>Ga0307372_10008895_pt1 | contig 14006 bp, 8 predicted proteins | sample OX1MG_FD_202533 | JGI IMG/M metagenome (GOLD analysis project Ga0307372, IMG submission 202533) | Soil microbial communities from Risofladan, Vaasa, Finland - OX-1 | ecosystem: Environmental > Terrestrial > Soil > Coastal area > Acid sulfate soil | place: Finland: Risofladan, Vaasa | collected...
CGAGAGCAGAGTTGAGAATGCCGGAGAGCTGGCTATAGAGACCCGAACTGACGTTGACCGTTCCGAGGGCGCCGGTCACGCCGGCGGCGATGTCGAGCGACAAGCCGTTGGCCGCACCGCCGCCATTGACGAGAAGCACGCCGCCGGTGCCGCTTGCGGCCTGGCCGTTGACCGTGCCGACCACCGTGCCGCCAGTATTCGACGTGATGTTGACGGCATAGGAGCCAGGCTTCGCAGCGCCGACGCCGGCGAAGGTGACATCCGAACTCGTCGCCGTGCCGACGCTACCGAGAAGTGCCGCCACCGCCGAGTAGTTCGCGCTCACGGCGCTCGAGAAGGTGCTGCTGTCGAGCGTGACCGTGCCGCTCGCGGTCACCGAGAAGCCGATCGAGCTCAGCGAGCCGTAGGGCGTCCCGGACGGCAGGCCAACGCCGCCCGGCCCCGAAACCGCTTGCAGGAGATTCTCGCGCAGGGTCTCGATGCCCACGTCGCCAAGCAGCGGTCCCGCACCTTGCGTCGGACTATAGGTGTCGTATTGGCCGATGGTGCTGACCGCGCTGTTGAGCGCGCTGACGACGGCTTGCGCCGCGGTCGTCAGACTCGAGGTATCGCTGCCGACGGTCACTGTCGCCGAGCCGCTCGCCGCGAGCGTCAAGGTGACACCAGGCACCGTGCCGGTGATGGTGTTGGAGCCGCTGGAAACGGCGATGCCATTGAGCGTGAAGCTCGAATTCGCTGCGGCCTGGGTCTCGGTCATGGCGCTGCCGGACCCACTGTAGCTCAGCGCGGTGAGACCGCCCGTGCCCGTCACCGTGAAGCTGTGCGCCGCACCGGTGGCGTTGCCGGTCAACGTCACCTCGTAGCCCGTGCCGTCGTAGACGACCGCCGCGGAAACGCCGGCGCTTGCCGCGTTGATAGCGGCCGCGACGCCGGCCAGCGTGTCCTGGCCGGTCGGCACGTTGACCACGACCGGCGAGCCGCTGCCAACCTTGATCGAAACGGTGCCGCTGCCGAGCGAACTGCTTTGGCTGGTGAAGCGGCTCGACACCAGGTTTTCGGCGTGCGCGAGAACGATGTTCGATAGCGAATAGGTTGCCGGCGTGGCCGTTGCGGTCGCCGTGCCGGAGACGACGCCGTTCGGCGTCGCGGTCACAGTGCGCGGCGGCGTCGACGACAGATCGGCGAGCTGCGCCAACGCAGATTGCAGGCTCGACAGCGAATTCTGCACCTGGCCGAGCGCCGAAATCTCGGCCTGGACAGGCTTTTCCTGATCCTGAATCAGCGTCGCCGGCTCCTGAAACGCGGCGCTCGCCTGCTGAATCAGGCTCGTGATCTGGCTCGAGCTCAATACGCTGCTGACCGTCATTGCTGCCTCCTCAGCAATTGTCTCAACTCAACCGCCTCCGGATCCTCAAAATGGCTCGGATGCGAGGAAACCATCCCGGCAACGGACAACCGGGATGGCTCCCTCGACTCCCGAGCCCTAGCCTACTGCTGCAGCAACCGGAGGAAGCTCTGCTGCAACTGGCCGGACTTCGCGAGCGCGTCGACGCCGGCCTGCTGCAGGATCTGCTCCTGCGTCAGCTGGGTCGTGACCGACGGTATGTTCGCGTCCTGGATGGTGGACAGCGCCGAGGTCATGTTCACCTGGGTGGTCTCCAGGTTGGACACGCTCGCTTGCAACCGCTGCTGGGTCGCGCCGAGCTGACCGCCGACGTTCTCCAGCTGCTGGATGGCGAAGTCCACCACGTTCAAGGCCGCGTTGGCATGGCCGACTGTGCTCACGGTCGCCGCCGACAGTTTCGACAGGTTCGAGCTGGTCGTGAGCCCGATATCGGACGCCGCCGCGCTCAAGGCGAAGCTGTCGGCCGACTGCATCGTCACCACGCCCTGCACGGTTGCCGAAGTCACGGCGCCGCCCAACGTGACGGTGGTCGTGCCGCCAGCCGCCAACGTAGCGCCGCCGGTGCCCGAGAAGCTGGTGACCTGGATGTTGTCACCCTGCCCCTGAGTCAGCACCAGCTGGTTGTTGCTGTTGACGGTCGCGGTGATGCCGGTCTGGCCGCTTTGCTGGTTGATCGAGTTCACCAGGCCCGACAGGCTACTGGCGTTCACCGCTCCGGTCACGGTCGCCGAGATGTTGACCGTGTTGCTGCCCGCGGCGTTGACGTCGCCGAGTGTGAACGAGAACGAGCCCGACGTGACGGTGAAGGCCGCGCTGGTGTCGGCAACGGCGCTGACGTCGGTCTTCGCCGTGACGGCATTGACCGCCGTCGCGATGTCGCTCGCCGCTTCGGGCTTGGTCACCGCGACGCTGGCGCCGCCGGCCGAACCCGACACGCCGATCGAACCGGCGGTGAAGCCACCCGCCGAACCCGACGTGATGATGTACGACGCGCCGGTATTGTCGCCAACGCCACCAGTGCCAACACCGTTGGTCTTGAAGATGCCGGCGGCCGTGTTCGGCGATGTCTGGTAGACGCCGAGCTGGTTGGCGGCTGTGTTGCCGATCGAGATCTGGATCGTCTGGCCGTCGTTGGGACCGACCTGGAACTGGACGCCCTGGAAGGTGCCATCGAGCAGGTTCTGGTTGTTGAACTGCGCCTGCTGCGAAATCGTCGTCACCTGGGTCTGCAACTGCGACACGACCTGTTGCAGCGAAGCGAGCTGCGAGGTCGTGTTGGCGCCGTTCGCGGCCTGGTCGGCGATGGTGCGGAGCTGCTGCAGAATGTTGATCTGCTGCTGTACCGCGCCGTCGGCGGTCTGCACGAGCGAAACCGCCTGATTGACGTTGGAGATGGCCTGGTTCACGCCGCCGAGCTGCGTGGTGAAGCCCTGCGCCGCGATGTAGCCGGCAGGATTGTCGGCCGGGCTGTTGATGGCCAGACCGGACGAAAGCTGCTGCTCCAGGGTATCGGTCTTGTTGGTGGTCGTGTTCAACGAATTCAATGCATACAATGCATCGACGTTGGTGTTGATGGCGCCTGCAATCATGGTCTCCTCCTCGGCGCGCCTCTGGCGAGAGCGAGCCTTCGGGTTGGGGTTGATCTCTGGCTGCCCCCCGCGCCAACCGGATTGGCCGCGCGAATTGCCGCCCACACCCCTATTGACGGTACGCCGCGATTCCTGTTGCAGCCCCGCCGGACCGCGCCGAAAGCGGCGTGCAGACGCATCCAAGGTCCGGAAAATTTTGCGCAATCGCGGCGCATTCGCCGCCGAGATGCAGCGGCGGAGAATTGCCCGACGCTGCCGACGCATCATGCCGAGTGGCGGATCGGAGTCATGCCGCCAATAAGCCGAGACAGGTATCGGCCGTAGCTGGCATTGAGGCCCTTGGTCAGGCGCGCCACGGCGCGGGCATCGATCAGACCCAGTCGATAGGCGATCTCTTCGAGGCAGGCGACCTTTTGTCCTTGGCGGCGCTCGATTGCCTGGACGAATTGCGCCGCGTCGAGCAACGCTTCCGGCGTGCCCATGTCGAACCACGCAAAGCCGCGACCGAGGCGCTCGGCGCGCAGGGCGCCCATTCGCATATAGGCGCGATGCAGATCGACGATCTCGTACTCGCCGCGCTTCGATTTCTTGAGCGTGCGGACGATATCGCAGGCGCGCTCGTCGACGAAATAGAGTCCGGTGACCGCCCATGGCGATCGCGGGTCCATCGGCTTCTCGACGACATCGGTCACATGTCCATTGGGCGCGAGGCTCGCAACGCCGTAGCGTTCGGGGTCCGAAACCTCGTAGCAGAATATCGTCTCGCCGGTGGGCATGAGCGCGGCGCGGCGCAGCAAATCGGTGAGGCCATGGCCATAGAACATATTGTCGCCCAGCACGAGCGCGGCCCGCGCGCCGGCAAGCCATGGTTCCGCGATCAGAAATGCCTGCGGCAGTCCTTCGGGCGCCGGCTGTATCGCATAGTCGAGCGCGATGCCCCATTGGCTGCCGTCCCCCAGCAGCGCGTGGAACGCGGCAGCGTCGCGCGACGTCGTAATGACGAGGATCTCGCGGATGCCCGCTAGCATGAGCACCGAGATCGGGTAGTAGATCATCGGCTTGTCGTAGACCGGAATGAGCTGCTTGCTCATCGCCACCGTCATCGGATAGAGCCGCGTGCCGTTGCCGCCGGCGAGCACGATGCCCTTCATCTCGCTCAAGGCACCGATGCTCATGCGGCCTCCGTGGCCTGCTTGGCCATGCGGTGGAGACACAGCTCGAGCTCGGCGCGCCACGGCCGCGGGCGGATGCCCCAGATCCGTTCCACCTTGGCGCAGTCGAGCGCGCCGTTGCGCGGCCGCGGCGCGGCCGTCGGCCATTCGGCGGCCAATGTCTGCCGCACCCGTTGCGGCGGCGCCAAGCCGATGCGCGCCGCCTGCTCGACGACGGCGGCAATGAACTCGTAGACCGAAGTTGCAGGTTGACCGGCGAAATGAAAGACGCCGTGCCCGGCCGCACCGACGCGCGGCAGGCCTGTCATAATCGCGACGATCGCGTTCGCCAGGTCGGATGCCGAGGTCGGACAGACGCGGCGATCGACCACGCCGGCGAGATCGTGTCGCAACCGTTGCCGCACGAGGACCTTATGAACGAGCCCGCGCTCGAACGGGCTGAACACGGTCGAGGTCCGCAGGATCACGTGGGGGACGCCGAGCGCAACGAGCGCACGCTCGCCCGCCCATTTGCTCCGGCCGTAGACGCTTTGCGGGTTGGCGGCAATCCCCTCGGTGTAGGGCGCGTCGTCGATACCGTCGTAGACGTAATCGGTCGAGACGTGGATGACCGTGGCGCCGACGATGCCAGCCGCCTTGCCGATGTTGACCGCGCCCTCGAAATTGGCGGCGAAGGCCGCGTCGAGTTCGTTTTCCGCCTTGTCGACCGCGGTGTAGGCGGCGGTGTTGACGATCACCGCGGGCCGCAGGCTGCGCACCAGGCCGATCACCAAATCCTGGTTCTCGATGTCGATCTCGCGCCCGACATAGAACGGGGTGGTGTCCCAGGGCCACGGCGCGTTCAGCAGCTCGCGCGCGAGCTGGCTGCCCTTGCCGAGGACAAGAACCGTGCGGCTCATGATGCCACCGCGCGCCCGACGCTCATTGCGCGAACTCCTCGGCGCGAGTGCGGACGAACAAGTCGTTGCGCCCGACCGCGCGAAGCGGCGGCCAAGCACCATCCTTCGGCGAGAGAACGGCGGCTTCGGGCACGATTGGCCAGCGGATGCCGAGCACCCGGTCGTCCCAGCGGATGCCGCGCTCATATGGCGGCGCGTACGGTGTCGAGACCTTGTAGTTGACGATGGTGTCGTCCGCGAGCGTGCAGAAGCCGTGCGCAAAGCCGGCCGGGATGAAAAGCGTCTGATCGCTGTTTGCGTCGAGCTGCACCGCGACGTGCTTCGCGAAAGTGGAGGACGCGACGCGCACGTCGACGGCAACGTCGAAAATCGCACCCCGCAGGACGCGGACGAGCTTGGCCTGGGCGAAGGGCGGCAATTGATAATGCAGGCCGCGCACCGTACCCGCTTGCGCCGAGCATGATTCATTGTCCTGCACAAAAGTGACGTCGATGCCCGCCTCGGCGTAGGCGCGCCCGCTATAGGTCTCGCGAAACCAGCCCCGCGGGTCGCGGAAGCGGTCGGCCGTCACGAGCAATATCTCGGGGATCTCTTGGCGGTCGACGCGGATCATCGCAACCACGCCTTGCGCCAGTCGTCGAGATGCTGGTCGAGCATCCAATCGGCGAGAACCGCCGTGCGCAGCGCCTCGCCTTCGCGCCGGCACGCGGCACGATCCGCCGCCATGTCGCAGATTGCCTTGACCCAGTCGCGATGCCGGTTCTTGACGCGCCGCGCCAGCAGATCGCCCTGGTAGGGGACGATGTCGGTGCAGATCACTGGAACGCCGAGCACGCCATATTCGAGAAGGCGCAGATTGCTCTTGGCCTCGTTGAACGGATTGAGCTCGAGCGGCGCGATGCCGAGATCGAGCTCGAGCGATGCGAGCTTCGCCGGATAGTCGGGAATCGGAACCCAGTCGTGGAATTCCTTGACGTAGGGCCGCAGCTCATCGGGGCACATGCCGAAGAACACCCAGTCGACGTGCTTCGCGGTCTCTTCGACGATGCTGGCCATCATCTGCAGATCGCCGAGATGGCCCAGAGCACCGGCCCAACCGACGCGCGGCCGGCCCTCGTCGCGCGGCTGCATCCGCAATCCCTGCCAGCGGCCGCGCTCAAGCCGGTTGGGTAGAATCACGACCTCGTCGCACATCGCGCCGTAGGCCTTTGCCAGCGGCGCCGTGCTGACGACGAGACGATCGCACAGCCCGACCGCGCGGCGCAGGCGCTGCCCGACGTCGCGCGGAATGTTCGGACGGTGCACGCTCTTGAGCGGCAGGTTGGTCAGCAGGTCGTCGAGCTCAAACACCCGCAACGCCGGGCTGAGCTGCTTGATCTCGGCCAGCTTCTCGATCTGGTGGTCTTCGATCTGCCGCTGGAACACGATCGTGTCAGGCGCGATGCGCGCATACTCGGGCGGCATCATCAGGCGCATGGTCTCGCCGGTGTGAAGGACGCCAGCCTCGAACAGAACGCGGCTCGGCGCGATGATGCGGTATTCGCCGCAAGCATCGCGATCCGCCGGATGCGCCACGACGCGCGGCCGCGGTCGAAAATCCGGGTCCCAGCAGCGCATGCGATCGGCCTCGATATCGAAACCCGAGCCGACCGACGACAGATTGCGATTGTAGGCCGGATCGAAAGCGATGACCGGCATCCAGCGGCCGAACATCGTGTCGCGTTCGCGGTTGAAGCGCGCGCGCTGCTCGGCGGTGGGCTCCTTGCGCGCACGATCGCGGCGGCTGACGCCGGACTCGTGCATCAGCCGTGCGTAGGGCGTCCAGACGATGAGATAGCCCGCCTGGCGCACCTTCAGGCAGTAATCGATGTCCTGATAGTTGTCGTGCAGCGCCTCGGCGTCGAGGCCGGCAACCTCTTCGTAGAGCGCGCGGCGCGTCACCAAGCACGCGCCGGTCACGGCGGAAAAATTCTGCACCGCGGTCAGGCGGCCCCAATATCCCGGCGCGTTCGCCGGCTGACCGATATAGGGGTGATCGGCCGGCGCGCCCCAGCCGACGCCCATGACGACGCCGCCGTGCTGGATCGTATTGTTGGGAAAGAGCAGCTTGGCGCCGACGACACCGACCTCGGGCCGCCGCGCGTGCATCATCATCTCGCCGAGCCAGTCAGGTTCGATGACCGCGGTGTCGTTGTTGAGCAGGCAGACGTACTCGCCGCGCGCCGCCTCGCGCACGGCGCGGTTGTTCATCGCCGAGAAATTGAACGCGCCGGGATGGCGGATCACGCGCAGCCGCAAGCCGATCTCGTCGTGGCGCGCCTCGATCAGGTCGAGATAGTCGCGCGCGTCGCGCGCGGTGCTGTCGTTGTCGATGATGACGATTTCGTAATTCGCATAGGTCGTCTTGGCGAGGATACTCTCGACGCATTGCTTGAGCAGTTGCAGCCGATCGCGCGTCGGAATGATGATCGAGACGAGCGGATCGGGCGCGGCATGGCGATAGCGCACGCGGAACTGCGTCGGCACCGCGCCGGCCTCGACCGTCGCATCGACGCCGAGCCGCTGCAGATGCGCGGCGACGGCACGCGGCCCCTCGCCCAGGATGTCCTGGATGGGACGCCGCGTGCGTCCGCTCCCCACGAGTCGGTGATAAAGCACGTCGGCGACGTGACCGAAGCGCGCCGCGCCGAGGCGCTCCGCCGCGCGCAGCGCGAGGTCGTATTCCTCGAGACCGTCGCGCACGGGATCGAACCCGCCCAGCGCGGCGAAGTCGTACGGCCGGACCACCAGCAGGCCGCCGACATAAGGCATGCTGCGCATCAGATCGAGATTGAAGTCGGGCTTGAATTGCGGGTTGGAGCACTGGCCGCGCGCGTCGATGCGATCCTCATCGGAATAGATCGCCGACCAGTCGCCGTGGCGAAAGCCGGCATCGCCGAGATTGAACAGCGCATGCGGCGCCAGCCGGTCGCCGGCATCGATGAGGCCAATCCAATCGGCCGCGGCATCGCGCAACAGGCGATTGAGCGCCGCCATAGGAGGCTCGCCGGCGACCTGGTGCCAAGTGACCCGCGGCTCGGCGGCGACCGCCGGCGGCGCCGGGCTTTCGGCCGCGACGAACAGCCGCCAGTCGCCGGCGGTTTGCGCCTGGAGGGATGCCACCGTAGCGGCGACGTTGCTTTCGACGCCGCTCGGCACTGCCATGCCTAGCGCAAAGCGCGGCACATGCGGCCATTGCGCGACCCGCTCGGCCACCCAGTCGGCGCGGCCGAGCGCGGTCTTGGTGAAGCCCTCCATCCATTTCGCATAAGCGTCGGCCGTAGTCAGCGTGGCCAACGGACCCCGGCCATACTTGCGGATCGAGGCCTGCAGCTCGCGAAGTTCCGTATCTTTGCGCGAGACCGCTTCCCGCAGCTCGGCGGTGACATGCTCGAGGCGCGCGATCTCGTCACGCATGGCTTCGCGCGATGGTCCGGTCTCCGGCGCGTCAGCGATCGAAGGCACGGTAAGGCGGCTCCAGACCTCGTCGGCACGCTCGATTTCGGCGGCGACGCGGTCGCAAGCGGCCGTCCGGCATTCCCGCGCGCGCAGCGCGCCGTAGACCGTCTGCACCCAGGCGCCGAAACCCTCGTCGGCCTCGCCGGCCGCAGCATGTCCAACCTGATGATGGCGCAACGCGGGCGACAGGAACGCCACGGCTTGTTCATCGATGGATTGTGGCTCGTGCGGCCAATAGAGCCCGCATTCGGCCGCGACACGTTGGAATTCCGCCGACCATGTCCGCGGGTTCTCGACCAAATCGGGGTAATGGATGACGGTACGCGGAAAGCCGCGGGTCGTTCGCTCGGCTTCGAGCGTATGCCGCAACCACAGCAGCGCCGAGGCCGAGTCGCTCTTGCGGTCGCGTTTGGCCAGTGAAGCCGCGACTTCGCCCGGGTGGCGAAGGACCAGGACGAATTGCGGCGTCACGCGCATCGCACGCAGCAGCGGCAACCAGAGCGGCAGCAAACGGCAGAGCCGCGGATCCTTGAGACCCCAGAGCGGCTTGCTGACAAAGTCGCGCTCGACGATCGCGCGCAGCCGCTGCGCTGCCTCCACGGCCGCTGGCGTTTTTGTCCAATCCGCCGGCAGCGGTCGCACGTCGTCCCAGCTCGAGCCCAGCGCCGCCAGCAGCCGGTCGTGCTCCTGCACGATCTCGATGTGCTCCCAATAGCCGCGCTCGTTGTTCGGCGACGCCGGCATCAGCTGGCCGCCGAGCTCGACGCCGAGCAGGTTGAGGATCCTGGTTACCGCCGAGGTGCCACTGCGATGCATGCCGAGGACGAAAATGGCGCGCCGTTCGGACGGCGCGCTGTCGGGCCGCGGCTGGTGCGCGGCGGCGGTTTTCGCGGAACCGACCTCGAGGTCGGCGACTGCAGCCATCGCGTCCATCGGCCTTCTCACCTGCTCCATCCGTCCGCTTTCCGGAATATACCGATTTTCCGTTTTTTGGCAATTCCAGAAAACAGCAAAACCAGCGACACCGGACCGATTGGCGCGCGCTAGATATAGTTAAAGAGCGACAGGCCGCTGATCTTGCCGAAAGCCGCCTGCGCCGCCTGGAGCGCGGTCACGCCCTCGCTGAAACGGGTCATCACGTCGGGCAGGCTGGCGCTCTGGATTCCCGCAAGGTTGGCTTGGTCCGTCGTGCTAACGGTGTTGTCTTGGCTCTGGACGGCGTGGATCTCGCTGAGGCTGGTGCCGAGCGACGCCTCGGCCGACAGCACGCTGGTATGAACTTGGTTAAGGGTCGCTAACGCATCCTGGATCATCTGGTCGGCGCGCGCGCGGGTGCCGCTGGCGCCATCGACCGGCGCCTGGAGGGCGGCAATGACGTTCTGCAGCGCCTGGAAGGCGCTGGTCGTCTGGCTGGTGCGGAGGGTGAAATTGTCGCCGACCGCTGGCGTTCCGCTGAAGGTGATGTCCATACCGCCGAAGGACAACGCCGCGCTGGAGCTGTTGTATGTGCCCGAGGCGACGGTGCCGCTGGTCGCGCTGAAACCCGAGCTGCCCGGCGCGCCCGTACCGCTGACAACGGCATAGTTGAGGCTGCCGCCGGCGCCGGCCGAGAACGACACCTCGAACTGCGTGTTGGCGAGATGCTCGGACGAGACCAGAGTCGAATTCAGGACACCGCCCAGTGCGGCGACCCCGGTGCCGGTGTTGGTGCCCGATGCCAACACCGCGAAGCTGCCGTTGCCATCGGGCACCTGCATGAAGACGGATTGACCCGACACGGCAACCGGCACCTGGAGCGAGGGACCGATTTCGATCTTGTCGACGCCGCCGTCGCCCTTGAACACCACCTGCCCCGTCGGTGTGAGCTGGAACGGCGCGTTGGTCGATTGTGATCCGGCGAAAATATATTGACCGTTGGATAGCTGCGTATTCCCGAGCTGCACCAGTTCCTGGAGCGAGCCCTGTACGGAGCTGGCGAGCGCCTGGCGATCGGCCGCACTCGACGTGGCGGTGGCGCCTTGCAGCGCCGTCGACTGAACCTGGTTCAACAGGTTGTCGACCTGGTTGAGGACGCTGAGCGTCTCGTTCATCGTGCTCGATACCGCCTGTGCGTTCTGCACGTTCGCCGAAATCTGGTCGATCTGGTTGCTGGTATCGAGCACAGCCGCTGCCGCAGTCGGATTGTCGGTCGCGTCGACGACGCTCTGGCCGCTGGCGATTTGTTGGTTGAGCTTGCTGACGTTCGCTTCCTGCGCCAGCATATCGTTCAACGTGCCGAGGAAGAATTCTGTCGTGCTGATTCGCATCGCTGCACCCCTTAGCCGTGCATCGCGGTGATCAGCGTCGAGATCAGCGATTGGATCGTGCCGATCACCTGCGCGTTGGCCTGGTAGGCCTGCTGCAACTGCACGAGATTGGCCGCCTCCTCGTTGAGATTGACGCCGGAGATCGATTGCTCGTTGCTCTGGGCCCGGTTGAAGACCGACTGCGCCGCCTGTCCGGCCGCGTTGGCTTCCGCTCCGCGGTCGCCGATGTCGGTGACGAGCTTCGTATAGGCGTCGTTCAAGGTCTGGCCCGACAACAGGTCGGCCGTGCGCAAATCGGCCATCGCCGCCATGTTGCCGTTGCTGCCCGTGCCGCCCGGAGTCATTACGAAGCTGTCGCCGGCGACGGGCGTTCCGGCCGAGAGCGTGAAGGTTGCGACCTCGCCCGCGGGCGCCGGCGGCGACGGGTAGCGGATGGCGAGCTCGGCGCCGCTCGACGCGCTGTACGTTCCCGACGCGATCACGGCATTGCTGCTGTTGAGGACGTTGAACGTCGTCCCCGAAGTGAACTTGACGCTGACCTGCTGGCCGAAATAGGTCGGCGGTACGATCACGGTGCCGGCTGCAAGCGAGCCGCTGGTCGTCGGCGCGCCGGTGCTCATCGTCACGTTGCCGGTATTGCTGTCGGCGATGCCGCCGCTCGTCATCGTGCCGGCAGTGGCGACGTAGGGCGCCGCCGCGGCAATCGCCGAGGGGTCGGTCGTGGTGACGGCAATGCCGGTGGCGGCCTTGAGCGTCGGTTCGATCTCGAATGAGTCACCGACGTTCGCCGTGCCCGATACCGCGATCGACATGCCGTCGAGCGACAAGGTCGGTCCGGCACCGAGCGTCGTCGTCTGGCCAGTCGCGACATTCACCGCCTGGTAGCCACCGCTGGTCCGCGTCAGGATGTAGTCGCCCGGCGTGAAGGCGTTCGGATTGGCGATACTGGCCGTGACCGTCGCGGTGCCGATATTGCCGGTGCTGGCGAAGACGACAGGCGCCGGGACGGAGAACAGCGCCTGGCCGAGATTGCCATTCAGGTCGAGGCCAAGCGTCTGCTGCCCATTGATCGCCGATGCCAGCGCCACCGCGAGGCCGCCAACGCTGTCGTTGGCACTGACATATTGCGAACGCATGCTGAGCAGGCCGCCGAGCTGGCCGCCGGAAATCCGGTTGGTCAAGTCCTCGCCGTTGGCGGCGTACTTGATCGACAACGTGCCGTCGTTGAAGCTGCCCGACGTCGCCGAAAGGTTGTACGACGTGGCGCCGTTGACCAATGCCATGCCGCCCGCGAGATAAACGTCCATCGTGCCGCTGGCGCCCGGCGCAATCGTGACGCCGACCTGCTCACCCAGCTGTTGCACGAGCTGGTCGGCTTGATCGATCAGGCTGTTCGTAGCCGAGTCGGTCGGTCCGCTCTGGCTCAGAATGTCCTTATTGATCTGCGCGATCTGAGCGGCAAGGTTGTTGATCTGCGCGACCGACTGGGTGATCTCGCCGTTGACCGTGGTGACGTTCGACCCGAGCTCGCTGCCGACCGACTGGAGCAGCGAAGCGGCCTGCTGCGCGCTGCTCAGGAAAGCGTCGCGGTTGGACAGGTTTGCCGGATCCTGGGCGACCGTGTTCGCCGCATCGAACAGGTTGCCGATGATCTGACCGAGCCCGCCGGCGCCACCCGAAGCCAGCGGAAAGACCGAAGACAGCGAGCTCGTGCCGGACAGCACCACCTGGGCCGCCTGGTTGACGGAATCCGCCTGGACCATCTCCTGATAGATGTACTGGTCGAAGCTGCGTTGGATCGAGGCAACGGAGGTGCCGGTGCCGATGCCACCGAGCGCTCCGGACGTGCCCAGGGTCTCGATCTGGTTGAGTCCCTCGACGGCATAGCCCGGCGTATTCACGTTCGACGTATTGTTCGCCTCGGTGGCCATGCCCTCCTGCGCCGCAAGGAGTCCGCTCAAAGCGCTGTCGAGAACCTGGTTGATGCCGCCCATGACGATCAGCCCCGCCCCAAGATCTTGCCGGTGGAAAAGCCCTTCATTCCCGAATTGCTGCCCTCGCCGCGCAGAGCCTTCACGTCGGACCGCAGACGATCCGCGCGGCTCTCCGCCGGTTGCAGCGCATCGCCGATTTCACGCGCGAGCGCCCGCGCCGCGTCATGCAGCGTGCCGTCTTCCGTCGCAGCAGAGCGGCGACGTTCGGCATCGAGCGCCATCAGGTCATCGATGCAGCGGCCGCGCCGCGCGATAAGAGCGAAGACGAAACCGATCGGCCAGCGCTCGAGGCGGCCGTTGCGCTCGAGCCGAAACAGCCGGACGAGGCGATGCATGATGCGGCGTTCCTGTTCGGCCAGAGGCGCGTGACTCATGCGTCATCGCCCGTGTCAGTCGCCTGTGCGAAGCGGATGCCGGCGCTCGTCGCGAGCGCCGCGGTAACGGTCGGGCTAGCGGCGACCGCCGCCAGCTTGCTGGCGTAGTCCGGATCGGTCGCGTAACCACCCGCGACCAGCGCCTGGCCGTACGCCAGGGGATCATTGCCAGCGCCGAGTGCAGCCTTATAGCGAGCGTTGTGCGCGATCAGATGGACATAATCCGCGACCGCTGCCGCGAGGCTCGGGTAAGCACGGAAGCTCGTGGTCTGGCCGGTTGCGCCCGCCGCGGACATCTCGTGCGTATAGACCTGCACCGTACCGCCGCTCCAGCCGGCACCGGTTTTGATGCCGAACAGATTGTTGCCCGGCATGGATCGACCCCAGCCGCTTTCAAGCGCCGCTTGTGCGAGCAGAACATTGGGCGACACGCCGAGGCTCTGCGCCGCATTTTGCAGGAGCGGCGCAAGACTCGCGGCAAAGCGCTGCTGCGCCGTGCTGGCGAGCGTCGTGTCGCCGGCCTGCGGTATCTGTGCCGACTGGCCGGACAACGAATCATAGGACGACGGTGGCAGCGCCGGCGACGCGCCCGATGATGTCGGCGCGCTTGCTGGCACGCTGCCACGCGGCGTGAAAAGCCGCGTGCCCATCGGGATTGGTGCGGTCGCCAGCGGCGCGCCGGGCGTGGCGATGACATGCCGCCCCTGCCAATATTGCAGCAGAGAAAAACCCGGTGTGCTCGCAGCAGCAGACGACGTCGTCGGCGCGG
>Ga0307372_10008896_pt1 | contig 14005 bp, 12 predicted proteins | sample OX1MG_FD_202533 | JGI IMG/M metagenome (GOLD analysis project Ga0307372, IMG submission 202533) | Soil microbial communities from Risofladan, Vaasa, Finland - OX-1 | ecosystem: Environmental > Terrestrial > Soil > Coastal area > Acid sulfate soil | place: Finland: Risofladan, Vaasa | collected...
CGGGTACCGGCTGGCCATCCCCCCGTCCCTGCTCACCGCGCGGCCCGGGCTGGACGACTACTTCGGCCGCGAGTTCATCCTCGGGATCCGGCCCTCCGACTTCGAGGATGCGGAACTGGCCGACGCTGGCTGGCCGCGGATGCCGGTCACGACGACCGTTACCGAGGAACTCGGCAGCGAGATCAACGTCATCTTCAGCATCGACGCGCCGCCGGTCCAGCACGCCAGCATCAGCCAGGCGGCGACCGACGACCCGGACGACGAGGCCATCCCGCTCGCGGGCGGCAACAAGACGATGTGGACGGCGCGGGTGGCCGCCCGCAGCTCGATCAAGCCGGGCCACTCAGCGGATCTCGCCGTGGACAACACGAACCTGCAGTTCTTCGACTCCGACAGCGGCCTGGCGATCGGCCACCCCGCGCACCCCGCGCACCCCGCGCACCCCGCGGCGGTGACCACCGCCTAGCGACGACGCGGAGGGGCCGGTCCCGCACGGGGCCGGCCCTTCGGCGGCTGCTATGGCTTTCCTCGTGCGAGCAACTTCCCCTCGTCGTCGGCCGACAGCCCGCGCGACAGCGGCGGCTCGCCGTGCTCGCGGTCCCAGGCGAGCACGTCGGCCGCGGTGACCGCCAGCGGAGTGGCGGGCAGGCCGGCGGCCCGGGCGCGCGCCGGGCTGCGCTGCTGCCCCGGCCACTGCTCCTCGGCCCGGACCAGCGGGAACAGCGGCGGCACGGATTCGGGTGGCACCGGCGCGATCTCGACCTGGCTGCCCGCCGCCCGCGCGCAGGTCTCGATCAGCCCGGACATCGTGACCGGCTCGGCCGGGCCCACCGCGTGGAACGCACCGGGCCGGTCGTCGGACAGCAGTCGCAGCACCAGCCGGGCCAGGTCGCGCGAGTCGATCACCTGGACCGGCTGCTCCGGCCGGCCGGGCAGGGCCAGCCGGCCGCCTCGCGCGGCCCGGCGCACCCAGTAGGTGAGGCCGTCTTGCGGGTCGTGCGGCCCGGCCACCTTGCCCGGCCGGACGATCGTGGCCCGGTCGCCGTAGCGGGCCACGACGTCGTCCTCGCAGGCGACCTTGAGCGGCCCGTAGGTGTGCTCGTGGAGTTCCTCGGTGTCGCGCACCGGCGGCCGGCGCGGGGTGTCCTCGTCCGAGCCGGGCCCGACACCGGTCTGGACGTACACCGCGTGGCTGGAGATGAACAGGTAACGGCCGACCCGGTCGCGCAGCGCGTCCATCGCCTGGCCGACGTGCCGCGGCACGTACCCGCTCACGTCGACGACCGCGTCCCAGGTACCCTCGCGCAGGGCCGCGTAGTCGCCGGTGTCCCGGTCGCCGATCCGCCGCGCCGCCGCCGGGAACAGTTCGGTCCCGGTCTGGCCCCGGCCGAACAGGGTCACCCCGGTGCCGTCCCGCAGGGCCTGCTCGACGATCGCCCGGCCTACGAACGACGTGCCGCCCAGCACAAGAATCCGCATAACGCCCAGATGCTAGCCCAGTGCGGGAATGGAAGCCGTCTAGCCCGGTGGCCAGCTGGCGCCAGGCCCGGCTAGGTGCCCAGCACGGCGCCGCTCGGCGCGCCCGCGTAGCGGCGCGCCGGGACGACGGCCGTCAGCCCGGCGATCACCACGGCCAGGGCGACCGCGATGGCCAGGGTCAGGGTGCCGGGCGGGCTGCCGATGCCGGCGCCCAGGCCATACAGCCGGGCCGCCAGGTTGATCAGGCCGCTGCATGCCGCCAGGCCCAGCGACACCCCGATCGTCACCGCCACGAGCGCGAGCACGCTGGTGCGGGCCACCAGCGAGGCCAGCACCTGCATCGGGGTCAGCCCCATCGCGTGCAGCACCCGGACATCGCGCAGATGGTCGCGCAGCCCGACCAGCGACGCGGTGATCAGGTTGGTCAGCCCGATCAGCGCCAGCACCAGGATCACGCCCGCGATCATGACCCGGACGACGCCGAGCTGATCCGCCGGATTGACCACCTGGCTGACATCCAGCCGACCGCCGGAGTGCCGCCGCAGCCACGCCTGCGCCGCGGCGGGGCTGACTCCCCGCCGCAGGATCAGGCTGTAGAAGACCGGCGGCGCCGCCGCGCCCTCATCGGCGAGGGTGTCCCGTCCGTAGGCGAGCACCTGCCCGTCGTACTGCGGGTCGATGATCCGGCCCACGATGCGGAAGGTCACCAGGATGCCGCCGAACGGCATCTGGACCAGCTCGCCTACGTGCACGCCGAGCACGTCGAGCAGGCCCTGCGTCGCGACCGCCTCCTCCGGCGCATGGTAGAGGCGGCCCTGGACGACCCGGAACGGGTAGGGATGCGCCGACGTGCCCATCCCGAGCGTGGTGACCGTCGTGGTCTCGCTCGGCAGCAGCGCGGTCACCTGCACGGACCGGTACGCCGCGGCAACCTCGGGGTCACGGCGGACCAGCCGCCAGGAACCGGGCTCGGTCAGGCCGCCGGGGCTCGCGGTCAGGCCGGCCACCAGCCCGATCTCGGCGGGATGGCGCTGCACCTGGTCTAGCGTCGACCAGAAGCCCAGCCCGATGGTGATCATGATCATCGGAACCGCCAGGCCGCCGATAGTGAGCAGCGCGGGCAGCCGGCGCACGAACGCGGCCCGGGTGCCCAGCACGATCGCCGGCGGCAGCCGGGAGGCCATGGCCGCGCGGGCCAGGGTCGACAGGTGCCCCTGCGGCGGCAGCGGCCGGACCGCCGCGACCGGCCACACCCGCCCGGCCCGCCAGCCGGGCACGGCGGTCGCGAGGATGACCGCGCCCTCGATGCCGCCCGCGATCAGCACGGACCAGCCCAGCGGCAGCGTCGCCGCGCCCGCGCTCACCCCGGGGACCTCGCCCAGCAGGAGCGGAGCGAGCAGCCGGGCGCCGCCGAGCCCGGCCACGAGCCCGGCCAGGCCCAGGACCGCGTGCTCGGCGACCAGCATCGTCATCACCTGACCGGGCGTGAAGCCGATCGTCTGCAGCATCCCGAGGTCGGCCCGCTGCACGAGGACGCGCCCGCTGGTCGCGTTGATGATGGCGAGCATCGCGGCGCCGAGGGCGACCAGCCCGAACAACGCGAGCACCAGGCCGAGCAGCGGGTCCCGCCGCGCCATGGACTGCTTCACCTGCTGCCAGGTGGACACGTCCTCGACGGCGCTGCTGCTCAGCTGGGTGACGACCTGCTGGATCACCGGCGGGGTGGCGGCCGGATCGGAGATCTGCAGCCCGACGACGTCGTAGGTGTCACCGCTGACCGGCTCCACCTGCCGCAGGACGCCGGGCAGCACCCAGATCAGGCCTGGCGTCTGGTCAGGGTAGAAACCCTGGTCTGAGGTCGCCGCGACGCCGATCACCCGCACCCGGGCTACCGCGATGCCGTCCAGGTTGTCGAGCTTCAGCAGGCTACCGTCGGTCGCGTGCAGCGCCTGCGCGAACGATGCCTCCAGGACCACGCCGCGGGGCTGTGCCCGGGTCAGCCAGTGCCCGGCCTCCATCAGCGGGCGCCCGATGACGGGCGGCTGCTGGCCGCTGGCCCGCAGCTCGGCGGGCTGCCTGGCCTTGTCCTGCGCGACCGTGGCCGCCGCGGCGTGGTAGGGCCCGGCGACGGCGGTGATCGCGGGCACCCGAGAGCGGAGCGCGGTCACGTCGGTGCCCGGCGCCAGGCGCAGCCAGATCTGCGCGCCCTTGGTCGCCGAGAACAATCCCTGCCACGGGTTCGTGGCGCCCTGCAGGAGCGCGGCCGACAGCAGGAGCGCCAGCACCACGCCCGCCACGACGGCCACGACCGCCACCGCCTGGCCGCGACGGGCCCGCAGGTCAGCACGGATCCAGCGAAGCGTGGCTGGCACGCGTCAGCCCCGCAGCCGCAGCACGGTCGGCAGCGGCGCGGGCCGGCGCTGCGAGGGCTTCGCACGCGGCGGGCGCATGGCGGCGTCGTCGGCGATCATCCCGTCGAACAGGCTGATCACCCGCTCGGCGGCGCTCGCCACCCGCGCGTCGTGGGTGACCAGCAAGATCGCCTGGCCGTCGGCATGCGCGCGGGTGAGCAGGCGCAGCACGGACTGGCTGCCGGAACTGTCCAGGTTCCCCGTGGGCTCGTCGGCCAGCAGCAGGCTCGGGCGATTGACCATCGCCCGGGCCAGGGCCACCCGCTGCTGCTCGCCGCCGGACAGCCGCGCCGGCGCCGCGTCGGCCTTGGCGCTCAGGCCCAGGTCCGCCAGCAGCTCATCGCGGCGCTCGCGGGCCTGCCGCTTGGTCGCCCCGCCCATCAGCGCGGCCAGTTCCACGTTGTCGGCCACCGTCATGTTGGAGACCAGGTTGAAGAACTGGAACACGAAGCCGATGTGCTGGCGCCGCAGCACCGCCCATTTCGCCTGGCTCAGGCCGTCCACCCGGCGCCCGTTCAGCCAGATCTCGCCGCTGGTCGGCCGCTCAAGCCCGCCCAGCAGATGCAGCAGCGTCGACTTTCCGGAGCCGGAGGGACCCATGATCGCGGCGAACTCGCCGTGGCCGAGCATGAGGTCGACCCCCCGCACGGCCGACACCGCGGTGCCATCGGCCCGGAAGGTCTTGGTGATGCTGCTCGCCCGCAGCAGGAGTGTCTGCCCGTGGCTGGCCCCGTGCTGGTCGGCCCCGTGCTGGTCGGCGCTGACTCGCGGGACGGACCGGATCACACCAGTTCCTCCTGGCATCGTTCCAGCCAGTCCAGGTCGGCCTGGAGATGCAGCATGGCGCCCTCGATCAGCAGCCGGCCGATGCCGGGCTCGGTCACGCTCGCCAGGCTCGACAGGCTGCGGATCTGGTTCAGGTAGTTCCGGCGCTGGCGGTTGATGAGGGCCAGCCGGTCGGTCGCTCCGGCGAGCGGGCTCAGGGCCAGCTTCATGAAGAAGTCGTCCCGGATCCGCGGGCCATCGCTGGGCCGGTCCACCCAGTTGGCCAGCGCCTCCCGGCCGGCGTCAGTCAGCTCGTAGACCCGCTTGTTGGGCCGGGTCTGCTGCACGACGTCCTGGCTGCGCACGAGCCCGTTACGCTCGAGGCGCTGCAGCGTCACGTAGATCTGGCCGATGTTCGGCGACGGGTACGCCTCCCCGAAGATCTGCTCCAGCAACATCTTGAGCTCGTACCCGTGCGCCGGCTCCTTGGCCAGGAGAGCCAGCAACGGCATCCGCAAGGTCAGCCCCCTCTGCTGCCGAGGCAAGCGCGCCCGGCGACCGGGGCCGGCGCGCTCTCGATGTCATCGTCGCACAAGGTCAGCGGCAGCGCACGGGTCCAGACGCGGTCACCTGAATCTCCGCAGTTTACCTAACCGCGATATCTAACGCGTAAGTAGGTAGGGCAGCGGCCCGGAATTGACTCGGTCGAGCCGGGAGAGATCGTCCGTTGACGGATACATAACAGAGGTATATAACACGTATGTATGTCGGCGGGTGCAGGTGGCCGCCGACGCCGGATCGCCGCAAGGGAGCGGGGACGATGCCGCATTTGACAGCAGGCGCACGGCTCGCCGCGGGCATGACCGTCGCGGCGCTGCTGGCGTCCGCGGCCGGGCTGGCGGGATGCTCCGCGACGCCGGTCGAGCCCGCGGCCGTGACGGCGGTCAGCGGCATCGGGCCGATCACCTTCGCCACCGGCAAGCTCGACACCGGTTATCTGCCCGGCCTGGTCGCCGAGTGGAACTCCGCGCATCCGCGCCAGCATGTCACGATCATCTACCTGCCGGACGAATCCGACGAGCAGCACGCCCAGCTTGTCGGGAATCTGCAGGCCCGCAGCGATGTGTACGACGTCATGAGCCTGGACGTCATCTGGACGGCGGAGTTCGCCTCCAATGGCTGGATCAGCCCGGTTAGCCAGAGCCTGGTCCCGCTCAGCGACCTGCTGCGCCCGGCGGTGGACACCGCTACCTACGACGGAAAGCTCTACGCCGTCCCGTTCACCAGCAACGCGGGCCTGCTGTACTACCGCACGGACCTGATCTCGACGCCGCCGACCACCTGGGGGCAGCTCGCCAGCGACGCGCAGACGATCGCGCCGCGCCACCACATGGGCGGCTACGCCGGCCAGTTCGCGGCCTACGAGGGCCTGACGGTCAACTTCGCCGAGGCGGTCCAGTCGGCGGGCGGCAGCATCCTGTCCCCGGACGGCACCCGGGCCACGCTGAACACCCCGCAGGCGCGGAATGCGCTCAGCTTCCTGGTGGACGGCTTCGCCCGCGGCTGGATTCCGCGGGCCGCGCTCGGCTACGACGAGGAAGCCTCGCGGCAGGCGTTCGAGGCTGGCCACCTGCTGTTCATGCGCAACTGGCCGTATGTGTACGGCGAGGCCAACAGGCCGGGACCCGGCAACGTGGTGGCGGGCAAGTTCGGCGTCACGACGCTGCCTGGCCCGGGCGGGCCCGGCTCCAGCTCACTGGGCGGCGCCAACCTCGCGGTCAGCGCGTTCTCACGGCACCAGGCGACCGCACTGGCGTTCATCAAGTTCCTCACCAGCCTGCCGAGCGAGCGGCGGGTGCTGATCGACGCGTCCCTGCCGCCGGTGTGGACGCAGCTGTACGGCGACCACGCGCTGATCAGCCGGTTCCCGTACCTACCCGTGCTCAAGAAGGCGATCTTGTCCGCGCAGCCGCGGCCCAAGATCGCCGACTACAACCAGCTCAGTCTGGCCATATCCAGTGCCGTGCACCGCGCCCTCGCGCAGCAGGTACCGGCCAGCAAGACGCTCACCGGCCTGTCCGGCGAGCTGAACCAGATCGTGGGAAACGGCTGACCCTGGATAAGCCCGGGTCACCACGACAAGAAGATAAAGAGGAGGTGGCCACATGCAGATGTGGCCTGGGAACGGGCGCCGCAGAGCGCTAGCGGCGACAACGGTGTGCGCGGCCGCGGCGCTGGGACTGGCCGCGTGCGGCAGTTCAGGATCGAGCAGCCCGGTCGCCGGGAGCGCCAAGCAGACGATCGTCTTCGCCGAGTCGGGCCTGGGCACCGAGGGCCAGCAGACGCAGAAGGCGATCGACGGCTTCGAGAAGGCCAACCCGAACATCAAGGTCAAGATAGACGTCCTGTCCCCCGACTCGACCACCTATCTGTCCCAGCTGGAGAACTCCTTCACCGCCGGCTCGCCGACGCCGGACGTATTCGAGTCCGACGTCACCTACCCGGCCAAGTTCGCCCAGGCCGGCTGGGTGCTCAACCTGAGCAAGCTGCACCCGGACATGGGCCAGTTCTTCCCGACCGAGGTCGCCGCGGGCACCTACCAGGGCTCGCCCTACGCGGTGCCGTGGTTCGACAACCCCGAGGGCCTGTACTACCGCACCGACCTGATCAAGACCCCGCCGACCAGCCCGGCTCAGGTGGTGTCGGACGCGCAGGCGGCGATGAAGAAGGACAAGTCACTGAAGGAGGGGCTGGCGTTCGAGGGCGCCAAGTACGAGGGCGCGATCACCGCTTTCCTGACTGTCGACTCGGCGTTCGGCGGCAAGCTGGACCCGCAGAACGTGAACACGCCAGGCAACACCGCCGCCCTGACGTGGCTGTATGACGCCATCTACAAGAACCACATCGCCCCGACGGCCGTCACCGGGTGGCAGGAGGGCCAGGTCGAGCAGGAGTACGTGTCCGGTCACGCGGCCTTCTCGATCAACTACCCGTTCGTCGAGTCGCTCGCCACCACCGCCCCGGTCAAGGGCAACACCGGCTACATCCCGTTCCCGGCCGGTCCCGGCGGCACGCCCGGCTCCGCGCTCGGCGGCGAGATGCTCGCCATCAACGCCAAGACCGCCCACGCGGCCGCGTCCTGGAAGCTGATCCAGTACCTGACCAGCCCGCAGGTGGAGGTCGCCCGCGCCGAGGTGACCGGTGACCCGCCGTCGCTGCCCAGCGCTTACACCCCGGCCCTGTATGCCAAGGCTCCCTACTTCCAGAACGTCAAGACGCTCAACTCCTACTCACAGCCCCGGCCCGTCAACCCCAACTACCTGACGGTCTCCAACGACCTTCAGGTCATGCTGTCCGAGGTCTTCGCCAACACCAAGTCACCGGCGGCGGCGATCGGCTCCGAGGCAGCGCAGATCAAGTCCGACGCCAGTGCCACGCCGTCGTCCTAGGAACCCGGGCGGTACTCGCTGATGACTACTCACGTCAGCGCGCGCCGTATCCTGCCGCGGGGCTCACGCCCCGCGGCAGGGGGCCGCGCCGAATCTGATCGCCGCCTCGGGTACGCCCTGGTGGCGCCGGCCATCATCCTGCTGCTGGCGATCACCGCGTACCCGATCATCGCCAACCTGTGGAACTCCTTCCACTTTGACAACCTCAGTTACGGCACCCTGCCGCACAAGTTCGTCGGCGCGGCGAACTACACCAAGATGTTCACCTCACCGCAGTGGATCGCGGCGCTGGAGCGGACGCTCGCCTTCACCGTGGTGACCATCGTCCTGGACATCGTCGCCGCGCTCGGCCTGGCGGTGATGCTGAACCGCAAGTTCGTCGGGCGGGGCCTGGTACGGGCCTCCATCCTCGTGCCGTGGGCCGTGCCCACCGTGGTCTCGGCGCTGCTGTGGAAGACGATGTTCGACCCGCGGGCTGGATTCGTCGACTACTTCCTCGGCGCGATACACCCGTCCTGGTCCAGCCTTACCTGGCTCAACGCCAGCGTGTGGCGGTCGTGGGCGGTCATCTTCGTGGCCGACTCGTGGAAGAACATCCCGTTCGTCGCGATCATCTTGCTGGCGGGCCTGCAGGTCATCCCGAACGAGGTCTACGAAGCCGCCCGGATCGACGGCGCCACCGGCTGGCAGGCGTTCCGCCGGGTGACGCTGCCGCTGCTCAAGCCGGCCCTCGTCGTCGCGCTCATCTTCCGCACCCTGCAGGCGCTGCTGGTCTTCGACGTCATCTACATCATGACCGGCGGCGGCCCGGGCACCTCGACCGAGACGCTGTCCTTCTTCAACTTCTACACCTTTATCGACAGCACCGATTTCGGCTACGGCGGCGCGATCTCGGTGGTCCTGGTCGTGATGGCACTGATCGTGGCCGGCGGCTACGTCCGGTTCTTCAGGACCGAGCCATGAGATGCCCGAGGAGACAGGCATGAACGCTGCTGTTGCCGCTAGCGTGCCCGCGGTGCGGTCCCGCCGCGGCGCCCGAACCAGCCGCAAGGCCGTCAAGGAGACCCTGTTCTACATCAGCGCGGCCCTGGTGGTGCTGATCGCGCTGTTCCCGTTCTACTGGATCCTGCGCACCTCGCTGGAATCCAACTCGCAGGTGGCCGCCGGGGTGGGCGGCAGCAACGGCGTCATCCCCGCGCACCTGTCGGGGAGCGCCTACACGTCCATCTTCAGCCAGCAGCACTTCCTCACGCCGCTGATCAACAGCGTCATCGTCGCGCTGGCGGCAACGGTGCTGACGGTGATCGTCGGCTCCCTCGCCGGCTACGCCCTGGCCCGGATGAACCTGCGCGGCGGCGGCGCCATCCTGGGGTTCATCCTGCTGGCCGGCTTCTTCCCGCCGCTGGCCATGATCGGCCCGCTGTTCCTGCTGTTCAAGGACCTGGGCATGCTGGACAACGTCTTCCCGCTGATCATCGTCTACTGCGTGTACACCATGCCCATCACCACCTGGCTGCTGAAGAACTTCTTCGAGCAGATCCCCCGCGAACTGGAGGAGGCCGCCCTCGTCGACGGGGCCACCCGGCTGCAGATCCTGCGCAAGGTCATCATTCCCGTCGCCGTGCCCGGCGTCTTCACGGCGGGCATCCTCTCCTTCATCCTGGCCTGGAACGACTTCATCTTCGCGGTGTCCTTCCTCCGAACGCAGTCGCACTTCACCGCGCCGCTGGCGATCGTCACCTTCGGCGAGAGCCAGTTCCAGGTGTTCTACAACCTGATCGACGCCGCCGTGGTGATCATCTCGATCCCCATCGCGCTGCTCGTGCTGTTCGCGCAGCGGCGGATCGTGACCGGCCTGACCGCCGGCTCGTTCCGCTAGCCATGAGCCGGGGCTGGCCCGGGCCGGAGAGCGGCCGGGCCGGGCCAGCCCCTACCAGCCTCGTGGCTGGCCCTGGCGCTGGCCCTGGCGCTGGCCCCGTGACCGGCCAGCGAGTCCCTCAGGCATCGACGATGACCAGGTCGCGGGTCCCGTTGTTGAGGCGCTGACAGCCCTGCTCGGTGCATACCACGATGTCCTCGATCCGAGCCCCGTGCGGCCCGGGGTAGATGCCCGGCTCGATCGAGAACGCGTTCCCCGGCTCCAGCGGGTCACGGTTACCCGACACGATGTAGGGGTCCTCATGGCTCTCCAGGCCGATCCCGTGCCCGGTCCGGTGCATGAAGTACGCGCCGTATCCGGCCGCGGCGATCGGCTCGCGGGCCGCCGCGTCCACGGCCTCCGCGGCGATGCCGGGCCGCACGGCCGCGCACGCTGCCTCCTGCGCCGCCTGCAGGACCCGGTAGTACTCGGCGAAGTCCGGCGGAGGCGGGCCGATCACGTAGGTGCGCGTGCAGTCGGAGCAGTACCCGCTGGGCATCGTCCCGCCGATATCCACCACCACGGCATCGCCGGGCGCCAGCACGCGGTCAGCGGGCGCGTGATGCGGGCTGGCCGCGTTCGGCCCGGAGGCGACGATGGCGAAGTCGACCTGGGCGTGCCCCTCCTCGATGATCGCGTCGCCGATGTCGGCCGCCACCTCCCGCTCGGTGCGGCCCGGCCGGAGCCAGCCGGGGACCCGGGCGTGCACCCGGTCGATCGCCTCGCCCGCGGCCGCCAGCGCCGCCACCTCGGCCGGGGTCTTGCGGGCGCGCAGCCCGCGCAGCGCGAGGCTGGCCAGCTCCTGGCGGGCGCCGGGCAGGGCCGCGCGCATTCGCAGCACCATCAGGGCCCACATCCGGTCCGACAAGCCCACCGCGGCGACGCCGGGCAGCCGCGCCGCGACCAGCGCGTACGGGTCGTCGGTCTCGTCCCAGCCGATGATCTCCAGGCCCAGGCCGCCCGCCGGGGACGCCTGCGCCGCCGGCAGCTCCAGGTTCGGAACCAGCAGGAACGGATCGCGCGCCGCGCCCGCCGCGCCCTCCCCTGGCACTACCAGGCAGGTCAGCCGCTCTAGCTGGTGCGCCGCGTAGCCGGTCACGTAGCGCAGGTCCGGTCCCGGCGTCAGCAGCAGGGCGTCCAGTCCCGCGGCGCCGGCGGCTGCCGCCGCGGCGGCGAGCCGGGCGGCCGGGTACAGGTCGCGGTCCGCGTGATTACCTTGTGCCGTGCTGCCCACTGGCGTCCTCCCGTCACGGTGACCGCACCCCCGCGCGGTCGCTTCGCCCGCCGCATCATCTCACGCCGGAGAATTGCGTCCCCATCTAGACACGGACGCCCTACATGCTTCACGCTTGGTGCACAACAGCTGACCTGATGTGAACCGTGATGAGTTCTGAGACTGTCGAGGTTCGTGCCCCTCAACCGGGCCCCGCTGCACAGCAGCCACGCCCCGGGCAGCGTCCGAAAATGACGCGCCCGGAGGCGTCTTTTGCGCGCACGGAAATAGCGGACCCCCCCGGCCGGGAGGTCAGGCTCGCGGCCGAGCTCGCGCAGCAGCGGCACGTCACGGTGGAGCTGCAGCACGCGATCCTGCCGCTGCACGACGAGCCGTTCGACCTGCCCGGCCTGCGGGCCGTCGTTCGCTACCTGCCCGCCTCGCATGACAGCCGGGTGGGCGGCGACTGGTACATCACCGCCGAGATGCCGAGCGGCCTGGTGCTGATCGCCCTCGGCGACGTCGCCGGCCACGGCCTGGCGGCGGCGGCCGGGATGGCCCGGCTGCGCGGCGCCCTCGCCGGGCTGGCGATCACCGGTGCCCCGCCGCAGCAGCTGGTGGGCTGGCTCAACGAGCTGGTCTGGCACGTCGATGACGAGCACACGGCGTCGGTGGTGGCGGGCTACTTCGACCCGGCTAACCGGGTGCTGACCTGGGCGCAGGCCGGGCATCCCCCGCCCGTGCTGGTCCGCGGCCCCGATGCCTGGCCGCTGACGCAGCCCGAGGGCATCCTGCTGGGCGCCGGCGACCGCGGCTATCAGGTCGCCAGCCAGCAGCTTTACGTCGGCGACCTGCTGCTGCTCTACAGTGACGGCCTCGTCGAGCGGCGCAATCAGTCCATCGACGACGGGCTGTCCACCGTGGTGGACGCCGCCTGCGGGATTACCGACCCCGACGTCGTCATCGGCAAGGTGCTGGGCGCCATGGGCAATACCGCGACCGACGACGACACCTGCCTGGTGGCACTGCAGGTGCTCTAGCGCGGTGGCCGCAGGCGTCTGGAACGACCGGCCCGCCTGGACAGCGCTAATCCGGGCGGGTGGCCAGGGCCGACAGCAGCCGGCCGAGCGACGAGCCGAGGCCCCAGCGCTCGTCGAGCTCGGCGAGCAGCCGCGGGCTGGCCGGCCGGGCCGGCAGCTCGCCGCCGGCGTCCGGGACCGGCGCGTCCGTGGCGACCTTGACAACCGCGACCGATGCCTCCAGGTACGCGCGGTCGGTCACCAGCTTGGCCCGGCTGCCCATCGGGAAGCCGCCGTGCCCGGCGTCCAGCGCCGCCAGGATCGCGTCCACGGTCCCGAACGTCCGCACGAGCGCCGCGGCGGTCTTCTCCCCCACCCCGGTCACGCCAGGCAGTCCGTCGCTGGGATCACCACGCAGGGCCGCGAACGCGGCATAGGAGCGGCCGGGAATCTGGTAGCGCTTCGTGACGGCGGCCTCGTCGACCTCCTCCAGCCTGGCCAGCCCGCGCGCCGTGTACAGGACGCGCACGCCGCGGTCGTCATCGACGACCTGGAACAGGTCCCGGTCGCCGGTCACCACCTCCACGGGCCCGGCGTCGCGGGCCGCCAGCGTCCCGATCACGTCGTCGGCCTCGTAGCCGGGGGCCGCGGCCATCGTCACCCCGGCGGCGGCCAGCACCTGCTCGATGACCGGGATCTGCGCGGTCAGGGTGTCGGGCGCCTGCTCGGTACCATCCGGGTTGGCCCGGTGCGCCTTGTAGGACGGGAGCGCGGCGGTGCGGAAGGCCGGCCGCCAGTCCGCGTCCATGCACGCGATCAGGCGACTCGGCGTCCGGGCCCGGATCAGCCGCGACATCATGTCCAGCAGCCCGCGCACGGCGTTCACCGGCGTGCCGTCGGGTGCCGTCATGGTCTCCGGTACACCGTAGAACGCCCGGTAGTACAATGAAGCGCTGTCCAGCAGCATCAGCGTGCCCACGTCCGCCATCCTGCCAGGCTCGCCGCCGCGCCGCGGCGCTCCTGAGATCCATACGTTCCCTCTATGAATCTATGAACCTTTGGCATTAGATCGGGGAGGGACCTCTCCCTAGGCTGTCCTCATCGGCTCCGGCCAGCTGGGAGGGTAAGCATGACGACTATTAGTCCCGTTCGTACCCGATGTCCAGGTGAGCTGATCACCGCGATCCGCGGCGCCACGCAGTGCCACGCCGAGCCCGACTGCTCCTTCTCAGTCACCGCCATGGTCTGGCGGCCGGGCCAGGTGACGCCCATCCACGACCACGTCACCTGGTGCGTCCTCGGCGTCCTGCACCACCGGGTGCGCAACCGCGGCGACGACATCGCGATCTCCATGCACGTCTACGGGGCCGACATCACCCGCCTCGGCAGCAGCGTGCGCCGCACCTACGACCTTCCGGTCACCGCGCCCCTGCTGGGCTAGCACCGTGCCCGGCTAGCACCGTGCCCGGCTAGCGCAGCTCGCGGACCATGCGCTCTTCCCAGTGGCCGGGTTCGTCCGGCCATACGAGCTGCCGCTGGCCGGTCTCCCGGAAGCCCATCCGGCGGTAGAACGCCAGGGCCCGCGGGTTGACCTCGGTGACCCACAGGGCGACCTGCTCGGCGCCATCAGCGCGCGCCAGCTCGCAGATGGCTGCCACCAGGCGGTCGGCGATCCCCTGGCCGCGACCCTGCGGGCTGACCCACATCGAGACCAGATGCCAGGCCGCCGGCTCATCCGGGCCGGGAGCATG
>Ga0307372_10008897_pt1 | contig 14005 bp, 15 predicted proteins | sample OX1MG_FD_202533 | JGI IMG/M metagenome (GOLD analysis project Ga0307372, IMG submission 202533) | Soil microbial communities from Risofladan, Vaasa, Finland - OX-1 | ecosystem: Environmental > Terrestrial > Soil > Coastal area > Acid sulfate soil | place: Finland: Risofladan, Vaasa | collected...
GCTATCGCCGAGCATGCCGGTTAGTGACGCGGTCGGAGCAGTGCTTGCCGGTCTCCTGGAGGGGGCGGTGCGCAACCTGCCAGGGGTGATCGCCGACGTGGATACGGAATTCCTCCACGACCTTCGAGTGGCCGTTCGTCGGGCTCGTACGGCACTCAAGCTGCTGGGTGACACGCTGGCCGAGGAACGAGTCACCCAACTGCAGGGGGAGCTGAGCTGGCTGTCAGACCTGACCGCCCCCACACGGGACCTGGACTGTCACCTGCTCACGCTGGCTCGGAGCGAGTCGGGACCAGATGAAGCAGCCGGTGTCGACTACTTTCGTATCTTTTTGATCCGTCGCCGACAACGAGCCCAGCGGGCCCTGGTGCGCGGATTGAGGTCCGCGAGATGGTCCGAGGCGCAGCGCCGCTGGGGTGATCTCGCTGCGGTCGACGGTGCCTGCCAAGACGCGGCGCACGTTCCGGCCGTTGGTCTGCTCCCGATTGCCGAAGTCGCGCCAATCCGTATCCGCCGCGCTTTCCGGCGCGCACGCAACCTGGGCCAGGCAATCACTCCCCAGTCACCGGCGACGGAGCTGCACTCCTTGCGGCGGCGGTGCAAGGAGCTCCGGTACCTGCTGGAGTTCTTCGCACCCCTGGCCGAGGCTCAAGCACTCGGCCAGGTTGTAACCCAGCTAAGAGCGCTGCAGGACGCCCTGGGCGAGTTCCAGGATACCCAGGTGCAGATCGTGGCCATCCGGACCTTCGCCATCGAGATGCTAGAGGCGGGTGGCACTCCCGCCTCAACCTTCATGACCATGGGCACTGCGGTCACAATGCTGGAGGCGAGGCAGGCGCGGGCGCGGGCCCAGTTCGCTGAGCGGTTCGCACGGTTCGATAGCAGGAGCACCCGAAAGCACATGGCGTCCCTCTTCTTGCCCTCTCCCCCCTCCGATGCTGGTCTCCGCTGACCATGCGGGTCCTCGCCACCTACAACATCAAAGGCGGTGTCGGCAAGACGTCGGCGGCGGTGAACCTAGCCTTTCTGTCGGCTCGGGAGGGCAGTCGCACCCTGCTGTGGGACCTGGATCCCCAGGGGGCAGCCAGCTACCTTTTCCGAGTGCGCCCGCGCGTCCGGGGCGGGGTCAAGGCGTTGGTCAGAGGACGCACTTCGGCTGACCGCGCCATCAAAGGGACCGACTTCGACAACCTCGACCTGCTCCCGTCTGACTTCTCCTACCGCAATATGGACCTCGCGCTCGACGCCGCCAAACGGTCCACTCGGCGGATCTCCGAGCTCCTAAGGCCGCTTGCCTCTGAGTACGACACCGTCTTCCTCGATTGCCCGCCCAGCGTGTCCCTGGTTTCCGAGGGAGTGCTCCGTGCCGCCGACACCCTGCTGGTTCCGGTGGTACCGGCCACCTTGTCGGTGCGCACCTTGGATCAGCTGACGGCCTTCGTCGCGGCAGCCAGGCCCCCGCGGCCCCGCATCCTAGCTTTCTTCTCCATGGTCGACTCCCGTCGCCGCCTCCACCGCGACACTGTCGCGCAGCTCTCCACAGAGCGCTCCGATGTCGCCGCGGCTGCGGTCCCAGCGGCCTCGGCCGTTGAACAGATGGGGCCCCGCCGGCTCCCGTTGGTGGCCTTCGCCCCTCACAGTGCGGCCGCCCTCGCCTATCAGCAGCTATGGGCCGAGGTGAAGGAGCTCGCCACCCGCTGAGCTCAAGGGGACACGGCCGCCCCCGAGCGATCAGGACGTTCAACGGCCCACCGGACCTGGCCCGGCCGCACCGCCGCTGGGCTGCGCGAAGATTAGACGAGGCTTCAGGAGGTTGTAGGTGACGATGAGGTTGTCGAGCCGCGGTTAGCCAGGCTCTTGTGGGGCCGGGCGAAGTTGTAGTGCATGAAGTAGAGGCTGATGGCTGCAGGTAGGTTCTCAGCCTTCTTGGAGAACCCGTTGGTTAGCCGGGTGAAGCCCCGCATCTCCATCCGCACGGTGAGGTTCTGCCGCTCGATGTAGGAGGTTGAGACGTACCGGGGGTCGGGTTGCCCTGACTCCGGTGGGGCTTGGCGCCGATGCACTCCGGAGGGCTGTAAGGGCGCTCGGCATCTTGCGGCGCTCCGTAAAGCTTGATGAGCACGGCGTAGTCGCTCCCGGACCCGAAGGCCCCCTCTACAGCCTCCAGATACGGCCGGTGGCCGCCAGTGGTGAGCTGGAAGCGGTTCACGATCCGGTCGGCGAGGTCTTGCGTGACGACCGTGGCGTCAGCCGTGGAGCGATCCCCCAAAAGCCAGGTTGGGACCAGCTTGGAGTCGGCGTCCAGTGCCACCCAGGCCCACGCGTCGCCGTACCAGAACTCACCCCTGCGCTCTTCGGGGACGTTGGCGGCTTTGGCGTAGCAGAACGCCCAGATCTCGTCGCACTGGACCTTGCGGCAGGTTACCGGAGCTGCTCGTCCTGGTGCTCCGAGCAAGCCTGCCCCCCTCGACCAAGAGCTTCGTGACGGTGTTCTTCGCCACGCCCGTCATGCGGATGGTGGCCCGGATGGAGGTGCCCTCGACGAGAGCCTTCACCACCGGGACTCGCTTGGCTTGGGAGAGTCGGTTCGTATGACCATTATGCTTGAGCGGTCAGGTAATGTCGAGCGTTTTGCGCTAAATCTCCAAGGGGAGCTTTGCCTCTTCCTGGGTCCTCACACCGTCAGGGGGTATAGTCAGAGCTGTGATGAGACAGAAGGTGGCCACGGGTCCCGAACCCCTGCACAGACCCAAGCCTCCCGCGTAGTCCTGCGTTTCGCCGTCGGCTGGGGGAGTCGGCTGGCTATTTGAGCGGCGCGTTCATCGCGATCTCGTTTCGAAGGAAGCGAGCCATATCGTCCTCCGTCCACGCGACCGTTTCGACATCGAACTTGCGTTGGATGGACTCGATTGTGATGAAGCGCGTGAGCCAGTGGTCGAATTTGTTCCACTTGACGTCTGGGACATTGAGTTGGCGCTCCTTTGCCTCGATCTTATTAATGCGATCGACGAGATACGCCCACTCCGTATAGACAGTCATTTGGTCAGCGCGCTGGAGATCGACCGCCGCCCCGCCGACCGTCCAGTAGCCGACTGCAAAGTCGCCCAAGACGGTCCAAGCCCCGACTTCTTCGATCGTCCCTGCGTGGACAAAGTATGCAAAGAACTCCAAATAGTTGAACAGGGCGGTGGTGTCTGCCGTCCTCTCCGATCCATTTTGGAATGCGGTTGCGACTAATACCCGCCGGGCCTTCATTTCGTCCGAGTTCCACCGCTCAACTGCGCGCCATAGGAAGTCGTCGGCTTGCGACCTACGCCACTGCCCGTTCTGGCGCCAGAGGCCATACGCCGTCACGAGGACAAGCGCGACCCCTCCAATCGCGACGATGAGCTGGGTACTAGGCATTACTACTGGTCCCCCTTCTTAGTCCTAAGCCGGAAGGGTGATCGCCACGGCTTCCGAAGTAAATAGGCTCCGCAGCAGTGACTAATTCTGCTAAGCGAGCCTGGGTGATATGTAGCAGGCGAGGGCATGGCATTGTTGCGGCTCAAGGCGACGGCGTGAGCGCCGTCGCCTTGGCCCGCTCCGGGTAGTGGCGAGGCTCTTCGCTCTCCACCTCTCGCTTCACCGTCCGCCAGTTCAACCCGAACTCCCGGGCTAATGCGGTGATGCTCCATCCATGACTTCGCAGGACTCGCAAACTCATCCCAATTTCCTCACACTGCACGGGGGCCTCCTCCAGGCGTGGACTCAACACCCAAAGCCTGCCAGGGGACCCTTCTCTTTCTTCTCTTAAGGGCTCCGGTCCTGCCGCAGAGCTCTGCACTTTTCGTGATCACCAACGGCGAGGACCTGGAGCGGTTCTTGGGCCCGGTCAGGAGTCGTCCCTGGCCGCTCAAGAGGAGGAGCTGCGAGCCAGCTCAACTGGTGAGGTGGTGGGGGTGTTCCGGGACAGGGCTTCGGGTTTGCGCGAGCACCGCCCCGGGCTGGATCGGGTGCTGGCCATGGCCCATGCCGGCGAGATCAGCGTGGTCCGGGTCACCCACGAGGATCGCCTGGCCCGGTTCGGCTCAGCCTGGCTGCTCCCGTTGTTGGAGCAAGAGGGGGTTTTGCTGGAGGTGGCCCACCCCAAGGGGTCGGCAGGAGGGCAGCAGGAGCTGCTGGAGGACTTCACGGCCCTGGTTGCCACCTTCGCCGGACGTATGTACGGGATCCGCTCGAAAAAGGCCAGGAGGCGGCTCCTAGTCCAAGCTCAGCAGACGGTGTTAGGAGATGACAGATCAACCGGGTAGCGCCACCTCTGTGGCGCTCACGGCCACCGCATCATGCGCCGCCTTCTGCCTTGGTGGGAGCGCTCGCCAAGATGGTTGACCAGAGCCGACGCCGAGGCCTAACCGACGGGCTCCCTCTGCGCTTCGACGCCGGGGGAGCCATCGCCAAGTGGAATCGCCTGTGCCGGGAGGGCGAGTTCCTACGCCGGAAGATCTCCCACCTAGAGAGGTTGCGCGGCGAGTGGGGACCCCATCCCCTGGATGCCAAGCTCGCCCTCCTGCGCGCTCACCACCAGGACCTCTTAGCCCGCCAGCGCCGGCTGGGACACGGGATCGCCTGGGCGGCAGCTCGCTGGGCTGTAGACCAGGAGATCTGCTCGGGCGGCACAGTCATCTATGTGGAGGAGCTGGCCACCCTGGAGCCGGCCCTGGGCCGCAAGGTCAACGCCCGCATCTCAGCTTCCGTGCGCGGCCAGTTCCAGGACGCCCTGCGCCACCTCGGCGCCAAGGCCGGCTGCGCGGTGGTCACCGTCCCTGCCCGGGGGACCTCAGCCATCTGCCCGCGGTGTGTGGGCGTCGGCTGCGCCACTACACCTCCCCTGAGCGACTGCGCGGTGGCTATCACTGGGCGCATTGCTCGCATTGCGGGCTCTCCGCGGATCGCGACCATGCCGCCGCTCAGCGCATCTGGTCCCGGGGCCTCAGCTCCCAGCCAGCTGTCCACCAGGATCCCTGGACCGGGCATCTGGCGATCCGCCAAGCCCAAGACGCCCAGGTGGCGCGCTGCCTGCGCCGCCGGCCCAGGCTGGGCCCAACTACCAAACCGCACACCCACCCAGTGCCCTTGCGACGCCGGGCCCTCTCCCCGCCCGCGGCAGCCGCGGTCAACGGCCAGCGTCCGCAGGGGGGTGCTCCCCAGGTCGCTGTCACCTCGACACCCGGCCAGGGCACCAGTGCGCAACCCTACCCGACCCCACTCAGGCACCGGCCCCGACGGGAGCCACTCGGGCGCGGCTTCCACCACAACGCCCATGCCACCGCGGTCTTCCCTCATGGCGACTTCGGTCCCAAGGCCCTCGGCTACGCCCCGCTTAGAGTCGCTTGGAGTTGCAGAGACGCTGGAAGTGGCCTATTGCTCCCCGCTCTTACCCCACCTAGCTACGGCCGCCTTCCTGGCGATCTCCGACCGCTGCTCGGGCGTGAGCTTGGCCGCCCTGGCCTTCCCGCCCTTCTGGCCCCCCAGCCTGCCCAGCTCCACGGCGGCGGGGTTTTTCCCCTCGTAGGGGTCGCGGTCCTCGTCGGTGGCCTCGTCCATGATGCCGGCGGCCATCCGGTTCAGGTCCGCAGGCTTCCTTGAGCGCCTAGGCATGGGGCAAGTGTAGCGCGTCGCGAGGGCCGGGCCAATTGAAACTGACCCACTACCCGGCCGTGAGCTGGCTTGACCGAAGGGGGACTGCCTGCCTAAGTTGGGAGGATGTCTGAGGAAAGCACCCGTTACTCGCGAGTAGCCGCTGGTTTTCGCTCGCGCTTGGACGCCGTGCCCGAGAACCGCTGGGATGCCCCCAGCCCATGCGACGAGTGGAGCGCTAGAGCGGTGGTCGCTCACTCCGCCTTGGTGCATCGAAACGTCGCATCCATGGTGCGTCCCGAGCTTCGGCAAGGAACCGTTCACGACGATCCGCCCACCGCCTGGCACCAAGCATCGGACCTTGTCGCCGCCGCTCTGGACGACTCTGGGCTGTCCGGCGTCGAAGTACAGACGCGTGCCGGCCACATGAGTTTCGCGGAGCTGGTGGCGACCCTGCTGTGTGCTGACACTCTGGTTCACACCTGGGACCTGGCTCGAGCGACGGGTCTGGACGAGGGGCTGGACCCTGAGGCGGTGGCCGCGGCCTACGCCTACCTAGCGCCACGGGGCGAGCAGATGCGGGTCCCCGGGGGGTTCGGTCCCGAGGTAGACCCGCCACCCGGCGCTGACCCGCAGACCAGATTCCTCTGCTTCACAGGACGTCGTCCCTAGGGGACCTCAGCGACACGCTGGACACGCCCGCAGATGGTGCGGGCCGGCGCCTTAGCCCCACCACCCAGTTTAGATGCACAGGGCCCCGCCAGCGTGGGGTGGCTTATCCGCATTGGTCCTTTTCGCCCGGCTTTCGTCTGAGGGTCCCCACAGTAGTAGCCGGCCATGTACCCGCGGAGACCAAAGACCGTCCCGAAATCACCCCTGGCGTAAGCCCTTTCCACTATCCCAGCGACAAAGTCCCTGAACTGTTAAGTGCGGTCAGAATCGCTGAACTACAACAGCGACGGCCCGCGAACTTGACACCGCGGTGGTGGGCTGGTATAAATACGAGCCATCTTGACTTCGCAGATCCGTGACTTGCTGGCCGCCGACAGCCACCTGGCTCTAGTAGTCCTAATTACAGGAGGGCTGGTCAGCTAACGTCTGCGCATTGACGAAGCTGCAAGCCCCCCGGGTAACCCCGGGGGGCTTTTTTTGTAGCCGCAAACAAATCGTCCAATCCATCGACCACCTGGATAACCAGAAGAAGTAGGAGACCCAAGATGTCCGACGCGATGAGGCCCGACTCCTTTGACGCCAGCGCCTCCGGCCGCTACCCGACCGATATCGAACTCGACGAGGCAGCCCGGAACTGGGTGCGGCAACACACGGCGACGGCCGCCCCTCGCCCGATGCGCCAGATCGCAGCCGATGCCGCCATCACCTCCGCGATCGGCCGCGCCTACGGCGCGGACTGATAGCAGACCATGAGTGCATCCCTGGCCGACCTCGGCTACGACGACCAAGAAGAGCAGACCGTAGCAGCACCCCTCTGCGGAGCTGAGATCCTGCTCGAATCGCTCGCACGCGAAGGCGTCGAGGTGATCTTTGGCCTGCCGGGGGGAGCGAATCTACCCATCTACCAACACCTCCCCAACTCCCCCATCCGCCACGTCCTGGTGCGCCACGAGCAGGGCGCAGCCCACATGGCGGATGGCTATGCCCGCACCTCGGGCAGGGTTGGGGTCTGCCTGGCGACCTCCGGTCCGGGAGCACTGAACCTGATCACGGGGCTTGCGACCGCCCACTTCGACTCCGTGCCGGTGGTCGCGATAACCGGTCAGGTGGCGACCGCCACGATTGGAACCGATGCGTTCCAGGAATCGGACGTGATCGGCTCGACCCTGTCCGTCACCAAGCACAGCTATCAGGTCCATGATGCCAGGGATCTGCCGGCAGTCGTCAGGGAGGCGTTCCACGTCGCCCGGACGGGCCGCCCGGGAGCGGTTCTGATTGACATTCCCAAGGACGTGCAGCAGCAGATGGTGGATGGGTCAGAGTCCAAGATCGCTCGCCTTCGTCCCCATCGTGCTCCTGCCTTTCCCGATTCGAGACTTCTGGCCGAGGCAGCAGGGCACCTCGCCAGAGCGCAGCGACCGATGATCCTGGCCGGGAGAGGAGTGGCGATCTCAGGGGCTGAGGCCGCTCTGGTCCAGCTCGCAGAGGCCTGTGACGCCCCCGTGGGTACCACCCTCCTGGGGACCGGGGTCTTCCCCACGACCCATCCCCTCTCGCTTGGGCTGGTGGGGTTCATGGGGACCGGCTACTGCAACAAGGCCGTCAGCAACTGCGACTGTTTGGTGATGGTGGGAATGCGAGCGGACGACCGAGTCACCTGCCGAATGGACCTCTTCGCGCCCGAAGCGGAGCACATCATCCATGTCAACATCGACCCCGCCGAGCTCGGCAAGACGGTCGCGGCCGACTGTCAGATAGCCGGCGACGCCCGCGAGGTGATGGAAGCTCTGCTCGAGCAGACGCCGCCGACGGCTAGACCCGAATGGAGGGCCGCGGTCAGCGGGTGGCGGCGTCGACATCCACTTCGCCACCCCCATAACGGGCTGCTGCAACCCCAGGAGGTTCTGGCAGCCTGCTACCGCCATCGCAGGGCGGATGACGTGGTGGTGGCCGATGTGGGTTTGAACCAGATGTGGGCGGCCACCTCGTGGACAGGGGATTCGCCTGGGCTCTTCCTCAATTCTGGTGGGGCTGGGACGATGGGGTTCGCCCTACCGGCGGCTCTTGGAGCCCAGGCAGCCCGCCCTGAACAGAGGGTCTTCGCCATCTGCGGCGAGGGCGGGTTTGTGATGACCTTTCAAGAGCTGGCAACCGCCATCGAGGCGGAGCTGCCCGTCAAGGTGGTGATCTTGAACAACGGCCAGCTGGGTATGGTGCGGCAGTTCCAGGACGACTTCTACGGCGGCGTTCGCTCGCAGGTGGACCACACGGTGATCCCCGACTTCGAACTGCTGGCCCGTGCCTTCGGCTGCTTCGGTCGAGTCGCCCGGACACTTGCTGAGGTAGAGGACGCGCTGCAGGAGGCGGTCAACTACCCCGGGCCCGCCTTGGTGGACTGCCGGATTGACCCTGAGGCCAACATCTACCCCATCGTGCCCTTCGGCAAGGGACTGGCCGACTTCGTGGAGTGCCCATGACCGCGGCTTCCCGAGATACGGCCTTCAGGTCCGACAGCTCCGACAGTCGCGATGTCACGCGGGCGCTCCGGGACCCCTTCATACGCCTGGTGCGGGTCCGGGTCGAGGACCGCTCCGGTGTGCTGCAACGGGTCACCAACTGCTTGGGAAGGCGAGGGCTGCGACTGCTCAGCTGCTCCGTGGGCCAGAACGCGGACCCCGGAACGCTTTCTCTCTGGCTGCAGGTCGAGCACGGCTCGCAACCTGCAGATCAGGTGGCCAAACAGCTGGCCAAGCTCATCGACGTTGTCAGCGTGGAGGATCTGACCGGCTCGCACCCTTTGGAGTGGGTGACCGCGCTGGTGGAGATTCCAGCGGAGGCGGATGACCCCGCCACCGCGGAACTCCTCGAGAGCTGCAATGCAGAGGTCGTCCGCCGTGACGAGCGGTCGCTTTTGGCTGCGCTCTCGGGCACCCCCGAAGTGGTGGAGGCAGCGTTGGAGCGCCTTCGCCAACTTCCTCTGGTCGACTGGATTCTCAGCCGACCGATCGGACTCGGGTCGGGTGACCCTTTGTCCGCGGACCAAAGCAGCAACACGCCCCGAGAGTGGAGATGACATCAATGAAGATCTACTACGACTCCGACGCGGACCCCGCAGCGCTGGCCGGCGCCAAGATCACCATCCTCGGCTATGGCAGTCAGGGCCACGCGCATGCGCAGAACCTACGCGACAGCGGATACCCCGTGCGGGTGGGCTTGAGGCCCGGCAGCGCGAGCCGTACCCAGGCCATGGCCGACGGCTTTGAGGTCCTGGACCCGGTTGCCGCCGTCCAGGATGCGGATGTGGTCATGGTGCTCATCCCGGACCATGACCAGGCCGCACTATTCGCCTCCGGCCTCACGGAGGCGCTCAAGCCCGGCTGCCTCCTTCTCTTCGCCCACGGCTTCTCCATCCACTATGGCACCGTGTTCCCTCCTCGGGGGTGCGACGTGGCGATGGTCGCCCCCAAAGCCCCGGGGCACATGGTGCGGAGCTGCTTCAGAGACGAGATCGGCTGCCCAGCGCTGCTCGCGATTCAGCAGGATTCGACCGGGCACGCTCGGGAGAGGTCCCTGGCGTACGCCCGGGGACTGGGCAGCACCAAGGCTGGCGTCCTGGAAACCACATTCCGAGAGGAGACAGAGACCGATCTGTTTGGCGAGCAGGCGGTGCTCTGTGGGGGGGTGGCCGCCCTGATAACTGCGGCTTTCGAGACGCTCACGCAGGCGGGGTATCAGCCCGAGCTCGCCTACTTCGAATGTCTCCACGAGCTGAAGCTCATCGTCGACCTCATCTATCAAGGAGGGTTGTCCCTCATGAGGTACAGCGTCAGCGACACCGCTGAGTACGGGGACTACACCAGTGGGCCGGTGGTCATCGACGAGCACGTCAAAGAGCAGATGCGGGGGATCCTCGGCCGCATCCAAGACGGCAGCTTCGCCGAGCACTGGATCGACGAGAACCGCTCCGGCCGGAAAGGGTTCCTCGCGCAGCGCGAGACGGCTCGGACCCATCCAATCGAGGAGGTGGGCCAGCGGCTCCGAGCGCAGATGTCCTGGATTCACCCGGTGGCAGCGGTCCCCAAGGCAGCGAGCGCCGATCCCGGTCAGCAGGCAGCTGCCGCTGAAGACTCGGTACGCCCGGTATCGGAGGTAGCCTCATGACCGCTGACGGTCGGCCAGCCTCCGACGAGGCACAAACCCCGGCGCTCGAGACATCCGGGGAGCTGGTGGAGTTCTTCGACACCACTCTGCGCGACGGTGAGCAGTCACCGGGAGCGACTCTTCACCCCTCGGACAAGCTGGAGATTGCGCACCAGCTCGCCAAGCTCGGCGTGGATGTGATCGAGGCGGGTTTCCCCGCCTCCTCCCCTGGGGACTTCGAGGCAGTCCAGCAGATAGCCCGGGAGGTGGAAGGACCATCGGTGACGGGACTCGCCCGCGCCCACCGCGGGGACATCGACGCCGTCTTTGAGGCAGTCCGCGACGCTCAGAGGCCACTGATCCATGTCTTCATCGGCGTGTCCGACGTCCACATCATCAAGAAGCTGGGACTTGACCGAGCCACCGTCCTCGCCCGGACTGCGGAGTCGGTGGCCTACGCCCGAGAGCGCTGTCCGTGGGTTCAGTTCTCCCCGGAGGACGCGGGCCGTGCGGACCTCGACTACCTCTGTTCCGTGGTCGAGGTGGCCGTCCAGGCCGGCGCTTCCGTGATCAACCTCCCGGACACCACCGGGTACTGTCTGCCCTCGGAGATGGCCGAGATCGTCGCCACGATCCGCCGGGAAGTTTCGGGAATGGACAAGGTACTGGTGAGTGTTCACTGCCACGACGACCTGGGCCTGGCCACCGCCAACTCGCTGGCGGGCATCGCCGCCGGCGCCCGCAGGGTGGAGGGATGTATCAACGGAATCGGAGAGCGTGCCGGCAACGCGGCCATCGAGGAGGTAGTGATGGCCCTGCGGGTCCGTCGACCCACCTTGCACCTCCGAGACAATCTCCGCGCCACCGAGCTGGGGCCCACCAGCCGAATGGTCTCGGCGCTGACCGGGATGGTGGTGCCGCCCAACAAGCCGGTGGTGGGCACCAACGCCTTCGCTCATGCCTCGGGGGTCCACCAGCACGGGGTGCTGCGCGAGCGCTCCACCTACGAGATCATGTCGGCGGAGGACGTGGGCGCTGGGGAGACCCAGATCGTCTTGACTGCACGCTCCGGACGCCACGCCCTGGTCCATCGGCTGGATCGGATCGGGATCCAAGTCCCCGATGGTCAGATGCCAGCTCTGTGGCAACGGTTCCTGGAGGTCGCGGACTCCACCAAGGAGGTTGAGGACGAGGCGCTCATGCGCATAGTTGGCGAGCTCACGTTGCACCAGCCGCCGCTGGGTTCCGTGGCCACATGAGCGCCGCTGCCAAGACTATTAGGCTGGTCACCCTACCGGGAGATGGAGTGGGCCCGGAGGTGACTTCGGCTGCGTTACGGGTTCTGGAGCGGGCGCTGGTCGACTCCGGGGTCGCGCTAGAGGTGGCGGAGCATGCCATCGGTGGAGCCGCTCTAGACCAAGGTCAGGACCCCCTGCCGAAGGCGAGCCTCGATGCGGCCAGGGCGGCCGACGCGGTTTTGTTGGGCGCTGTCGGGGGCCCCCGGTGGGACACCGCCGAAGTGCGCCCGGAGGCCGGCCTGCTGGGGCTGAGAAGCGGCCTTGGAGTCTTCGCGAACCTGCGTCCGGTCAAGGTCTGGCCCGGTGGAGAGCGCCACAGCCCGCTGCGAGACGACCGCTTACTGGACACGGACCTCCTCTTCGTGAGAGAGCTGACCGGCGGAGCGTACTTCGGCCGCCCGCGCGGAGTGGGCGGAACTGCGCCGCGCCGGAGGGGAGTGGACACGATTGAGTACGGGGAGACGGAGATCCGTCGAGTCGCGCATGTTGCATTCGGGCTGGCGAGGCAACGTCGGCGGCATCTCAGCTCCGTCGACAAGGCCAATGTCCTGGCCACATCCGCCCTCTGGCGGGACGTGCTGACGGAGGTGGGGCGCGAGTACCCTGATGTGGAACTGGAGCACTGCCTGGTCGACAGCTTCGCGCTCAGGCTACTACTCGATCCTCGTCAGTTCGATGTGGTCGTCACCGAGAACCTGATGGGGGACATCCTGACCGACGAGGCGGCGGCTCTAGTGGGGACCCTGGGAGTGCTGCCGTCGGCCAGCGGTGGCGGCGAGGGGCCATGGCTCTACGAGCCGGTGCACGGATCAGCTCCCGACATCGCGGGCCGAGGGGTTGCCAACCCGTTGGGGGCGATCGCGACGGTTGCGATGTTGCTGCGACTGACCCTGCGCCGCGAGGATCTCGCCGGTGCGGTCGAGAAGGCCGTCGGTAGCGTGATCGCCAACGGGCCGCTAACGCCGGACATGGGGGGGGTGGTCGGCACAGAGACGGTAACGGCTGCCGTCATCGAGAGACTCGCCAGTCTGGTGTCCGCATGAGCGAACCACGGCCCGCCCGAGATGCTAAGTCCGCGCCGGTAGTGCTCTACGACACCACCCTGCGCGATGGGATGCAGGGGTTCGGCATGCAGCTCAGCATCGAGCAAAAGCTTCGCATCGCGCGGCGGGTCGACCTGCTTGGGATCCCCTACATAGAGGCCGGGTGGCCCGGCGCCAACCCCCGCGACACCGGCGTCTTCGACGAGCTGCGGGCGCGGCCACTGCGACGCGCTCGCCTCGCCGCCTTCGGGTCCACCTGCCGAGCCAACTCAGCAGCTAAACAGGACCCCGTTCTGGGAGCGACACTGGCGGCTGAGACCCCGGTTGTCACCCTGGTGGGGAAGACCTCCCGTTGGCAGGTGGAGACCGTCCTCAGAACTACCCCGACAGAGAACCTCCGCATGGTGGCCGACTCAATCGAGGTGGCAGTTGGCGAAGGTCGCGAGGTTGTCTTCGACGCTGAGCACTTCTTCGATGGCCACGCGGCGGACGCTGAATATGCGCTGCGGGTGCTGGACACCGCCCGTGGCGCCGGGGCGAGTTGGATCGTCCTTTGCGACACCAACGGCGGCCGGCTGCCGGAGGAGATCGCGAGCGCCACGTCGGCGGCCCGGGAGCTGCTCGGTGACTGTGTGGGAATCCACTGCCACAATGACACAGGGACAGCGACTGCGGCTTCACTCGCCGCGGTGCGCGCCGGCGCGCGCATGGTCCAAGGGACCTTGAACGGAACCGGGGAGCGATGCGGGAATGCTGACCTCCTGATCGTGGCGGCGAACCTGCAGATCAAGATGGGGCTTGGCGTGCTGGATCCTGAGCAGATGGCGGAGCTGGTGTCGGTGTCCCAGCTGCTGGATTCGCTGCTCAATCGGCTGCCGGACCCCCAGCGCCCGTATCTGGGCTCAGCCGCCTTCCTGCACAAGGCTGGGCTCCATGCCCAAGGGATTTCCCGGGACCCGATGGCATATCAGCACATCGACCCGGAGATGGTTGGAAACCGGATGCGGACCGTGGTCTCCGATCAGAGCGGGCGGAGCAATGTCGCCGCCAAGCTCAAGGACATGGGACTAGACCCGCTCGACCGCGAGGCGGGGCAAGCAGTGGTAGAGCAGCTGAAGCGATTGGAGGTGGCCGGGTGGGCGTTTGAGGACGCGGACGCGTCATTCGAGCTGCTGGTCGCTCGGACCCTGCCTGAAGACGTCCCTCCCTTCGAGCTGTGCGAAATGCTCGTAG
>Ga0307372_10008899_pt1 | contig 14002 bp, 8 predicted proteins | sample OX1MG_FD_202533 | JGI IMG/M metagenome (GOLD analysis project Ga0307372, IMG submission 202533) | Soil microbial communities from Risofladan, Vaasa, Finland - OX-1 | ecosystem: Environmental > Terrestrial > Soil > Coastal area > Acid sulfate soil | place: Finland: Risofladan, Vaasa | collected...
GCACTGCTCGAAACAGGCGATGCCACCGGAGGTGCAGAGGCTCGGGCGAACCCTGCGGCGCTGGTTCGACAAGATCTGCAACTACCACCTCGCCAAGGTGACCAACGCGCCGACCGAGGCGCTCAACAACTTGGTCAAACGCATCAAGCGAATCGGCTTCGGCTTCCGCAACTTCGAGAACTACCGAATCCGGGCTCTGCTCTACGCCGGCCGCCCGAACTGGCGCGTTCTCGGGTCGATGGTGGTCCAGTGAGACAGCTGACCCCCCGCCAGAATCCGATGAGCCCACGATGTCCTGAGACAGGACAGTGGCGGAAGGGCCGGGATTCGAACCCGGGAGGCGGGTTCACCCCACCTACCCGCTTAGCAGGCGGGCGCTTTCGACCACTCAGCCACCCTTCCAATGAGCCCAGGCCGGGACCGCTCGAGGACAGTTTAAGTGGCGCCGGGCGTGCGTCGGGGGAGCAGGATGGGCGCCGGGGGCTGCAGAATCTGTTCCGGGGCCGGGCCGGTGCCGTCCGGCGCGCCCCGGGTCGGGTCAACGTCAGGGCGGGAAGGGGGGTTCGTTCTATGTCAGAACAGGCGGGCGCGCCGGAGGAGGCGGTCGCACCGGGCGCGCCTGGGGTCGAACCGGGCTGGGGTCCGGGACCCAAGCAGGCATTCGGCACCGCGGCTTCGTCCGCCAGCCTGATCTGGTACACCTTGGCCAAGGGCAACCTGAGCGAGGTCTTCCACCCCTCGTTGGACCGGCCGCTGCTGCGCGGCCTGCGCTTCATCGCGGCCGCCCCCGGGGCACCGCCGATCGACGACTCGGAGGAGGGCCAGCATCGGATCGAATGGGAGGAGCCCGGTGTCCCCGTGTTCAGCGTCCGCTCCGAGCATCCTGAATACCGGCTCAACACCCAGTTTGTGACCGATCCCCAGTCCAACGCTCTGATCATCACCGGGGACTTCCAGCCCGAGATGCCGGACGTTCGGTTGTTCCTGCAGCTCGAGCCCCACGAAAGCGGAGACGCGCGAGCGTTGGGCGAGGACCCGCCGTGGCTGAGCGCGCGTCTGGGGCCGACCTGGCTCGCCCTGGTCGGCCCCTTCAGCCACTGCAGCGTGGGCTATCGCGGGCGCTCGGATCTGCTCACCCAGCTGCGAGTCGACGAGGGTTGGGTGGGATCGGCGCACCTGCTGGCGGAGTCCGGCTGGGTGGCTCTGGGTGCCCAGCTCGGCCTCCTCGGCGGTCCCTTCCAGCTCGCGCTGGGACTGGGGGCGGACAGGGACGAGGCCGAGGAGGTGGCCCGCGAGGCTCTGCGCCGCGGAGGCGCGCAGATCCGGAGCGAATTCGTGGCCGGTTGGCGCATGCTGCCCGAGCCGGCCCCCAACGTACTCCGGGTGGCCGGGGACGGAGGCCGCCTGGCGAAGGCGTCTATGGCCGTGCTGAGATGCCTCGAGGACAAGTTGGAGGAAGGCGGCTTTGTGGCCGCCCCGACCGCGCCCTGGGGCGTGCCGGATCAGGCCTACAACCGGGTCTGGAACCGTGATCTCTTTCACATCGCATCCGCCCTGCTGGACGCAGGCGACGTCGCACCCGCCCAGCGCGCGCTGTCATATCTGAGCTCGCGGCAGGGGGCCGACGGCTCCTGGCCTCAGAGCTACCGTCTCGACGGGAGCGCGGTCTGGGCCGGCAGCGAGCTGGACCAGCTGGGGTATCCGATCCTGCTCGCCTGGCGCCTGGGCGTGGCCGGTGGACTCCTCTTCGACCCCTATCCCGAACTGGTTCGGCGAGCCGCGGCCGAGATCTGCCGCCAGGGCCCGGCCACCGACCTGGACCGTTGGGAGGACGCTGGTGGGTACTCGCCTTCCAGCCTGGCGGTCTCGATCTCCGCCCTGGTCCTGGCGGCGGCGTTCGCCGACGAGTCCGGAGATCTGGCCGCGGCCTACCACTTCCGCCTGGTGGCGGACTACTGGAACGAGGAGCTGGAGCGCTGGACCTTTCATGCTCCCTTCCGGCACTACGTCCGGCTGGGGCACGACCCCGACCAGGGGCCCGACCGTTCGGATCCTCTCGCCCTCGAATTTCTAGAGCTCTCTCGGCGCGGTTTGCGCCGGCCTCAGGACCCGCGCCTGGCCAGCAGCTTACTCACCGCCGACCCCGTCCTGGAGGTTGAGCTGCCCGCCGGGCGCGCCTGGCGCCGCTATTCTGGCGATACCTACGGCGAGGCCCCGGACGGACGACCCTGGCCCGCCGGCGGTTCGGGGGTGGGACGGCCCTGGCCCCTGCTCACCGGTGAGCGCGCGCACCAGGTGCTGGCTCTGGGCGGTTCGCCGGCCGCGTTGATCAGGGCCCTGGAGGGATTTGCAGGCCCCGAGCTGATCCTCGCCGAGCAGCTGTGGGACGCCGACGACGTACCCGAGCGCGGTTTGCGGGTGGGCCTACCCAGTGGCTCAGCGGCGCCGCTGGGCTGGGCCCACGCCGAGTACCTGCGGCTCCTGGTCGCCTATGCCACAGCTCAGCTGCCCGACGCTACCGAGCCGGTGCGCCGTCGCTACGCCGATGGATCTCCCCCGGCCCTGGCCCAGATCTGGCACGAGCGCCACCGCTTCTCGAGTTTTCCCGCCGGGCGCCAGGTGAAGATTCAGCTCGACGAGAGGGGAGCGGTCACCTGCTCGGCCGATGGCTGGGCAAGTCACGTCGACATCGAGGCCTATCCGACCGGCCTCGGGCTCTGGGTCGCCGACCTGCCCAGCACCCAGCTGGCGCCTGGGCATTCGATCGAGTGGCGCTCACGCAACGCCGGGGGCGAGGAGGGCCCGGTCTACAGCCTCAGCGCGCGCTGAAACCGATCCCTATTCGTCCTCGTCGTCGCCCGGGAGATCGCCCAGGCGCAGCTCGGAGCCGGGTCCGTCGTCGTACTGGCTGTGCAACTCGCCGCAGTCGGCGCAGCGGTAGTACTCGCCCAGGAATCCCTTCTGCCAGACCGAGTAGCTGATCACTCCTGGCTCCTCGACCAGTATCTCCTCCTCCAGCTTCCAGATCACCTGCTCAAAGCCTCCGCGTTCACCGCCCAGGCTCTCGTCCAGAACGATGAGGCAGTAGGGGTGAGGGTCGCCCCAGATCACTGAGACCTCGCCCAGACGCTCCTCCTCGGCGTTCACGATGGACCAGTTCTCTGCCGTGCGGCCGCGGCTGGCCCGGACCATGTGCAGACCCTGCCAGAAGTGCTCGGCCGCCTCCCGTTCGGCCTTGTCGTGCTCGGCCTGAGCCTCCTGGAAGGCGCCCCACATGCGCAGCAGATGATTGCGAAAGCGATGGTAGGTCGCCAGCAGTCGGGGCTGAGCCTTGGGCGAGCCGATGATGTTCTCAAAGGAGTGCTCGAAAGCCTCCTCAACCCGCTCCTGACGGTCGCTCAGATCCACCGCCCAGGTCTCGTCCTCGGACAGGCGCATCGATTCGTTGAGGATGACCTCGAAATCGAGCCAATCGTCTCCGAACTCGGGCACGAATACGCTCTCCACGATGTCAGCCAGGCGATGCTCCTCGAGCAAGGCGGCGCTGACCCGACCTCGGGCGTCCGGCCAGCTCTTCCAACCCATCACGTTGTGGATCCAGTAGTCGAACACGGTGACCGCGTACTGGAGCGCGGCCGGCGAGCTCCAGATGCCCTCGGGCCAGGTCCGGCGTCCGGTTCGGACCCGGTTGTATAGGGCGATGATCTGCTCGTCGTCCAGGTATTCGGTGTCCACCGGCCCATTGTAGGAATGGTCAGCCCGCCGCCCCCAGGCCGGATCTGAGGGCCGAAGGGAATAGGCGGACGAGCGCGGCCCGTATCATCTTTTTGCGATGGCAGTAGACAAATTCACTCCCGAACAGGTCCAGCGTTACGCTCGTCACCTGATCCTGCCCGAGGTTGGCGGCAAGGGTCAGATGAAGCTTTTAAACACGTCGGTGTTGCTCTTGGGCGCCGGCGGGCTCGGGTCCCCTGCCGCGCTCTATCTGGCCGCCGCCGGGGTGGGCAAGATCGGGATCGTCGATTTCGACTCGGTCGACGCCACCAACCTGCAGCGCCAGATCCTGCACGGGGTTGATGACCTGGGCCGGCTCAAGGTGGACTCGGCCGCAGACTCGATGCGGGCCATGAATCCCGATGTCGAGGTGGTCAAGCATCGCATCCACCTGGATTCACAGAATGCGCTCGAGGTGTTTGCGGACTACGACGTGATCGTCGACGGTACGGACAACTTCCCCACCCGCTACCTGGCCAACGACGCCGCCTATTTTCTGGCCAAGCCGCTGGTTCACGGCGCCATCTTCCGGTTCGAGGGTCAGATGACCATGTTCGACGCCGCCCGGGGCACCGGCTGCTACCGCTGCCTCTTCCCCAATCCGCCGCCCCCCGGGGCCGTGGCGAGTTGCGCTGAGGCGGGGGTGTTCGGGGTGCTGCCCGGCATCATCGGCAGCATGATGGCGTTTGAGACCATCAAACACGTGGTCGGCATCGGCCAGCCGCTGACCGGTCGGCTGCTGCTCTTCGAGGGCATGGACATGTCATTCCGTTCGGTGCGACTGCGTCGAGACCCAGGCTGCCCCCTCTGCGGGGATCATCCCAGTGTGAGCGAGCTGATCGACTACGAGACCTTCTGCGGTCTGCCGGCGATCGAGCCCTCCACGCCAGCGGGGGTCGGCGCCGGGTAAGCTGGGCGGGCGATGATCCAGGTTGAGCGTGGCGATGAGGGCGCGCTGGACCGGGCGCGTGGAATCGTGGGTGAGCTGGGTTCGGTGCTCGTCGCCTACTCGGGAGGAGTGGATTCGTCGCTTCTGCTCAGGCTGGCCTTGGACGAACTCGGTCCGGGCCGAGCGGTGGCGGCCCTGGCCAGTTCGCCCGCCTACCCAGAGCAGGAGCAGGAGGAGGCCAGAGCCCTGGCCCGCAGCCTCAAGGCGGAGCTGGTCGAGGTCGACACGGCCGAGGTCGAGCTCGAGTCCTACCGGCGCAACCTGCCCGATCGTTGCTTCCACTGCAAGGAGGAGCTCTTCTCCCGGCTGGAGCCGATACAGGCGCGTCTGGGCCTAAAGCACCTGGCCTATGGCGCCACCGCGGACGACGTCGGCGATCACCGGCCCGGGCACGCGTCCGCCGTCCGCCGCCAGGTTCGCTATCCCCTGCTCGAGGCGGGCATGGGCAAGGCGGCGATTCGCGCCGCGGCGCGATCGCTCGGACTTCCAAACTGGAACAAGCCCTCGTTCGCCTGCCTCTCCTCGCGTATTCCCCACGGCACCCAGGTCACCGTGGAGGTTCTGCGCCAGGTCGGTGCGGCCGAGCGCGCGGTCAAGGCCCTGGGATTGCGCCAGGTGCGCGTGCGCCACCACGGGGAGGTCGCTCGGATCGAGGTCGACGAGGAGGAGATGCCGCGCCTGATCGAGGTTCGCGATCAGGTCGTCGACGCGCTGCGCAGCGCGGGCTACACCTTCGTCGCGCTGGATCTGGAGGGCTACCGGAGCGGGGCCCTGAACCGATCCTGGCGCGCAGCTACCCCCTAGGCGGCGCGGTCTCCGCGACCTAGAGCTGGGGCCAGCGGCGATAATCCATAGGTCTTGAAGTACCCCACGCTTTACGCCGAGCAGATCTGGCGCCAGCAGCGCTACTACGTGGTGATCCTGATGCTGCTCGGAGCCGGCGTCAGCCTCTTCCTGGTCTTGAGCCACCGCTGGCACTTCGACCAGCCCTCGTTGATTTGGCTCTCCTACATCCCGGCCGGACTCATGCTGGCCGGGGCCCTCACGTTCTACCGCCGCCGCAGCTATGTCCAGGCCACCGACCCCGGGCTTCGCATCTCGCGTCTGACCAAGAGCGTGGTGATCGAATGGGACCTGGTCCGGTCCGCTCGCGTGCAGCCCTTGGGTATGCACTTTCAGGACACCCGCAAAAAGCTGATCCGGCCCTTCTCCAGACCGCTGCTGGAGCGCCCCGCGGTCTTCATCCGCCTGCGCGACGATCCCCGGGCCAAGACCATCTCCGGCCGCCTTGGAACCCAGTACGTCGGAGTTGACACGATCGCTCTACCTGTTGCGGATGCCGATCGCCTGAGTACCGAAATCGCGTCCCGGCTGCCTGACCGGCTGGGCCAGAACCTGGGCGGGCAGAGGCGGCGCAAGCGGGGCCGGTGACCTCGCACCCGGGCCCGGCGGGTCGCCTCAAATTCACCTCCCTTGATCTGTGGATCATGGTTGGGCTGCTCGCCATGGCCTTTGGGCTTCGGTTTTTCAGTCCCATCATGCCCAACTTCCTGACCCAGTCGGGTTCCGGCCCGGCGATCACCAACTGCATCCACAACACCCCGATCAACGTCCGCAATCAGCTCGGCACACTCTGCGGCCTGGCCTATCCCTTTCAGCGCAACTATGCTCGGTCCGGCACCCCGGCGACCCCGCCCCAGGGCCAGGTTTTCGATGAGATCTACTTCGCCACCTTCGCCCACGACGACCTCACCGGGGTGTCGTACTTCGACCCGGAGCCGCCGCTGGGCAAGGAGTTCATCGCCGCCGGCGAATGGGTCTACGGTGGCTGGCGGGCGCTGACCCAGGGCGCCCGCGGGAGCTGGGCAGACCTTGGTTACAACACCTTCGGTTGGCGGTTGTCGGTCTGCGTGTTCGGCAGCCTGTGCATCCCTCTCATGTACCTGCTCGCGCTCGAGCTCTGGCCGCGCCGTCGGTTCGCTCTCGCTGCCGCCGTGCTCGCCTGCTTCGACGGCATGTTCTTCGTCCAGTCCCGGATCGGGATGATCGACATCTTTCCGATCTTCCTGATCATGCTCTCGTACGCCCTCTATCTGGCCCATCGCCGGGCCCAGACCCAGCGTGGCGCGCTCATCAGTCTGCTCTGCGTGGGCCTGTCGTTGAGCCTGGCCATCTCGGCCAAATGGATTTGTCTGGCCGCCCTGGCATCGATCGGGCTCCTGCTCCTGGTCGAGCCCCTGGCCCGCCGCCATCGTCTGCGCCTGGGCGAGCATGTCTGGGGCGGGGAGGGAGCGTGGGACCTCCCGGGCGGGAGCGCCTGGGGTCCATATGTCGGCACCGCGGTCGTCGCCCTGGCGGTGTTGCCGGTCGGGATCTACATCGCCAGCTGGTTTCCCTTTTTCATGCGCGGCCAGTTTCACAACCTAGGCGATCTGTGGGCGTATCAGGTGCAGACCTATCTCTATCACCTGAATCTGAAGGCGACCCACCCCTACGGATCGAAGTGGTACACGTGGCCCTTCCTCTACCGTCCGGTGGCCTATTACTACGAATATCAGTCGCTGGGAGTTGACGCCGGCAGCGGGCAGCCTCTGGTGGCGGGCATCGTGAACCTGGGGAATCCGCTCATCTGGTGGGCTGCCATTCCGGCCCTGCTCTCGATGCCCTATCTGCTCCTGCGCCGGGGCAGCTTTGCCGCCGGCGTGATCATGATCGGGTTCATCACCCAGTACCTACCCTTCTCGCGCATCAGCCGGGTCCTCTTTCTGTACCACATGTTCGGGGGCCTGATCTTCAGTGTTCTGGCTCTGGCGCTGGTCCTGGTCCGGATCGGGGACATGGGCCCAGTGCGCCTGGAATGGAGTGGTGCCGTCCGCCTCCTGCGCACGCGCTGGCTGGTGCCCGCATTTCTCATTCTCGCCATCGCCTTCTTCGTCTACTTCTATCCCGTCTGGACCGGACTGCCCATCTCCCAGGGCTCATATCTGGATCCATTCCCGGCGGGCAAGATGTGGCTTCGGACCTGGATCTGAGCGCTCCTCGGCGCTCATCTGCACGTTTCCTCCCCCTCGCCCTGGTCCCGATCGCGCTCTGGGTCCTGCGGATCGATCCCCCCCTGATCGTGCTCGGGGCCGCGCTGGTGGGGGGGGCCGGGCTGACCTATGCCGGCGGGTTCGAACTCGAGTTGGAGGAGCGACTGGCCTACGGCGCGGTCCTGGGCGCGGGCGCGATCGCTCTCTGCCAGCTCGCTCTGGCGTTCCCTCTCGGGGTCGGGCTGACCTCCGACCTACTCGGAGCGGCGCTGCCCCTGGTCGCCGCCGCGATCGTGGTCTGGGGTCGCCGGAGCCGGCTGCGAGTCGACCTCGATCGAGCCTGGCGCGGGCTCAGTCCGCGCTCTTCCTGGCCCCTCTGGCTGCTCCTGGCGCTGGCCTGGGCCTGGACTGCGATCGTGCTCTCGCGCGCCTACACGCTGACGCCGCAGGGACTGTTCGTGGGTGGTGCCGCCTTCTACGCCGACTGGTCAGCGCACCTGTCATATGCCGGCTCGTTTGCCTACGGGCACAATCTGCCACCCCAGTTTCCCCTCGACCCGCCCCACCGGCTGGGATATCCCTTTCTGATCGACTTCTGGGCCGCCGAGCTGGTGCCCTTGGGCGCGAGCCTGACCTCGTCCCTAGTTTTGACCTCCGGCTTTTTGGGATTCGCCTTCCCGCTCGTGATGTACCTGGCCGCGCGCCGGCTGAGCGGCAGCCGGATGGCGGGGGCCGTAAGCGTGGCGGTTTTCTGTCTGGGTGGCGGACTCGGGTTTCTGCGCCTGATGCCTGAGCTCTGGCACCAGGGCCCGGCGCTGCTGCTCCACCTGCCTCAGCTCTACACCCAGGATCCGGCCTTGAACCTGCAGTGGCTGAACCCCGTGCTGGCCTACCTGCTCCCCCAGCGCTCGGTCCTGTTCGGCTTCAGCCTGGCCCTGATAGTGAGCGCACTGCTGCTCGGCCCCAAGGCGCCGAGCCCCGGCCAGCTCGGCTTTCTGGGCATCGTGACCGGCCTGTCGCCCCTGGCTCACGTGCACAGTTGGGGGACCAATCTGGCCCTGCCCGCGTTCTCTCTGCGCGGCCCCAATCGACGCCGCATGCTGTACTTCCTGCCCGCCCTCAGCCTGGGGCTGCCGGTCGTCATATGGCTCCTGGGCGATGGCGCGGCCAGGCTGCGATGGCAGGTCGGGTGGCTCGCCCAGAGCGGGGGACATCACGACAACCTGGTCTGGTTCTGGATTTGGAACACCGGGTTGCTGGTGCCCGCGATGCTGGCCGCCTTCCTCTGGCCAGGCACCCTGCCCCCGGGCCTGGGCCGCAGGCTGGCGCCGATCTGGCTCTGGTTCGTGGTCCCCAATTTCATCGTCTTCCAGGCCTGGGACTGGGACAACACCAAGTTCTTCGCCTACTGGGCGCTGTTGGGTGCGATCCCGGTCGGAGCGCTCGTGGCCCGGCTCATCCGGCGTCGCGGAGCATCGGCGCTCCTGGCCGGGGTCCTCTTCTTGAGCCTGGTGGCCGCCGGCACCCTGGACCTGGCCCGCTCCCTGGACGCATCGCAGAACACCTTTGCCTTGACCGACTCCGGCGGCCTTGAGGTGGCGCGGTGGGCTCGCGTTCAGACCTCCCCGCACGCGATATTTCTGGTCGCCCCAGACCCCAACAGTCCGATTCCAACCCTCGCCGGCAGGAGCGTGGTCGAAGGCTATCCGGGCTGGGTGTGGACCTATGGCCTGTCCGACTGGGCGATCAGGAGCCGCGACGTGGAGGACATGCTCCAGGGCCAACCGGGCACCCGCCGCCTGCTCGCCCACTACCGGGTGGGCTACGTCATGATCGGGCCCCAGGAGCTGAGCTTGGCTCCCGCGGGAAGTGCCTACTGGGCCGCGTCGGGTTATCGCCGGGTGTACTTTCACGACGGCTATTCGGTGTACCGGATATGAGGCGCCGGATCGCCCCGGCGCCGCACTGGACGCGGCTTGAGCTGGGCCTTATGGGCGCCATCTCGGCCCTGGCCCTGGCCCTGCGGCTGTATCGATTCGATCAGGCCCCAGCGCTGACCGACAACGCCGACGAGCTCGATTGGGCCTGGTCGGGCATGACCCTAATTCGCCGCGGGGTGCCCTACGGCTGGTCCTATTTGCGCGCCTACGGAGCGCCGCAGATCCTTCGTGATCACCACACGAGCTATCCCATCGTTCACCCCTACTTGGACCATCCCCCGCTCTTCTCGCTCTTCACCGGGGCTTGGGCGCTGCTCCTGGGTGCGCGCCAAATGACCCAGGTGACGCTGGGCATGATCCGGCCTCCGGTCATCGTCCTCTCCGTTCTGGCCCTGATCCTGGTCTACGTGCTCGGGCGCCGGGTCTTGGGCCGCTCGCCCGCGATGCTCGCCATCCTGCTCCTGGCCACCTCGCCCGGGGCGGTGCTGCTGCAGCGCGAGGTGGAATCCGAATCCCTGCTGGCCGTACTTGTTTTGGCCGCCCTGATCTGCGTCCTTCGCCTGGAGGCGGGGGAGGGGGGATGGCCGACCCTGCTCGCCCTGGTCGGGGTCTGTCTTGCCGGCAGCCTGACCAAGGTGCCCGGGATCAGCATCGCGGGTGTGGCCGCCGTCCTCCTCCTCCAGTCCCGGCGCTGGTGGCCCGCGCTCGCCGCCGCCGGCGCCGGCGTGGCCGGGCTCGGTGTCTTCGCGTTGTACGGTGCGGTCCTGGATTGGCGTCTGTTCCTCGCCGTCTGGACCGAACAGGCCGCGCGCCGCAGTGGGGTGTTCGCCGCCTTCCAGTTCATCGCCGCTCCCGCCGGCGTCAATCGCCCGCTGCACGACGGCTGGTGGCTACTGGGGTGGCTCGGTCTGGCCGGGATCGCGTTCGCCTCGGGGCGGGGCGGCACCAGGTTGACCGAACGCTACGTGGTCTGGCCCGCCGTGGCCTACGCCCTGACCATGCTGCTGATGGCCGATCAACGGGTGGTGGGGCAGTACGGCTGGTATCGGATCGCCGTCTACCCCCTGGTCTATCTGGGCGCGGGCAGCCTCGTGTGGCGGCTGTTCCGGGCGCCCTCGGGAGCGCTTCTGGGCCTCCTGCTGGCTCTGGGCGGAGCTGCAGCCAGCAGTGGCTGGTTGGGCTCGGGGGGTGAACCCTGGACCCCGCCGCCGGAGCTGTTGTTTGGACTTCTGGTAGCTGCCCTGCTCCCCACGCTCCTGATTCCAACCTGGCCCAGACTGCGCAGCCTCGCCCAGGCTTGTGTGGCATTCACAGTGCTGGTGCTGGTGCTCGGCAACGTCGTCGAGGCGCTGCGCTTACCAGAGCTTCTGGCCCACTCGCTGTAAGTTAGCGGATGGCGGCGCCGGGTTTTACCGGCAATCCCCACCCCAACGCGCATGGGCCTCCCGGCGGCTCCACGAAGACGACTTGACGAAGCCCGTCAAGTCGTTGCGACGACCAGTTGAATCCGCCACCGCCCCAAAGTCCAGTCCTTCTGCGCCCAAGACGATAGGGGCCGACTCGACAAATCAGTGTTCGGAGCGTAACGAGATGATTACAATTCGCTTTGCCAGCGGGGCCACAGTGACCGAGTTCACTGGATCCGTCGAGCGAACTTACTCAAAGGAGTAGCAGTGACGGTGTGGACTCGTTGCCTGGCACTACTTGGGATCAGCTGCACCTTGTTACTCGCGGCCACACCAGGTGCTGCCATGCTGGCGCCATCACTCGTGGCGTCTCGCGCAATCACTTTGCGTGCGACTGGCCGAGGAATGCTTGCACCGGCACGCATTGTCAACCTCCGAAAAGCGGCAGGGGCGGGGTCAACTCCTGGCCAGCATCCAGCCTCGGTGCTCCCATTTCTCACGGTGCATGGCTCGCGGCCATCCGTCTCCCACCCAAGGGCTGCAGTCCCGACGCAGCTGACTCCGATCGGCGGCATGGCGCAGCCACTCTCAGCCGCGCCCCAGACGGCGACGCCGACGACGGCAAGCCTAGGGATCCTGGCAAGTTTTCCTGCTGCCAGCCGCAGCTCCGATACCGCGCTGTTCGGTTCGGACCAGGCTCTGGAACCCCCGGACACCCAAATTGCCGCAGGCGGGAGTGATCTTGTCGAGCCAGTGAACGACACGGTCTGGGTGTGGTCAAAGACCGGAACTCCACTCGTTCATGCCGACCTGAACGTGTTCTTCCAGGTGCCCACCGGGTACACGTTCACCGATCCGCGCGTCGCGTTTGATCCTTCGACTGGCCGGTGGTTCATGTCGGGGATGGCCTCCGACAGCTCCAACAACAGCTTCGTGTACCTAGCGACCTCTGCGACGAGCGATCCGACAGGAAACTGGTACGTCTTCACCGTGAATTTTGAGGCTGGTGTCTTACAGGACCAGCCGAAGGTGGGCTTCGACTCAAATGTGGTCGTGCTCTCATGGAACGATTTCTCTGGGATCTCTCAAGCGTTTTCAGGCCAGGAGACGTGGGTCCTGAATAAAGCTGACTTGCTTGCCGGAGGCCCGCTGGTTTTCGCCTCCATCGGTCCCGATGCCACGCGTGATGGCGTGGTCCCAGCCATCTCCCTCAGCCCCGCCAGCACGGAGTACGCCGTCTACAACGGCAGCTGCGGCACTAATACAACTGGTTTGTGTCGCGCGGGCAGTTCCGCGATTGGAGTGGTTTCACTGACGGGTATCCCGCCCAGCACAGTCACTTGGACCGAATCCAACCCTGGGATCGTGGGCACTATTAGCCCGCCACCCGCTGACCAGCCGGGGGCTGCGGCGTCCGTGGCGACCAACGATGATCGATTCCTGGCCGACACCTTCGACAACGGCACCCTCTACGTGTCCGGGAACGATGGGTGCGTCCCCTCTGGAGACTCGACGGAGCGCTCGTGTGCGCGGCTGATCGAGGTCGCCACCGCGACTACGTCGGTCACGGTCGATGGGAACCTCTCCTACGTCGGAGCCTCGGTCTACTACCCAGCGGTCGTACCTGACGCGAATGGCAACGTCTTTCTGGCGGCGACCTACTCGTCGAATGCGATCTATCCCGAGGCCGTCGGACTGGCCATCGCCAGCGGAGCCTCGTCATTTTCGGGCACGGCCTTCCGATCTGGCGCGGGAGTCTACTCCGGCAATCGCTGGGGAGATTACTCGGGGGCTGCGCTTGACCCCACCGATCCGACCCATGTTTGGCTGGCAGCCGAGTATGCCCCGGTCAGCGGAGGTGACTGGGGCACGGCAATCGGAGAATTAACCTTGGCGACTGGCGGCGCCTACACGGCGTTGACTCCGACCCGGCTCTTGGACACCAGGAGCACCGGCCAGACCCTGGGCCCTGGCGGTAGCCTCAACCTGACGGTGACCGGGGGCAGCGTGCCCACCAACGCCACGGCGGTCGCGCTCAACGTGACCCTCACCAACACGAGCGCAGTCAGTTATCTATCGGTCTATCCCACCGGGGGGAGTCGCCCACTACTCTCCAACCTGAACTGGGGAGCGGGAGAGACGGTTCCCAACCTGGTCATCGTGCCCATCGGCGCCAACGGGCAGGTCACCTTCTACAACAATGCCGGGAATTCGGACGTGGTGGTGGATCTTGAGGGCTATTTCGCCCCGGAGGTCTCAGGCAGCACCGCTGGCAGCTACGTACCCCTCACGCCAGCGCGGATCACCGACACCCGTGCCGGCAGCGGGTATCCCAACTCCGGCTCCACCCTGGGCACGGGCAGCACCCTCAATATCCAGGTGACCGGTGCGGGTGGGGTTCCAGCCACGGGGGTCACCTCGGCGCTGATGAACGTCACCGTTACGGACACCACTGCGGTCAGCTTCCTCGCCGCCTATCCCCAAGGGACGGCGCTCCCACTGGCATCCAACCTCAACTGGACGCCGGGCGACACCGTGGCCAACCGGGTCGTGGTCCCGGTTGGCCCCACCGGCCAGATCAGCGTCTACAGCCCGAGTGGCAGCACGGACGTGGTAGTGGACGTGGACGGCTACTTCACCAACGGCACCACGGCGCCGACTAACGAGAGCCTCTTCACCCCCATCAGCCCGACCCGAGTGCTCGACACCCGCATTACCCACCAGACCCTGGGGACAGGGGTGACCCTGGGGATGAAGATGACCGGGGTCGATGGCATAGCGGCCGGCGCCACGGCGGTGGTTACCAACGTGACTGCCACCGACACCAGTGCATCCAGCTTCTTCACCGTCTACCCCGGGGGGACCCGGCCGCTGGCCTCGGACGTCAACTGGGCGGCGGGC
>Ga0307372_10008900_pt1 | contig 14001 bp, 9 predicted proteins | sample OX1MG_FD_202533 | JGI IMG/M metagenome (GOLD analysis project Ga0307372, IMG submission 202533) | Soil microbial communities from Risofladan, Vaasa, Finland - OX-1 | ecosystem: Environmental > Terrestrial > Soil > Coastal area > Acid sulfate soil | place: Finland: Risofladan, Vaasa | collected...
CGCTGCGCTCGGCTGGCCGCTGGAACGCGACGCCATCGCGGGCGCCGTCGCGCTCCTGGTCGGCTTCGCGGCGGGCGTCGTCGGCTTCGCGGCGGGCGCCGCGATGGGCCGCGCTGCGGACTTCACCGGCTGCGACGGCGCCGCCGCCACGCGGCTCGTCGTGGTGGTCGTCCGGCTGGTGGTGGGCGCGTCGGCCAATGCAACCCCTGATGACCGCGCCGCACTTGTGGGCTGCGCGCTGGCCAACTCATCGTTCTGATGCTCCGGGCGCACGAGTATGGCGCCATTCGTCCTGGTCGCCGCCTGTGTCCGCCGGGCCGCGCTCTGCCGCGCGGTAGAAGACTTCTTCGCCATTTTCGTGCTGCTCTCCGTTCTCCCGCCCTGTATTCGCCGCTGTTCGCCCTGTGTTGGATGCGTCCTCGGATGCCGCTCTCTCTGCGTGGGCATTCCCAGCCAGTATAGCGCGTCCGGCGCGTGGGCGCAAGCGGCAAGCGCCATAAATGCGGTATAACATGCCGAAAGGACTATGCCGACGCCCGAAAAATCACGGCTACCCTGACTACGCAGTTCCCAAAGCGCACTCTCTCACCTGATCAAAACGAATGGCATGGCGTCTGCGGCACAATCACGCACAAGCATGAGGAGGACATCCGATGGAACTGACCCATTTTGACGAGGCGGGCCGCGCGCACATGGTAGACGTGGGCGCCAAGGCGGAGACCGCGCGCGAGGCGGTGGCGACCGGCGTCGTATGGATGCGCCCAGCAACGCTGGCGCTGATCCGCGCGGGCGGCATGGCGAAGGGCGACGTGCTGGCGGTGGCCCAGGTGGCGGGCGTGATGGCGGCCAAACAAACGCCGCAGATCATCCCCATGTGCCATACGCTGCTGCTGACCGGCGTAGACATCGCCTTCGAGCTTGAACCCGTCGACGCGACTGCCAATGCCAACGCAGCCACTGACGCGCAGGGCGACGCGCAGGGCGACGCGCAGGGCGACCCACCGGGCGCAGGGGATGGCGCGGCTAACCGGCGGGCGCGCATCGCCATCCGCGCGACGGTGCGCACCGTCGGGCGGACGGGCGCCGAGATGGAGGCGCTGACGGCGGTCAGCGCGGCGGCGCTCACCATCTACGATATGTGCAAAGCGGTGGACCGCGCGATGGAGATCGGCGCCATCCACCTGCTGCGCAAGAGCGGCGGCAAGAGCGGCGACTATCGCTCTGCGGGCGCGAGCGAGCGATAGCCTACAAACACAGACTGACGCGCAACCTGATGATCGGCAGCGGCGACGCCCCTACGGCGTGTTGGACCACGGCGGGGGCGCCCCTTGGTCATCGGTCTCGCGGGGGCCGCTGGGGTCGCCTTCCATGAAGCCCCAGGCGGCGTCGGCGCCCGGATGCTGATCCTCCGCTGGGCGATACGGCGAACGTTGCGGGACGGGCGTATACGCCCCATAGGGGGCGCCCTGGGGCCGGGGACCCGACTGTTGCGACTGGCGTGGCGGCTGCGACTGCTCCAGATAGGGCATTTGCGGCGAGGACGGACTCGAAGGCGGATACAGGGGGGGATATTGCGGAGGATACGAGCCAATGTGCGGCGTGGAGGGGCGCCCACGGCCCGGCCCATTCAGCACGGCCTGCAACGTCTGCACCTGTTCGCGCAGGGTCTCGCACTCCTGGCGCACCTGTTGTGCCTGCTGCTCCAACGGCGCTAGCCGCTCCAACGCCTGCTTCATCTGTTGCGTTTCGCGCTCCAGTCGGGTCAGACGCTCTTGCAACACTTCCAGCGGCGCGAGCGGCGCATAACGCAGATCGCCGGTCACGCCAGGACCCGGCGCCACGGCGCTACGCTGGCCGATCAGCGCCGGTGACGCGGTGCGCAAGCCAAACGCCGCTGGCGTCGCCACGAGTGGGCCAATCTCACTGCTGGCGCCAGCGCCAACGTTGGCGCCAGCCCCGGCCAGCCGCTGCCTGCGGAGCGTGGGGGCGAGGCGTTGCAACCGGCTAAGCGAGCGAAACTCCCAGAAGGCGGCGACGCAGATCAGCAGCGACAGCACAAAAATAGCCGTATGCAACAGGTTATCCGGGAGATTCAGCGCCAGCGCCTGATCGAGCACGGTGATCTGGGCGAAGCCGACGATCACGAGCAGACCGTAAATCACGCTCATCACCGCCGTGTACACCCGCACCGAACGATCCGAGAGGCCGAATCCCGCTACGACACCCAGCGCGCCCGACAACACATGCGCCAAATTATGTGGGGTGTTCACAGCAAACAGGCCCAGCAGCGCGCCACCAGGATTCAACGGCGGAATCCACCCCAGCACGCCAATCAAGACCAAGACTCCGCCCAACACCTGAGAGTAGACGCGTGCGATGCTATTCATCTGTGTGTTCTTTCCAGGCCACATCGGCGCCCCAGCGTATGCGCCGTCAACACTGCACAGCCACTCCAACTCCACACTCCACGGGCGTCACTACACAGGCGTTGATACAGGTATACACAGGTGTTAACTACCTGCGACTATAGCAAAGGTCGCTAGCGTCCACAAGACAGCGGTACCAACGGCCAGGGAACAGGAAGAGTGGCGTAGCGGCGCCAACTATGGTATCCTGGAAACCACAGGTCGCCCAATGTTCGCGCGTCCCGATTGTCTGCGCGCTGTCTGCGCAGTCCGGGGACGCGCGTCGCTTTTTGTGGCCGACCAGCCATTATTATCCCGCGACGTAGTGGCAATACATCGTCAGCATGAGGAGGGCGCAAGACCGTGCGCGCAACACCAACCACCACTCCAGCAGGCCAACCGGCCAGGACGCCAACCATCAGCCCAACGCCATCACCCACCCCAGCCCGCGTCCCCGCGCGTCGCATTCCAGCGGCGGTGGTGAACGGGACGGGCTACGGCGGGATGGAACTGCTGCGGCTCCTGCGCCGACATCCGACGTTTGAAGTGGTGGAGGCGACGGCGCGCAGCGAGGCCGGTTCGCGGGTGAGCGAGGTGTTTCCTCAGTTGGCGGGCCTGGACCTCACCTTTGGCGAACGGGTGGAGCGCGCGGAGGTGGTCTTCGTCGCCCTGCCCGACCACGCCGCCGTCGAGGTCATCCCGACGTTGCTGGCGGAGGGGCGGCGCGTGGTGGACCTCTCGGCGGGTTTCCGGCTGCGCGATCCCGCGCTCTATCCCACCTGGTATGGCTACGACCACCCGGCGCCCGATCTGCTGGCGGAGGCCGTCTATGGCTTGACCGAGTGGACGCGCGAGGCCCTGCCGACGGCGCGGCTTGTCGCTTGCCCCGGCTGCTTCCCCACGGCAACGCTGCTGGCGCTGGGGCCAGCCCTGGCGCGCGACCTGATCGCGCCCGACGTGGTGGTGGACGCCAAATCCGGCGTCAGCGGCGCGGGGCGCACGCTCAAACTGAACTACCACTACAGCGAGGCCAACGAGGATGTCAGCGCGTATGGCCTCAGCGGCCACCGGCACTGGCCGGAGATCATGCAGGCGCTGGACGAGGCGCGCGGGACGACGCATGGCGACGCGCATGGCGCGGCAAACGCTGATGAGCAAGGCGCCCCCGATGCGCTACGCCTGACCTTCCTGCCACATCTCATCCCGATGACGCGCGGCATCCTGGCGACGTGCTACGCCACGCCGCATCCGGGCGTCACGCTGGCCGACGTGCAAGCCGCCTACGCCGAGGCCTACGCCGACGAGCCGTTTGTGCGGCTGGCCAGCGCCGCCCCGCACACCAAATGGACGTATGGCTCGAACCTGTGCTATGTCTACCCGACCATCGAATCGCACAGTGGGCGCTTTATCGTCATCGGCGCGCTCGACAACCTCGTGAAGGGCGCTGCGGGGCAGGCCATCCAATGCGCTAATGTGATGTATGGCCTGCCGGAAACCCAGGGACTGCCACAAGAAGGAGTCTATCCTTGACCGCTGTCGAACCATCCGCCAATCACGCTACCCAGCATGCCGCCAATCCTGCCGCCGAACGTGCCGACGCCCCAGCGGCTCCTGCGGCGCCAGCCCAACCAACGGACGACACCGACGCGCCACTCGCAGGGGTGAGCGCGCTCGCCGCCGCCAGCCAGGTCACACGCCACGAGGTCATCGCGCAGGTGTTGCGCGAGGCGCTGCCGTATATGGAGACACTGCGCGGGCAGATGATCGTGATCAAGTTGGGAGGCAGCGCGCTGGCCTACCAACGCGACGTGCTGGAAGACGTGATCTGGCTGCATCGGCTGGGCGCGCGGCCCGTACTGGCGCATGGCGGTGGGCAGGAGATCGACCGCTGGCTCGACCGCCTGGGCCTGCAACGCCGCTTCCATAACGGCCTGCGCGTCACCGACGCTGAGACACTGGATGTCGTGCGGATGACGCTGGTCGGCAAGGTCAACAGCGAACTCACGCAGGGCATCACGCTACTGGGTGGGCGCGCGGTGGGCCTCTCCGGGCTGGATGGTGGGCTGCTGCGGGCGCGTCCGCTGGCGCCGGAGTTGGGCTACGTCGGCATGGTGGAGGAGGTGAACCCCGGCGCGATCGAGGCGCTGGTGACGGCGGGCTACATCCCGGTGATCGCGCCGCTGGCGTTGGGGTTGGACGGCCAGGCGCTCAACGTCAACGCCGACGACGCCGCCGCCGACCTCGCCCGTGGTCTGCGCGCGACGAAACTGATCTACATCAGCAATGTGCCGGGCATTCTCGATAACACCGGCAAGCTGCTCTCGGCGCTGACCGTTAGCCAGACACGCCGCCTGATCGCCGATGGCGTCATCCAGGGCGGCATGATCCCCAAGGCGGAGGCGTGCCTGCGGGCGCTGGATACCATCCAGCGCGTGCATATCGTGGACGGACGCGAACCCCACGCGCTGATCCGCGAACTCTTCACCGACGCCGGAGCGGGGACGATGATCGAACGCGAAGAGAATTAGGATTGCCACCAGCTTCATCTCGTGAACAGGGCATCAAGGCCGCCTTCCGCTTCGTCGGTCAATTACCATCCCCCTTGACAGGATCAGGTTGGCGCACGTACACTCTTTCATAGCCAGTTGACCAACTACTATGAAAGAGAGGAAATGCGCACGATGCCCGCACGACCGACCGACAAACGCGACAGGCTGCTCCAGACGGCAGTGACCCTGGTCCACCAGCAAGGTTTTCATCAAACCACCCTCGCCGATATTGCCCAGCAGGCTCAGGTGCCCCTGGGCACGGTCTACTACTTCTTCAAGACGAAGGAGGCGATCGGCGGCGCCCTGATCAATCACTACCTCCAGAACTATCGAGAAGCGTGCCGACAGTGGGATGACGATCCTGATCCGAAGGCTCGTCTGGAGTTGTTCCTTCAGTGTATGCTTGGCGATCAACAGCGGTTATCACAGAGTGGTTGCCCCGTAGGGACGCTTTGCGCTGAACTGCACAAGCAGGGGAATGGACCCCTGGCGCGCCAAGCTAGCGCGATCTTCGACGAACTCCTCGCGTGGCTGGCGACGCAGTTCCAATCGCTTGGCAATGGAGAGGAGCCAAAAGACCAGGCCATCCATCTGCTCTCTGCCGTGGAGGGGGCGATCCTCCTGGCCCAGAGCTTTCACACCCCAGAGTACCTCGAACGTGAGGCTGATGCGCTCACCCGATGGATACGCTCCTTGTGAGTGGAAGGTTGGGTAGCGGCCCAACAGAAACGGAGCTTGTGATGACATCCTCAGCAAACGGGGTTGATCCCCGCGTGTTTGGACCTTGGGCTATCGTGACTGGGGCCTCCTCAGGCATCGGCAAGGAATTCGCGCGACAACTAGCGGCCAGCGGGTTGCATCTGGCGCTGGTGGCCCGGCGGCGCTCGGCGCTCGAATCGCTTGGGAACGAACTTGCGGAGACCTTCGGAATCCACTATCGGATCGTTGAACTGGATCTCACCGGCGACGATTTTGTCGAGCGCCTGGCAGAAGCCACGCAGGACCTGGATGTTGGTCTGGTCATTTCTAATGCCGGGTCGTCAACGACCGGCGATTTTCTGGCCATCGATCAACGCATCTGGGAGCACGACCTGCGGTTGAACACCAAAGCGCATCTGGATGTGGCCCATCACTTCGGGCGGAGCCTGGTTCAACGCAAGCGTGGCGGACTCCTGCTGGTCTCGTCAACGGCGGCGTTGCAGGGCATCCCATTCTCAGCGGAGTATTCCGCTGCCAAAGCGTATGTGCGGACGCTGGGAGAGGCGTTGCATGTCGAATTCCAACCGGCAGGGGTCCATGTGACCGTCCTGCTGCCAGGAGCGACCAATACGCCGATGCTGGCTGCCAGTGGATTCGATCCGAAACGCTTGCCAGTGCAGCCAATGTCAACTCAGCAATGCGTTGCCGAGGGGCTGGCCGCTCTCTCCGCCAATCACGCGACTCATATCATTGCCCTACGCAGGTCGGCCATCCGGCGCGCCGCGCACGATCGCCCGCACGGCAAAATACGTCCAGATGGCAAGCGGCGCCAGGATGAGATAGAGGCTGAGCCAGTGGGGCGCGCCAAACCAGAGCGAGGTGAGCGAGGGCGGCGTCGCGCCATTCCTGGTCGGCACCTTGCCCGTACTCAGGATTGGCCAGTAGAGGTCCATCAGTGGGAACGCGCCGTAGGTTGAGAGCATCCGCACGCCAGTCGCCACGTAGAGCAGCGAGATCGCGACGCCGTAGCTGAGCGTCGCCGCGAAGACGATACGCAGCCAGCGACGCCCGTCATCCACCACCCAGGCCAGCGGCAGGCAGGCGAAAGCCAGCATCGGCACGAGCAACCGCGGGCCGGGCAGATTCTCACCCGCCATCGGCAGGAAGTAGCCCGAGATCGCCAGCGTATAGCCCACGCAGACCGCCGCGCAGACCCACGCCTCGGGCGCAGCGATCAGCCAGCCCCACACCGTCGTCGCCAAACGTTTGAGGCGCGGCTGTGGCGCAGTGATCGTCGCAACGGCCAACGACGACGCAGCTTGCGACACCCTCGCCGCCCGCAAGCTGCCAACCAGCCAGATCAGCAGCCCCAGCGGAACCAGCACGAGGAACGGCGACTCCATCACCAACCCACGCGGATACACCAGAATGGCCCACAAACCCTGCCAACGGGGCCAGGTGACGCCGAAGAACCCCTTGTGCTGACCGGCGAAAGCGCTATCCGCAACATAGGAGTAGCTGAAATTGAGCGGGTTGCCGAATGCGAACCAGTCGTACCACGCCAGCAGCAGCGCGCTCGGAGCCAGCCCGGCGGCGTAGACCACCAACATGCGAAACCAGCGATCCGGGAAGACCAGCACGATGTAGACGCCCAGAATCACCATCACCAGCCCTACCGGATATTCGCTGATCACCGCGAAGCCAACCAACAGACCCGCCAGCAACACACGGCGCCAGGGCTGCGGCTGCGTGCGCGCACGGTAGAGCAGGTAGAAGCCGATAAACACCAATGCGCCGCCGAACGCATGGCTGAAGAACGTGGTGGAGAAGGGGAAAGCCAACGTCCCCAGCGCAAACGCGCCTGCCACCGCCGTTGGCAGCATCGTTTGTGCAAGCTGTGGGCGCAGATAGTCCACGAAGCGTTTGAGCGCAAGCGCGCCGATCACAGCGGCAGGCAGCACCGTGAAGTCGTTCAGGATGGCGATCTGAATCGTAAGCGTATGGCTGTTATTCAAGTCCATGAAGAAACTCAGCACATACAGGATAGGCACGGCGAGCAGCGAGAGACCTAGCGAGCGCGGTGAATACCAGTGGCCATTGAAGAGGCTCACGTCGATGGTGTTGCTGGCGTGCGGATCGATGATGGCCGTGCCGTGCGCCAGCGCGTACACCATATCGTAGCGGCTGATGGTATTCGTCCCGGCGGGCGTCAGGAAAAACGCATAGCACAGCGTCAGCAGCCCGACGAAGCCCCACTCGGCGCGGGTGAGGCGCGACGCCACCTGCGTCAGCGCGCCCCAGAGTTGTAGGCGCAGCAACGCGAAACCCGACAGCGTGCGCGCCTCGGCGACGCTGGCGCTGGCCTGCGTCCCGGCGGGCGTCTTCGCCTGTGGTTTGCCCTGCGTTTTCGGTTGCGTTTTCGCCGACGGCCTGGCGGGCGCCGCCGAGGTAGCGGACGCCGAGGACGCCAATCGTTTATCCACTGGTGTGACTCGTGCGCTCATAGTCCCATCGTGATCCTTCGCTCCATCAAATATTCGGCGCGGGAACCCCTGCCTTAAAAACATGGGGAGGAAGCGCCGCTCCTTTCGCGTACCGATACCCGTCTGCCCGCTGCACCCGCTGACAGGAGCGGTAAGAAATATCGGAGACGGTTCCTTGCGCCGTGGTGACGTTGAAGAAGCCGCGTGCCCGCACGGCGACGCGGCCCACATGCGTCCCCGCATGCTTGCCACTCGTGACCACGGCTCTCACCAGATCGCCCGTCTGAAACCCCTGGACGCGCCGGCGCCCTTTGGCGGAGGTACGCGGGAACCCGTAGCGGTCCATCCGGCACAGCTGGCGGGACTCACGCCCGGTGGCGCGGATGAGGAATGGTGTGACCGCCGTGACTTCAAGGACGTGCGGCGTGCTGGCGCCCACACAGGCGGCGTCAATCCAGTGGGCTTTGGGCAGCCCGCGTCGGGTGCGGTTCCACTTGGTGCGCCCCCCCATTCCCACTTCTACGGGCAATCCCGTGGCGCTCAGGCGGCGGTAAAGCGCCCAGCGGGTGGTGTTGACCGCTGCGGCGTCTTTCAGGGGCGTTTTCGCGTGCTGCTGGACGGTGGGATGGCCGAACTCCTGGGCCGTCTGCGTCCCTTTGGCGCGGTTGCAGGGGTCACAGGCCAGGGTTAAGTTGCTCACGCGATTGGAGCCACCACGCGCCTTGGGGACGATATGCTCGATCTGCAACGGGATGTCGGTCGCGCCACAATAGACGCAGCGACGCTGCCACTTCTCTAACAGATATTCCCGGACTTCGTAGCCTGCCAACTCCCCCTGCTGGTAGTCCACGCCGCTGGTTTCGGCGTGTTGCATGAGCTGGGTATCAAACTTCACCAGTTCTTGCGAGAGCGCGCCCACCGGGCAGCAGCGCCGCAGTCGTGCGACCCACGTCTGCACGTTCGCCAGGCGGCTTTCCAGCGATGGGGGGAGCCACCCGTCAGGACGTCGGCGATTGGCAAAGCGTGCGGGGCGGTAGCGGGTGTGGCGCGAACGACGGGAACGACGGGTGGCCTTGCGGGTCAGCAGCCCGTCGTGAACCTGTTGGCCCCGATGGATGATCTCCGCTGCCCAGACGACTTGCCCCGTGACGTCATCGAACTGTCTGACCACGGCAACCCCCGTCGTTTTGCTACCAGGGTCGAGTTTCACCCGCAGCGGCGTCGTCTGCGCCTCAGGGATGGCCCGCATCAAGATGATAGTAAACGGGTAGCGCCGCCACACCGCGGCCTTCCCCTGCGTCAGCAGATGGCGCGCCCACCCCGGGTGAACCGGATCCAGCGGACGCTTGTCAGTGTCCAGGACGAACACGAACGACATACATGTCACCTTTGCCCCAGAGGGCCTCTGGTTGCCCAGGTCATGGTTTCCTCGTCAAGGTTAGCCGAAGGTTTGTGTGCGGGCAGCACGGGCCTTCCCAATCGACCTATTTAACCACCCACCGCGGAGCCAGGGGCTGGAACGTCACCCCTGGGCGCCTATGTATTCTCCGGTAACGGAGTCCTTGCGGACTGAGACTGGTCAGCATCAGGGCGTGCTCAGCACACGCCCCCGCCTTTCAGGCGTGGGGTCGCTGACGCTCCCATCAAAGGGAAGGCGGCGGACGGCGCCATCGCTCGTCGTCTACGTTTGCGTCTTCGATTATGTACCGTACCGTATGGTACCACACACGTTCTTGTGAAGCGCCATGCTTCCCATCCGCTTCGTCGCAGCCTCGTCACATCGCCGTCACATCGCCGTCACCACCCAGTTGTCCCCGATTCGCCCTTGAACGGTCCAACAATCTCATGGGTGATCCAGCCACCGTAGAAGTCGCCAGCCTGTGTGCGCACGCGCTCCCCATCCACCAGACACGCCTCCATCTGCCCCGGATACACGGCGATATAGTCGCGCAAGGCGCCATACGCGGCGCTGGGGTCGGGATAGTACCATGCGCCGTTGGGGACCGACACATCGCCTACCGCAATAGTATAATACCGCGCCGCGCCCTTGAACTCACAATAGGTCGTGCGTTTGGTCGGCGTGAAGTAGCGCAGCGCCACGTCGACGGGCGGCAGATAGTAGACCGGCGGGTGGCTGGTCTCCACTACTCGTTTGGCGCGTCGGGTCTCGGCGATTACCACACCGTTGAGGATCACCTGGAGGCGCTTTGCCGAATCTTCCAGGCGCGGCGGGCGTGGATAGTCCCAGACGGACTCTTGCCCCGGACCGATGGGCAGTGGCTGCGGCCTCCCAAACACACGACGCTCCTTTCCTGCTGGTCAGGACCATACAAGACCTCTATGAATTACGTTCTCCCAGGCGCAGAAACTCACTAAAAACGAGTCGGCCCATGCGCGCTCTCATGAGGTCTTAATAAACCCGACCCACTAGCCCATCAGGCGGCGATGATTGCCGACCTGCAACCCGCTGGGCTATACTGAACGCGCTGGGCGCAAGACGCACACTGTCGAAAGGACGCCTTCAGGAGAAGTTATGTGAGCATGAGACACGAAGGCGCCACATGGCCAACCGGAATGACGGCCACACCACAGCCCTTGATTGAGCGGGCGCGCCGCATCTTGCAGCATGAACAACATACGGGCCACGCCGATGCGGCGGTCAAGCCGGGTGGCCTCGAGAGCTTCATCAGTCGCTGGACGGATGACGTGCGCGCGGCCCGCCAGGAAGGTGGGGCGCTGGCTGGCGCCCCGGCGATGCGCGCCGCCAACGGCCACCACGACGCCGCCGAGAGCGGAGCGTCGGGTCGGCCACCGGAAGACGCGATTGCGAGGCTGCTGGCCGACTATCACACGCTGGACCCCATGCAACGCGCCTCGAAGATACGAGCGGCGTTGGCGCTGCTCGACGCCCTCGACGGCGGATCCACTGCTACCGCACCTGCGCCGACCGAACCCGCATCCCGTCTTCCCGCAAGCGCTGGGCCAACACCGCAGGCTCCTTCGCGGCAAGCGCCAACCGCTGCCCCACGCGACACCCCCACACGCGCAGCCACCAGCCCACTGGCGCCCGTCGCCCGGCAGCCAGGGCAGGGAACGCCAACAGCCACCGCGCCCACCATGCGTTCACCCGCCGCGCATACACAGCCGCCCAGCGCAAGCGCCGCGCCAGCGCCAGTCGCGCGGCCCGCTGCGCCCCCGCGCGCCGAAGACGGCTACCTGCTGGATGCGCCCGTCACGGCGGTCCCCGGCGTCGGCCAGACGCAGGCGGAACGGCTGGCGCGCCTTGGGATCGCGACGGTGCGCGACCTGCTGATGACCTTCCCGCGCGAACATCGTGACTATAGCGCGCTCAAGAAGATCGATCAGTTGCCCTTCGACGAGGTCGCCACCACCATCGGCATCATCTGGGAGGTCCAGACGACACGCACCGGCGGCGGACGCACGCGCACGGTGGCGCGCGTGCAGGACGAGTCGGGCGCGATCCGCGCCAGTTGGTTCAACCAGCCGTATCTGCAAAAACAGTTGGTGAAGGGCGCGTCCATCGTGCTGACGGGCGTCAAGCAGCGGTTTGGCAATCGGGTCGAGTTCAACGTGCGCAGCCACGAGTTGCCGGAGACGGGCGACCTGATCAACACCGGGCGGCTTGTGCCGGTCTACGGGCTGACCGAGGGGCTGCACCCCAAGGTGATGCGCCGCTTCACCAAGTGGGCGGTGGACCGCTGCGCGCCGTTCTTGACAGACCACCTACCATCCGCGCTCCGTGTACACGCCCATTTGGAGGCGTTGCCCGAGGCCGTCGCGCAAATGCACTACCCCGACAACGCCGAGGCGCTGGCCCGCGCCCGCCGCCGTCTCGCCTTCGATGAACTCTTCCTGATCCAGATGGGCATGCTGACGCGCCGCGCGAACTGGCGCGACGGTCCCGCCGCGCCCGCGCTGCCCGTCCCCGCCTCACTCATCTTCGCCAATCCCCACGCGGACGCTGACGATACGCTCGACCCGACATCTTCCGATGCGCCGCTAGTCGCCCAGCAAAATGGGCTGTGGCCAATGACGGCGTCGTGCTTCGAGGCGTCGCTGCCGTTCAGCTTCACCGGGGCGCAGCGGCGGGCGATCCGCGAGATTCTGGCCGATCTGCGGCGGACGCAGCCGATGAGCCGTCTGTTGCAAGGCGACGTTGGCTCCGGCAAGACGGTGGTGGCCGCCGCCGCGCTGCTGGCCACCGCCGCCAACGGCTACCAAGGCGCGCTGCTGGCGCCAACCGAGATTCTCGCCGAGCAGCACTACCGTGGGCTGGTCAAGCTGCTGGAGCCGTTTGGGCTGCTGGTGGTGTTGCTGACGGGCAGCCAGAAGGCCAAAGAGCGGGCGCAGGCGCGCGACGCGCTGGCCAGCGGCCAGGCCGCCATCGCCATCGGCACCCACGCGCTGATCCAGGAGGATGTCGCGTTTCATCGGCTGGGGCTGGCGGTGGTGGATGAGCAGCACCGCTTCGGCGTGGAGCAACGCGAGGCGCTACGCCGCAAGGGACAGCACGGCCAGAATCCGCATATGCTGGTGATGACGGCGACGCCCATCCCGCGCACGCTGGCGCTGACACTCTACGGCGATCTCGATGTCTCGGTGTTGGATGAACTGCCCGCCGGTCGCCAGCCGATCATCACCCGCTGGCGCGCCGGGGGCCAGCGGCAGGAGGCGTATCGGCTGGTCGCCGAGGAGGTGGCGGCGGGACGGCAGGCGTACATCATCTGCCCGCTGGTGGAGGAGTCCGAGGCGTTGGAGGCAAAGTCGGCGATCGCCGAGTACGAGCGGCTGCGCACGGAGGTGTTCCCCGATCTGCGGCTGGGGCTGGTCCACGGGCAACTGCGCCCGACGGAGAAGGACCGCGTGATGCGCGCCTTCCGCGACGGCGCCATCGACATCCTGGTGGCGACGGCGGTGGTCGAGGTTGGCGTGGACGTGCCGAACGCGACAGTGATGATGATCGAGGACGCCGACCGCTTCGGCCTCTCGCAGTTGCACCAGTTCCGTGGTCGCGTCGGGCGCGGCGCGGACCAGTCATACTGCTACTTGCTGAGCAAGGAGGCCAGCGCGACGGCCAGCGAACGCCTGAGCGCGCTGGAAGCGACCAACGACGGCTTCGCGCTGGCCGAGGCCGACCTGCGCATGCGCGGCGCGGGCGACTTCTTCGGTGCCCGCCAGAGCGGCCTGCCCGACCTGAAGGTGGCCAGCCTGGCCGACATGCCACTGCTGGCGGAGGCGCGGTCGCAGGCCGAGTGGCTCTGGCAACGCGACCCGTACCTGAAGGCGCTGGAGCATCTGCCTCTGCGCGAGCTGGTCTTCCGCTTCTGGCGCAACTTCGCCGCGCATTGACTACCCCCACCCCCGGCCCCTCCCCCAAAGGGAGAGGGGGGATCGTAGGGGTGCGGTTCGCGCGTTCCCTGGGCATGGCGGCACGGCTACGGTGCGCGATGTTGACTTGACGGCGCGCGGCGTGGCATGGTTAGTGTGGGCGCTGGCGCATGGCGTGGGCGCCCACATGGAGGTGTATGGGTCCGGGTGGGTCTCGCAGTCTTCAAAACTGTTGCGCGGCGGTCACGCCGTCGTGGGTGGGTTCGACTCCCACACGCCTCTGCCAAAGTTTATCAGTACAGCCTTTCGTTCGTTACTATGAAGTAGCGTCGTCGAAACGACAGACTCTACCTCCACCATTGTTCGATAGCCCACGACATGACGCTATGGAGAACCCCTCATGAACGAAACAAAAATACGCATCCTCCGTCGGGTCACACTCATCCTGGGCGCCTTGCTGGTACTGGTTATGGTCATGGCGCACCCATCGGGTACAGTGGATGCGGCTGCCGCAAC
>Ga0307372_10008902_pt1 | contig 14000 bp, 10 predicted proteins | sample OX1MG_FD_202533 | JGI IMG/M metagenome (GOLD analysis project Ga0307372, IMG submission 202533) | Soil microbial communities from Risofladan, Vaasa, Finland - OX-1 | ecosystem: Environmental > Terrestrial > Soil > Coastal area > Acid sulfate soil | place: Finland: Risofladan, Vaasa | collected...
AACCGGGAAAGCCGGTGCAGAATGCGTTCATCGAGAGTTTTAACGGCAAGATGCGGGATGAGTGTTTGAACGAGCATTGGTTTGTGAGCTTGACCGAGGCTCGGCAGAGGATTGAATCCTGGAGGCAAGATTACAACGAGGTCCGGCCTCACAGCTCGCTGGGGAACCGGACCCCCCACGAGTTCACAGGCGGCGGGGCGGCTCTGCGGTCGCCTACGGCTCCCTTCGAGCCGCCCCGGAGAGAAGAACAAAAGCAAGACTAAACCCTGGAACTCACATTATGATTGGTACAAAGAACGGGGGCGGGTCAATTGCAATTGCCATGTCTCCAAGTGTCCATGGGCCCCTTCACTTACACGGTCTCTATTTGAATTCAACCCAAATGGCACGAGGCAACCCTTCTATCTCTTCCTCTGCATGAGGTTCTTTGGGATGCGAACTAATAATGACCTCCCCCTGCTTCCTTGAAAACGTGGGGCCGGGTGCGCCATTTGCCGAAAACGTGCCGATCGTGCCTCCACCCAGGAACACGGCAGCTGCCTGCGCGTAGTGCAAATGAACTGGCGTCCGTACGCCAGGCTGCCAGGTGTCGTCCCAAACGATGATCCGGGCGGTTTCAAAAAGCTTTACGGCTCCTGGCCGGGGCAGCAACCCGGGGATACCTCTTACAACCGGCTGCTTAGGTGGCACGCCGCCCTTGAGTTGAAAGACAGCGGCACGGATCGGGTTCTCGCTGGTTCCTTCCGTCGCGACAATTGTGCCTTTCGGTTCGTAGAGCACGGATCCGAGCCTTTCCTCCTCAATAGTCGACATGCCGTCGGGCCTAGTGAACCTTATGGCCCCGTCCGTGAGAAACACTGTGATTTGATCCAGCCGGAGTTTGCGCATCCCTGTTGATTGGCCCTTCTCCCAGGTTACATCCCAGATCGCGAAATAGTCGTTCTCTTGGATTTTTTTCGCTCCGTCCCGCGGAAACGCCGGCGAGTATTCCTGCGCTAGAGTCACAGAGGAACAAAGAAGCAAGGCGGCCAATGGAATGGCGAGGCTACAGGTGTTCCACAGTCTCATAGTGTTCTTCCCTTCTAAAACGCCGGATCGGAGTGCTGAGACGCGCGAGAGAGTCCTTGGTGATAATTGATCACCGCGGTGCGCGCGATGGCACGAGATGTAGATTCGGTCATGCTTTTGACTGCAAGGCTGAACGATCGATCTGGACAATGGTCAACGGCGTTTCTATGCGCCTTGCCTCGTCCTGTGCCGTCCGCAAGACTGAACGGTCAATGCTGGCAATGGAGGGACGACCGGTCAATGCCATCGCCACCTCGAACTCGCTTCGCAGAATGTTAATTACCTGGCTTACGCCACCGGCCCCACCAATTGCCAGACCATAAACATAGGGTCTGCCAATAAGCACCGCGGAGGCGCCAAGAGCCAAGGCCTTCAGTACGTCGGTCCCACGTCGAATTCCCCCGTCGACTAATACGGGTACGCGGCCCGCAACTCTCTCCGCGACGAACTGAAGGGCGTTGATTGTCGCGGATACCGTGTCCAGTTGGCGAGCCCCATGATTCGATACGATAAGCCCCGAGGCTCCCGCCTGCACCGCTCGTTCCGCATCGTCGGGATTCAGCACGCCTTTGAGAAGCACGGGCAGCCGGGTAGATGAGCGGAGCCATTCCACATCCTCCCACGTAACCTTGTCTGGGAGGACCGGTTTGAACTGACTTGTCGGAGGCACATATTTCGCGCTGGCACCGCCTTTCTCCATGGACGACTTGACGTGAGGGAGCGAAGCCATTGCGCGCCATTCCCAGTCTCGAACGCCCGTGATCGGATCGTCTACCGTCACGCAAAGGGCTTGGCAGCCAACGCTCTCGGCATGTTGCACGACGCTGCGAGTAAGTCCTCGGTCCGGTTTGATAAAGAGCTGGCGCCAGATTGGACCCTGGCTGGCCCGAGCAATCTGCTCGATCGGAAAGGATGAAGCGACGCTAATGACGGAGAGAGCGCCGGAGGCGGCTGCACCACGCACCGTTGCCAGTTCCCCTTCCAGATGCGCAAGCCCTTGCCCTCCAACAGGGGCAAGCAGAATCGGAAACGGTAACTCATGCCCTAGCAAATTGATTCGAGTGTCAAGTTTTGAGACGTCCACCAAAACGCGAGGCTGCAACTGAATGCGGTCGAGAGCTTCTCTGTTCCATCGTAAGGTGATCTCGTCGGCCGAGCCGGCGCTGAACCATTCGTAAGCGGCCTCTTGCATCGTTTCTCGGGCGAGAGACTCGATTTCGGGAAGGCTAGTCGCACGGTCAAGGGGATATGCGGATATAGACTTGGCCGTGGAATTCTCAGCACCTGGAGCAATCATACTTGCCGCAGTCAGACCGAGTCCGGACAACAAGGCTTGTCTCCGTGAAGTTCGAAACATTTCATCTCCAGTACTTCGGAATCGTTATGGCGGTTGGCACTAACAGCTTCGCGTTTCCTGTAAGGTGCCATGGCTCGCGCTTTGACACTTTATACTCAGTTTCCCACCAACCTGAACATTTGGACCCTGTGTCCGCCTCCAGATGCAATGCCAGCTTCACCCGTAACGATATCGCCTTTCGAGTCGACTGCCAGGCTATGCAGGCCGCTGAATTCGCCAGCCTCGAAACCTGACCGCCCGAAGCTCGAAAGTTGTTGGCCCGTCGCCCGGTCCATGACTCGTACCTGCTCGTCTCCACCATCCAAGACGTACATGAATTTTTGGGCTGGATCCGGAGAGAAAGCTACCTGAAAGGCTGAGCCCATTCCTGTTAAGGGCGCCGTTTTGCTTTCGACCGGGATGTTCCTGCGGAAGTGACCCATCTTATCGAAGACCTCGATCCTGTCGCCCAGCCGGTCACACACATAAACGAGCCCGTCGTTACCAATCACTACGCAGTGCACAACCTTCAAAAATACCCCGCCCACCCCTGCCTTTTCCTGGTCCACAGTCCCCTGGCGCCCCCACTGCCGGAGGTAGTGGCCGTTGCGATCAAATACTACGATACGGCGGTTGCCGTAGCCGTCGGCTACGTACACATCCCCGTTTGCTGGGTCAACTGCGACGTCTGCCGGGAGGTTCAGAAGCGTATGACTCGAATTCATGGCTGCGCCGTTGATGGTGCCGTCCGAAGTATCGAACTTGCCCTTGATTCCTATCTGCAGCAACAGTTTGCCATCATGTGAATATTTTTGAACGATCGCATCCTTATTTCCGGCAATCCAGATATTGTTCTGGTAATCGACGGTGCAGTAGTGCAGGCCAGCGGGGAGGACGTCCCGATTTCCCCAGGAATTTACGACCTGACCGTTCTTGCCAAACTCGATAATTGGCGGTGAAACAGTCCCGTCTATTTGCTCTTTTGGCGTCAAGTTGCCTCTATTAACCGTAAACAGGTGATCTTGTGCGTCAAAGCACGTGCCACCCACCTCCCCCGTTATCCATCGGTCGGGCAGCGGCTTGCGCCAAAGCGGAACCACCTGGAACTTTGGCGCGTCCTTAACCTGCTGGCCGGTTTCACCCTTTCGTTTACTTGCGGACGAATTCAATCCGCAGAACAGAAGACTGAAAGCTGCGGCAACCGCAGTCACACACGCTAATCTCATGCTCTTCATATTGCGCCTCCATTAACTCCAGTCCAAATCTTCTTTCGATTCTGACCTGAGCGATGTTTTGTGGTAGAGGGGGTGAGAATCTAAATCAGGTCTCATTCACGAATAATTCACCGCGGCAAACGGCGGCCCTGTTCACCAACTTCTGCCGCCCGACGCGCTTCTCCCCGTTACTATCGAAAAACTCGTACATTCCCTCACGAAGCTCGAATACGGCGATATCAGCCGCAGTTCCAGGCCGCAAGGTGCCAAGTTCCGTACCGTAATTAAAAATGCGTGCTGGGTTGATTGTTGTTAATTCGATCGCCTTATCAATATCCATACCTAACGCCAGGAACTTGGAGAGCATAGTGGGCAGATCAAAAACGGGACCGTTCACAACCCATCGAGAGAGATCCGTGCTGATCGTATCCGGAAGAAAACCTTGCTCCAGGCACTTCTCCGCGACAGCGAAGCTAAAGTGGACTAGACCCTGAGCAGGGTCGAAAATAATACCGCGTTGTCGGGCTTCCCACACCTCTGGCAGTATCTTTCCGCTCGCGTCGAGAACGCCGTGCCGATTACCATTAAGAAAGTGTGTGAACACGTCGCCCTTTCGCAGCATCTTCAGAATATCTGGCAATGGAGAATAAGGGCTGTTGATATGCACCATCAAAGGAAGATGGCAAGCTTCCGCGGCCTCCAGCGCCCTTTTAAGACATTCCAAGTCCTTGCTGCCCGTCGCATCTTCACTCAGGCGGACTTTAATTCCGACCACGGCTGGCTTGTTCTCCTCAGCCGCATGTGCGGCTGACTGTGGGTTCACCCACTCCAGGTTTTGTAATGAATCTTTGAGACCAACAATCAAGCCGAGGGCCCCAACATCCACCAATGCATAGATTCGGGTGTTAGAACCGTTGATCACGTACTTTCGCAGCCCGTCGATGAATGTAAACCCTGTCGAACCAGCATCCACAACTGTAGTGACTCCTCTGCCCAGGCAATAATGATCAGCGTTCATCCCGGATAGGCCTACTCGGTCGAAGCAATGCACATGGCAATCAATGAGTCCTGAAGTAACGATATTATTTTTGGCGGAAATAACCATACGAGCCTGGCTCTCCGGGAAATCTCGGGAAACATCGAGAATTTTGCCATCCTTCACCGCCACATCCAGCAGTGCATGCAAACGCCGTGCAGGATCAATGACAGTACCTCCTTTAATCAGCAAGTCGCACTTATGATTCGCACCTTGCTCTAGACCGGGAAGGGTGTGCTGACCGGGATCGGGAGGCTTACCTGCAGCCCAAATGCTTTCCGAGCCGAACAGGGCTGTTCCTAAAGCCAAAAATAATTTGGAAAGCTCGCGGCGGGTTAACATAGTTTACTTCTCTCCTCCGACCGACACACTGCTGAAGCAATCCGTTCAGATTGAAAAGTAGAAATTGTGTGCTCCGCCCACCCGTTGATTGCCCCGAGCGCAGTTACGAATTGCGCCCAAGACTTCTCGCGAGGTTGAAATTCTCGTGCCAGGTGGAGTTGGCACCCGCACCATAACGGGCGGTCTCAACCTCGACGAGATACGGTTTGCCGTCGCGGTTTGCCACCATACCTCGTTTCAGAGCGGCCTCAAAGCCGGAAGCCGTTGCCGCTCTTTCGCCACTTACGCCCTGAGCCTCGGCAATCTTTACGAAATCGATGTCCGGATCGCCGAGATACATTCCTGGATAATGACCGCTCTTTGCTATCCGCCCGTGATAATCGTCTTGGAACCAGCGCACGATTTGGTAATCGCGGTTATTCCAAACGACGGTAAGCACAGGGACTCCGCTGCGCGCCTGTGTCCAGAAGCCCGAAGCGCTGTACATCAGTGAGCCGTCTCCAATGGAGCAGACCACCAGCCGGTCCGGAGCCGCGAGCTTGGCGCCTGTGGAGGCTCCAATTCCCCACCCCAGACTGCCGCCCGCATTGCCAACCCACATTTGTTCATCCTTTCGGAAGCCGAACGGAAAGGCCTCATATCTTCCCGTAGGGCACTCATCGACAACAATGGCGTGCTTATCGATTGTGCTCGCCATAACCGCTCCCAGTTCGTCGGGGTGGATAGGGTTCTGTCCAAAATTCTTACGCGCCGCTTCCTCCGCTCGAGCACGTTCAGCGGATGTGATAGCACGAACCTCCTGGGAGCGGGCCGAGGCAAGGCTGGTTAATCGTTCTTTCGTCATCAGACCGTCCACGGCATCACGAAGTTCGCTGAGGGCCTCTTTTACATCGCCAATGAGCGCTACATCGGTCGGATAGTTCCGGCCCATCGAGTTCGTATCCATGCCGATACGCACGATGCGCGCCGTCGCTGGAACTTCTGGAGTTTTTGGAACAACGGGGCCGCCGAAATCTCGTGCCCCCACCATGACAATAAGATCCACGCCTTTCCTGACGAACTCCGACTTCATGAAAAGAGGAGCGGCTTCGTCATCTCCTGGGAGGAGAACGCCCAGGTAGTGCGGATGCCGGACAGGGAAATTTCGGTAAGCGTTCCGACCGTCTGCCACGGCCAAGCCGAGCTGGTCCGACAGCTCCAAGACTTCCGCCTGCGCGCCGCACTTCCAGATCTCGTCGCCAATCACCAGCATGGGGCGCTTCGCCTCAACCAAAAAGCGGGCGGCCTTTTCCACGGCGTCAGCCTCAGGCCGAATCCTCTCCTGCCAGAGGAGGAACCGATCAGCGGGCAGAATCTGCGCACTCACATCCTTGGCTTCCAGAGCATACTGCGCCATGGCCAGAAATACTGGCCCGCCCGGCGCCGTGGTGGCTACTTTGAAGGCCCGCCGCAGCATCAGCGCAAGGCTTGCAGGCTCACGGGTTTCCCAGGAAATCTTCGTAAACTGCCGGTTGATCTCCTTCTCATCAAAGCCGGGCCGCGGAGAAAGCAGAGATTCGTCACTCCAGTCCTCGTTATCCATGAGACCGGCGGTAACCACCAGCGGGGTGCCGTCGCGGCTCGAGTTGTAGAGCTGGCCCGCCATCTGTGACGGTCCAGCGATAGCATGCACGAGGATGAAACCCGGCTTTAAGCTCACCTTAGCGTAGCCGTCCGCCATCGAAGTCACCACGCCCTCGTGCAATCCCTCAATAAGGTGCATGCCTGGAGTGTCCACGAAAGCATCGAAGAAGCCCCTTTCGAACGAGCCTGGATTGGTAAACAAGAATTCCACCCCCGCTGCTTTAGCCTGCTCAACCACCAGAGCGCCGCCCGTGCCCACGAAGCTATAGCTCTTCGGGACCGGCTCATTTCTGCCTGCTTGTTCGGAGGCATCCAAAGGAGCCAGCAGGGCCTGAGCTCCGGAGACACTGAATCCCAAGCCCAGAAGGCGATTCACAAATCCCCGTCGCGAAATTTCCTTGTTCAAGTATCGGCAGATTATGTCACGCATCGTGGTCCTCCACATGGCGGTCTTAGGCTTGGCTTTCAGCACTAAGAAATCAAAGATTTCAGTTCTGTCTTTTGTCTTTGCGGCTTTAAAAGCCACCCGGGCATCCTTTTAATTTCGGTAACCTGTTTATCCCTCGCGCCGACACTTCTCCTCTAAAATCTTCGATATTCGCCCCGCCTTGATTTTGCTTTTGCCGATCTCTTTTCACTCACCGCAGCTTGTAGTATTAGCTCTTAGCTTGTTCACTCGCCTTCCGAACTCTCCGCTGGGTTCAAATAGTTTGCCGTCCCGAATACTGGCCGTGCCAACCAGCTTGTGGGATCCGTTACGCTTCTTTCCCGCGCAGTCTGTAAAAACAAAAGTTCCGGTTTTGAGTTCCAAAATGGAAATATCTGCAGGACTACCTGGCTCTAACGTACCGAGTGGAACGCAGAATTTGAATGAGTGAGCAGGTCGGATAGTTGCCAGCTCAATGACCTTGTCAACGGTCAGACCAAGGAGCAGGAACTTGGAAAGAACTGTAGTCAAATCGAAAACGGGGCCGTTTACGTTTCGTCCAGCAAGGTCACTACTGATGGTATCCGGAAGAAATCCCTGTCGGATGCACTCTTCTGCCAAATCAAAACTGAAATGAAACGTGCCATGGCCCACATCGAAGAGAATGCCTCTCTGCCGCGCCTCCCACACCTCGGGCAGAACCTTTCCGTTTTGATCCACTATGCCATGTGGACGCGGCGTAAAGCAGTGCGTAATAATATCGCCTGGGCGCATCACGCCAAGAATATCCTTCAATGGATGGTAGGTATCTCCGATATGCAACATCATTGGCAGGTTAGAATCCTCTGCGGCCTCCCGTGCTCTTTTGAGTCCTTCCAGATCGAGAGTACCTGCAATATCCTTTGAAAGTCGCGCCTTAATTCCGACAACGGAGGGTTTGTTCTTGTTAGCAGCCTTGGCAGTCAACTGTGGATTCACCCACTCAAGATTCTTCATGGTGTCCTTGACACCTACCAGCGTACCGAGCGCGCCGATGTCCACTAGCGCGAAGAGTCGAGTGTTCGAGGAGTCGATGATGTACTTCCGAAATCCTGATATCGAAGGGTAACCCGCTGAGCCCGCGTCCACCGCCGTAGTAACGCCATGGGCAAGGCAGGAACGATCCGCGTTTAATCCTGATTCGGTCACGCCCTCATACACATGCACGTGAATGTCAATGAGCCCAGGGGTGACTAGTTTGCCCTTTGCAGAAATTATCTTCTTGAATCCATTCGGCGGGATATTTACAGAAAGCCCGGCAATCTTCCCATCTTTTACGGCCACGTCAAGCTGTGTGTGCAGATTTCGCGCGGGATCAATCACCGTCCCGCCTTTTATTAGCAAGTCGTAGCTTTGATTCACCCTTAAGTCTGACGCAAGGAGCGGTCGGTTAGATGGTGAGAGTGAGCCGGAACTCCACAAAGCGGCACCGGTTCCAAGAAGACATTTTGAGAACTCGCGACGTGTTGGCACTGTCCCCCCTTCCTGGTCGATGGTCGAGCTTTGCGCGAAAATCCCTGTGAGAGGAGAGTTGCAGCCGCCACCATCGTATTCGTCTAGCTATCGACATGAGAATCCAGCGCAGCCGCTCTTTGAGTCCGAAACAAAACCACATCCTCCGTTCACTTGCTTACTAGCCTGAACATCTGTACTCTCCTCCCGCCGACCGTCTCGCCGGTGATGATGTCACCTTTGGAGTCGACCGCCAAGCTGTGTAGGTTATCGAATTCGCCTGCCTGGTGGCCCGGCCGACCGAAAGTTGAGAGGGTGCGACCCGTCGCATGATCCAAAATTCGGACTTCCTCATCTCCGCAATCTGCAACATACATGAACGTCTGGGCTTTGTCGGGTGAAAACCCTATCCAACACGCTGACCCGATTCCTGTTAGAGGGGCGGTCTTGCTTTCGATTAGTATGTTTCTCTTGAAGCTACCCATTTTGTCGAAGACCTCGATTCTGTCGCCCAATCGATCGCACACGTATACAAGACCGTCGTTTCCAATAACCACGCAGTGCACGACCTTCAAAAACACGCCGCCCACCCCCGCGTCGGTCTGGGCCTGTGTGGCCTGTTTACCCCACTGGCGGAGGAAGTGACCATTGCGATCAAACACCACAACCCGGCGATTGCCGTAGCCGTCGGCGATATATACGTCGCCATTCGCAGGATCGACCGCGATGTCCGCCGGGCAGTTCAGAAGCGTGTGACTCGAGTTCATTGCGGCGCCGTTGATCGTGCCGTCGGAGGTGTCGAACTTTCCCTTGGTTCCTATCTGCAGCAACAGCTTGCTTCCGTCATGCGAATATTTCTGGACGATCCCGTCCTCGTTGCCAGCAATCCAGATGTTGCCTTGGTAGTCCACGAAGCAACCGTGCGGCCTTCCTGGGAATACCTTCCAATCTCCCCAAGCCCTCACCATTTTGCCGTCTGGGTTGAACTCGATGACTGGGGGAGCTTTGGTCGCATTGACCTGTTCTTTGGCTGTCAGATTACCGCGGTTCACGATGAACACGTTGTCCTGCGCATCAACGCACGTGCCGCCGACTTCGCCCGTCACCCACCGATCGGGCAACGGTTGTGGCCAAAACGGATCGACTTTGAACTTTGGCACGTCGTTAATCTGTCGCCCAGGTTGGGCGCTAGCTTGGCTTATTAAGGGATTTCTGATTCCGACCAACAGAACTAACGTTGCAATGATTACAAACGCATCAGTCCATTTTCTATTTTTCACGCTAGACCCCCACTGGTCAGTGCCGGGATTTGGTTTATAAACCGGCCTTCAGATTATCCGTTACTTGTTCTCTGGGCCTTTCGGCATTGCCAGTCCCAAGTCTCGCGTTAGCCTACCAGGTTAACTTGAGTGCAAACTGGATTTCCCGAGCCGCACCCTGTGTCGAGTCAATCAGGCCAGTACCGGGCACTGGATTTCCAAATTGGTCGAATGCAGTGATGTTGTCAAGGGGAGGAGAAAAGTTGGCGCGATTTAGGACGTTGAAAAACTCCGCCCGAACCTGCGCGTTAAAGTTCTCTGAGATTCTCTTGATGTTGAAGTTCTTGAATAAGGAAAAATCAAAGTCTGACAACCCCGGCCCAGTCAGCGTATTGCGGCCTAGATTTCCACGAAGCGTAGACGGGTTTGGGAACGCCAAGCACTGAGTTTTAATGTAGTTGTTAGGGTTTCCGGGGTTGACAAGAGAATTGCATCCAGGGCCAACTAGGCGATTCGGAACGTCGAAAGGATCCGAGTTGTTTTGGCCCAGTGGGTCGCCACCCATATTCAGGAAGAATGGCACACCAGTACTCGCCTCGTAGATTCCGCCCAACTGCCAGCCGGTGAGCAACCATCGCGCGGCCCCTAATGTAAACTTCGGCGCAGGGATTTGCCAGATATAATTGATCACGAGGTTCTGACCCACATTGAAGTCCGCCAAGCCGCGGTTGAGTCCCATGTTCCAAAAGGGAAGAGCTGTAAAAGAATTGTTGAATTGGTCTTCGACCCGGCTAGCGGATGAGGTGTCAATCGTTTTGCTCCAAGTATAAGATCCTTGTAGTTGGAGGCCATGGCTCATTGCCTTTGTGACCTGCAGCTCGAGACCGTTGTAAGACGAGCTGCTTTCCCACTGATACGTCCTGATCTGGCCAACGTTCGGGTTTGTCACCGTGCCACTCCCGGCTGGCGATGGCCACAGGTAGCCTTGAGAAGTCAAAGTTGGAGAGACGATGTTGATGCTGTCACTGATGAATGGATTGTGAACTGCTCGCGAGCCCACATAGCTGACCATCATTGTCAGGTTTGGGGCGAGTTCCCGCTGGATACTTGTGTTCCACTCCATCACGTAATTGCGTTGCGGGTTGGGTTGCATGTATTGTTGCGAAAGGGTTGATGGATTCCCCGAGACAGACGAGAAGATGCCGGCCGGGAACTCGTGTGCAGGCAGATTGCTCGCTGTGCCATTTTGCGTAAACGGAGCCGCGTCAAAGGTTGTCTCCCAGTCTTGATAGGTTAGCGGCAGTACGTCGAAAACGCCGAAAGCCCCACGGACGGAAGTTTTACCAGTGTGGAACGGGTCCCATGCAAAACCCACCCGCGGCTCAAAATTGCGATAAGTCGGGTTCGAGAAAAATGGTGAGCCCAGGTGAGGTTGTACATCTGTTGGGTGAAGCAGGGTTGAAAGTTCTCCATGAACTTCAGTCGGCACGGTAGCCATTTCGTAACGCAGGCCCAAGTTCATCGTGAGATTAGGGCGAACGCGCCAATCGTCCTGGAAGTAGCCACCAAGAATCGATTGACGCAGATCCCGCGGGGTTATTGGAACCGTGGGAAGGATTGCCGTAAAACTTGAGACCTGCCCAATCAGAAAAGAAGGGAGCGAACCGAAAGACACTTGCGCGTTAGGGTAGAGATGCGTTGTCATATCGTTTTGATCTCTTTCAAACGCAAAGCCGAACTTCAAAGAGTGATCTCCTCTGGTAAGGAACGCATCGTCGTATGCCTGAAACGCGTTAAGGACGAAAAATTGGTTCGACGGTCCGCCAACCCCTCCCGTGAATATCGTAAGTCCAGGCACGAATGCCTGAGCCGCTGTGTGCCCCGGTACCGTACCAAAAGATAGGTCGGAGGCGGCTGGGTTGTTTAATGGCAGTGTTAAGCCACCCCATGCCATGCTCCGGTTGTAACCAAACCGCAAAGCATTAACTAGTTGCGGACTGAAGATGTGGGTCTCTTCTAGGCTTATCATCGTTCTCTGGGACCTGAATGCGTCTGTCTTGTTGTGAAACTCATCCGGTTGGGTAAGGGTTGAGTAGTCGTACAGGTATGTCCCGAATATACTGTCCTTTTGCGAGAACGTATGATCAAGCCTGGTGGTGAAGAAATTTTCGGGAGTGACCGCATTAATAGGAGTGCTGAATATTCCTGTATCCCCTAAGCTCGGCCCGTTGGGCAGGGGGTAGAAAGCATTAATAAAGCGTTGGACCGATGGGTCTACTGTTATCTGCCCAGTCGAAAGGTTACCGCTACGTGCAGCGGCGGAAGGGACTACGTCTACCGTGGTAGTGGTCAAGGCTTGCCGGAGTCCTTCGTAATCACCGAACACGAACGTGTTGTCTTTGCGGATTGGGCCCCCGGCGGAAACTCCAAATTGATTCCGGCGAAATGGCGGTTCCGTAACATTGCTGGCATTGTCAAAGAAATTCGCCGCATCCAGGTTGCTATTGCGCAGAAACTCATAGACGTCCCCGTGGAACTGATTCGTGCCAGATTTTGTAATCGCGTTGATGACTCCCCCTGAGGTCTTCCCGTACTCAGCAGAGTAGTTGCTCGTCAAGACAGAGAATTCCTGAATGGAATCTACTCCCAAGTCCTGACCCAGCACACTACCTGGGGCAGTGTTCGAGTAGTCGTTGACGCTGATCCCATCGAGACGGTAATTGTTTTGGTTGGGACGCATACCGGAGACGCTCATTGTCATTCCTAAGCCGCGGGCGGTCCCGTTGTTCAGGAGCGTAACGGGCGTTCGCACAGAGACAACACCGGGCTGGAGAAGCGCCAACTGCGTCCAGTCGCGACCGTTCAAAGGTAACTGACGAACGGTGGTCGAGTTGACGGTTGCGCTGATGCTTGACGTAGCCAGTTGCACAATCGGAGCCTGGCCACTCACTCTGATTGTCTGGGTTGTCTGGCCAACGTGCAACGCCACGTTGAGGACTTGCTGCGCCCCGACGGTCAATGTGATGCCCGACCGCACTTCAGTCTCGAATCCTTTCGCGGACACTGTAATCTGGTAAGGTCCAGGGATCAGATTGGGCGCCGTATATAGGCCTGCCGAGTTCGCCGGATAGTTGGTGACGATTCCCGTCGCGGTGTTCTTAATAGAGACCTGCGCGTTGGGAATCACTGCGCCGGTCGGATCAGTGACGATGCCGGTGAGAGTGCTCCCTGCCACCTGAGAGTAAAGCGGAGCACAGACGAGAAGGCTCGTGATTAGAACGGCCTGTGTGGCACGACCAATCATCTTCTTCAAATATCGAATAGCCATGGTGTTCCTCCTTCCGCTGCCCGTCACAGTGGTATTCGCTATGTTTGGGCGTAACGTAGCACTACACCTGTCATTTCGATCGCTCCGCAACGCACGGAGCGATCAGCCAGGCAGTTCGACACTCGACCTGCGATTGCCTTGTCGGCTCGAACTGCTCGGGGCGGCTCTGCGGTCGCCTACGGCTCCCTTCGAGCCGCCCCGGAGAGAAGAACAAAAGCAAGACCAAACCCTGGAACTCACATTATGATTGGTACAAAGAACGGGGGCAGGTCAGAATCAACGTATGCAACATACGCGCTTGCTAACACACTGACCGCCCTGCTTCTCGATCCCCGTGCCGCAATGTCCCGGTTGGCAGTTGGCCTTTCCTGTCAGTCGCGCTAGTCTGCCTGCCGATAACCTAACACCACAGAAAGCTCTGCGGCAGCGTTAATAACAGACTTTGTCACAATCTCCGTGCGAGCCGACCTCAATCTGCTAACGAGGCCCGCTATACCAAGGCCCGCTACTACGTTACCCGTGTGATCCCTAACAGGAACTCCTACGCACTTCAGCCCTTCCTCGAATTCCTCATTATCGATGGCACAACCGCGTAATCGCGTTCCCCGCAGTTCGGCCCTCAGCTTTTCAGCATCAGTGATAGTGTTCGGGGTTCTCCTCTTGAGCTCGTGATGCAGCAGGTACTCGTCGAGCTCTTCTTCGGAGAGGAAAGCCAACATTGCCTTTCCCAAGGACGTACAGTAAGCAGGAACGCTAGCCCGGATAATTCACGTTTTTGGAGACAAGAAAAGCCTCCGGTGCTATAAACATGTTGTGAAGACAGTGTTTGGAGCGCGCAAGGAGGCTTTTACTTGTCCGAGCATACCACAACACAGC
>Ga0307372_10008903_pt1 | contig 13999 bp, 11 predicted proteins | sample OX1MG_FD_202533 | JGI IMG/M metagenome (GOLD analysis project Ga0307372, IMG submission 202533) | Soil microbial communities from Risofladan, Vaasa, Finland - OX-1 | ecosystem: Environmental > Terrestrial > Soil > Coastal area > Acid sulfate soil | place: Finland: Risofladan, Vaasa | collected...
TCACAGTCCGCGCCGCGTGCCGCGATCGCGGGTCGGAGTATCACAAAATCGGCTTGTAGGTTACAATGCTGCAAGAAGTTAGTTTCGGAGAGGTGGCCGAGAGGCTGAAGGCGGCGGTTTGCTAAAATTAAATCGCCATTTCGCTAACTGACGGAAAATTCAACTAAATCCCTTTGCCAGCCGTCAGATACAGCGAATTCCATTTTTCTGGATTTGCCCGTTTTTTGCCTGTTTTATGTGGTTTAGTGTGACAATTTCGTGACAGTCGCGATTTTTGACCCCTCGCGCACTTGAGTGTAACACGCTCACTTCGGCGGAAGCATCGTTGCCGCTAATCATTCCGGTGTGAGCAATTTGTTAATCAGGGTTTCGAGGTAACCGGGTTCGTTGAGATCGTCTTTTTTCTCGATTTGTGCCCAGCCTAGTTTTTTCCCCATCCCTTCTTTGTAATACATTTCGGGGGCTCCGTGCCGTAGTATGAAAATCCTTTCCCCTTCTAACTTTTCAACAGCACTCTCAAATTCCGGAGGGACACCTTTTTCCTGGATTTTGCGAATAACGTACTGTAGCGACGGGTCGCCCATGTCTGTCCATTCAATATGGTCGCGAAAGCCGTCTGCGGCGTGCGAGTCCAGACCCACGGCCTCTAGCAGTTGTTTTGTGTCCGCCGCGAAGAGGCAGTCCAAGTCGGCGATAACTGCCACGTCGTCGAAACCCATTTTTAGGTAAAAATCCCTCACTGTTCTCAGTTTCTTTCTGCCGCTTGTTTTCACGAAGAGAGTGAGTTTCTTGGGCGGATAAGGAATTTTGAAGATGGACCTCAGTTTTTCAAAGAAGTTCTCGTCATGCTCGCCTTCGATAAGAATTATCCTATCCCCAAATAGTCCTTCCAAGTTTCCACGCCACTCCAAATGTCTCTTTACAGCGTCAAGGTCCAACTCTTTCCAGTTCGGCATTACGCTCTTGGAGCCGTCGGTCTTCTTGATTACGCGGCGATAGCCCACAATGTTTTTCGGGTCAATAATAAAAGGCGAGTGAGTGGTCGTAATAATCTGATACCGATCTACGAGGCTACTAAGTGTGTTTGCAAGTAGTCGCTGGGCATAGGGGTGCAAGAACGTTTCGAGTTCCCCCACTAGAAAAATAGGAGCCGGTCGCTCCCTGTAGCGCTCACCCTGTCGAGCTAGAAGTCTCAGGAGCGCCAAGAGAGTCGCTCTCTGTAAGCCGTGTCCTTTTTGTTCTACTTCGGACCGATAACCATCATCTAAAAAGAGCCGCATTTCTTGAGCGATCACTTCTTCGTCAGGTAGTCCAAATTCCACTGATGGAATTACATCAGCGAATTCGCCCGCCAGCTCGCTGTGAAGCTCTTTCTCGAAATTGACTAGCTCGGCTGACCTTTTGCCTAGCTCATCGCTGTGCAGGAATTCATTCAACCCCGCGAAAGCCTCTTTGGTCTTGGTCTTTAGCTGCTCAAGAAACGACGCAAGAACTTCCTTCTTGAGCTTCATTATTGCAGTATTTCCCTTACTCTTCAGCTCGTCCACGGTATCAGCGGTCGCGACAATTGAAATTGGCTCTGGCAAAACCTTCAGCAGATTGCCGGTGAATCCGGCAGGATTCGCAATTTCGCCATTGCCATCGCGAACGCCGAACACATTTTTGTCAGTGTTTTGTGAATCGAGTATCCGAACGACGCGTAGAAGGCCACCTCGAATTGCGGCCTCTATGGCTTCCTTGTGGTTGCTCTTTGTAACTGATGCAGCGAAGTTCTGGACGCCTTCGAAGGTACCTTCGATGATTATCTCCCTAGCCTTGTCATTTTGAAACTTGAATATTTCATCGGCAGATGGATGTTTGGGGGAAAGAAGCAACTCGATTGCCCTGAGATAATGAGACTTGCCAGCGTTATTCCGCCCGACGAAATAGGTGAAGGGTTCTAACGATGCAGAATCTCCTTTGATCGGCCCGAAGTTCTTAATGGATAGCTCTTTCAACAACACTCGGTCCATTGTCCGCCCTCATCGGAGCCGCTGTTTTTATGGCTCTAATGCTAAACTGCTTTTTCTCTGACTTACGGAAAATTCAACTAATTCCCTTCGCCAGCCGCCAGATACCGCGATTTTCAGTTTTCCGGAGAATGTAAATCTCTTCGCGAGCAATTATTCTCACCAATTCCAGCTTGTCCACAAGTCAGCCCCTTGAGATACGCAATTCTCAGAACGAGAGTTTCGTAGGTTGGACGGCCTTTCTAAACCGGCACGTCGGATTGGTCTGCTCCCCAAGCTGTTTTTATGGCCCGAATAGCGACAGGAATAGATATTTCGCACACCAGTTGAGGATCTAAGAAATCTTTGAGTAAGGCCGGACGCAATGTTTTCAACAAGTAATCTTTCGGCAAGTGAGCGACAACGGGCGGAAATTCAAGCTCGGCTGAGGTTACGACCTGGATTGCCAAGGGGATTCGCTCGATGCCGAGTCTGCGAAGAACGTATGCACGGTGGAAACCATTATTGAGAATCACGCGCCTGTTAACCTGGAAAGCGTTAATCGTAGAAATTCCATAGCCAACCAACAAAACAACCGACCAGACAGGCTGACCGCCGATATTGACGGCTTCGGGCGTTATAGAAACGACCTGCTTTTCATAAGCTCCTAGGAACCTGAAGTCAGGATTTATACTGCTGAAAGTGAATGCATTTTGTTGGCTTCTCATTATTCGGGGTAAGGGTTGCTCTCGAACTGGGTCCAAGCAGAAACGTAAAAGATTCTCCTCTGAGTTTTGATAGCCTTTCAAAATGCTGGCAACGTAATCCAAATTGACCGTGCGCTGACTCGCTACAAGTTTGTCTGCTTCGACTATTTTGAATTCGGTCGGAACGGCGGAGAACGTTGCCTTAAACAAAGGATGCTGGGAAAAAGTTCTAACAAGCTCTTCCCACTTGCTTTCAATGTCTGTAATTCCGATTGAGTCAGTGAGTCCGCTCTCGGCTGTCGCTAAAAGTTGGAAGCGCTTTGCAGCTTCCTTCCAATGATCCATTATTTGCTGCTTGCGAGCATCGGGGTCTATTGAACGGAGTTCGAGGAGGTTCTTTAACTCGCCTTGAGACATAGCCCCATAAAGGCACAAATGCCGCTGCACGGTCTGTGTTTGGCTGTTCATTTCTTTAGGCTTCGGAAGTAGAATCTAAATTTCACGTTGCTACCCGAGTGAGGGCGGAAATAACCGAACTTACTTCTGTGGGCTTGCGGGCGATGACGTATCCCCAATGGCCGTAACTCCCTTCCGCGTTCACGGCGGAAACCCAGCGCTCGGCGGCGGCGCGTTTTACTTCTTCGAGCGGATCATATCCTTTGGTTTCGAGAATCAAATGGCGTTCGCCATCGCCTTTGTACTTGATAATAAAATCAGGCATGTAATCGTGCATCTGTCCATTGTGGAGATACGGAATTGCGAAGCCAAGCCCGGCGTTCTTCACAAACGAATACACGTCAGGATGCTTATCAATAAAGTAGGCTGCCGACTGTTCCCATTTTTTAGTGTCGGCCACAACGTAATTCAAATGACTGCGCAAAACTTCTCTTACGTCGCGCGAAGTCCAAAAACTCACTTCTTCCGTCGATCCTGGTCCCCGACTGATTTCGTAGCGCGGTATTTCGGCTGCTTCGCCCTGGGACGTGTCTGGATGGATTGCTTCTATCAAACGCTCGATGAGCCATCCCCAGTAAGGCGAGAGAAATAGGTCCTTTTTGTCGGTTGGCGGTTCGGCTTGCACTTTTTCACTGACGTACCGGCCTACAATCGCGACGATCTGCGGAAAAAGTACATGCGGCGGGACGGTGCATGTGTGCTGCGCGGAATAATCCCGCGTAAGCTGCTTCGCGCAGTCGAAAACGAGTTCCTGAATGCGCCGCTTCGCCCGAAAATCTCGCAAGTTCGCTTCGTCTATGCGGCCCGGTCCGGTTAATGACGGCCTGCCAGTATTTGTAATGCTCAGGGCCTTCATTTCGACTTCCGGCGGAATCTTTCCGGGTTCGAGACGTAGCGTCGAAACTGTACCCCAATCCACGCTCACGCGATTCCGAATCGCTTGCGTATAGCCTTCGACGCGAGGGAACCGAATCACAAGATTCGCCTTTTCGGGAATCGCATGGACGTGCCAGCGTTTCGGCTGTGAAACTGTCCCGCCTATCGGGTTCGCTTTGAACGGGATCACTTCGAAGGGAACGCCGAGGACCTTTGCCACTTCTTCCGAGAATTTTCCGTCAGCGCCGAGATCGTAACTGGCCCGGCGCAGTCCGCGTCCAACTACCTGTTCGCATAGAAGCTGAGACATAAACGGACGCAAACCGATGATGTGAGTGACAGTATTGCAGTCCCATCCTTCCGTAAGCATCCCGACGCTAACGATGCAGCGGACATCGCGCCCCGGCGGATGCAACGGGCGTTCTAGCTTCTTCGCCAATTCCTCGAAGTCTGTGGGATAGATGGGCCGTCCCTGCTTATCTTCGGGCCATTGCCGCTTTCCTACGGTATCGAGAGTCAGACGCATCCAGCGAGATTCGTCGTTCTTGGCTTCGCCGGTGTCAGTTTCGTTCACGACTTTAGAGTCCACGCGGATGGTATTTATTTCTCCGTCACGGTTTCGGAATCCGTCTAGCTTTGCAGGTGGAATGCCGGATGGCGTTTTGTCTTCGCCGAGCCAGGCATAAACGACTTTCGCAATTTTCGTGTTCTTGCAGACGATGATGAACACGGGTGGCCTCGGATCATTTTTCTGTGCCGCCATGTCTTCGCGCAGCTTTTCCCATTCCCCGCCGAGCATCGCAATCGGAGTGTGCGCCCACTTCAAGACAGCTTCGGGTTTGGGGCTAGCTTTTGTGCCGCCTTTTTCGGCGGGCGTCAATTTCTCCATCAGCCAGCGCCAGATATTCAGATATCCCGGAATTTCTTCGCCCGTGGTGTCCCGAATCGCCAACTGCGGAATCTTTACGAGGCCGGATTCAATAGCGTCAACCAATCCAAAATCGCTGACTACCCACGGAAAAGGCTTGTTTGTTTCTTGCCCGACGCGGCCTAAAAAGTACGGAGTGGCAGACAAATCAACGCAGAAATTGATTCCGCGCAATTTCTGTACCCGATCCAGTCCCTCGACCCATACTGTCGCTTCCTTGTAAAACCTTTCGCTTTCCTCTTCCTCCTCTTCGCCGTTTCCGTCATCGCGGCGGATGCGGTAGGCGTGATGCGCCTCATCGTTCATCACAAGGATATTTCGCTTTTCACCGATCTCGCGTCCCAGCACGCGATTGATTAAAGACGTATCGCTCTCGATGTACTTCACGGATTCTACCTGCACACGATGCAGCGCCCCGGCATCGTCGTGCTCGTCGTCTTTGACCGTCAGGATTCCAGCCCCGACTTGCTTTTCGTAGTCTTTCTGACTCAGATACCGTTTCCCGCGCGCCGTAGTTGTTTTCTGACCGATGTAAATCCACTCCCGCACTGTAACGGGAACGCCCGCCTTGATTACCCGTGCGCTGACGCCGCCCGCCTGCATGACTTGCGGCTCAAAGACGTGCCAATTCGTAATCAAAATTTTGCCTTGCGTAAGCAGCGGCATCAGATGCGCCGGGACAAGATCGCGCGTCCGGTAAATACTCGCTTCGCCAAGCTCCGGGTCCAATTCCTTCAGGCGGTCGCGGATCGTCACGTTCGGACAGCAAACCAAAACCACGTCCGAATAGGTCGCATTGCTGCGGTCGTTCACTTTGTTGAGAATGCTCCATGCGGCTAGCATCCCCATAACCGTTGTCTTCCCGCTTCCCGTCGCCATTTTCAGCGCATAACGCGCGAATCCTGCATACCCCGCGTCCATGCGTTCATCGCTCAACTCTTCTCGCGGAACGTTGATTCCTTGCAAATAGTCGGCTCGCGCTTCTTTTAGAAAAATGACGGTTTCGGCGGCTTCGAGCTGCGCGAAGAAAAGCCGCTTCGTATCATCGCGCCCGTCGCGCGTCCACCAATCGAGGATTTCTTTTGTTGTCCGCGTTACGCCGGGAAAACCCGCCTCTCGCCATTCGCCCACTCTTTGACGAATGCGATTTGCCAGCGCAAGTTCATACGCGTTTTCGTAATCCTTAGAGCGGGCCAGAACGCCGTCGCCAGTTGTCCATTCTTCCTTTTGATCGCGTGGCGGGAAAACAATTGCCGGGCGGCGGCCTTTTCGACGTTCGGGCCGTTCGCCCTCTTTGATAAACCAGTATTCTTGCGGCGGCTCGAAGGGTGAATTCAGGATTGGCTGTTCGACTTCGTGGCTATTCATTCCGGTTCCGCTTCGCTTTCGCTCTTCACAACCATTAGCTCGTTGCCCCGGTCATCGATTACCTTCACGGCGATTTGCTGCCCTTTGGCGAGTTCAAATGGCGTGCTGACGTTCCCGGCGAGATGATCCCACACAGTTTCGCTGTACTCTGCTTTCAGAGCTTTTTTCAGGCTCTCCCATGCGCCTGTCTTGGGGAAAAAGGCTTGCGAAACGTGGAAGCAAAGGGCGTTATAGTTCGTGTCCAGAAACCACGCGGGCACGTCGTTTCCCGATTTGTGATCCACGTCCATCGTCACCGGATCAAAAACGTCCAGCCCTATCAGCGCCGCTTGATATTTCGCGCCGTCACCGTCTTTCTTCCCTTTCAGCCGCGTGAGCTTCACTTCCGGCATTCCGCACACGCTGAAAATCTGGCTCGAACGCATGTTTTTCAGCAAGTCGCCCATCGTCAGGTCCGTCGTGGCTTGAACATACGTGGCGGGGATGCTGCCCATCTCGGCGTTTTTCTCAACCAGAAGCCGCGCGCTTGGCTCGATTTGAAACCCGATGACGTATAGGTGCGCGTAGCCCTTCTGATAGGCTTCGCGCGACGCCTCATTTATTAGACGCTCACTGACGGCTGCGTTCTCCGGGCCGAAAACGATAGCGACGGGCTTTTGCGAGAGCGGCAGGGATTGGCCGTTCTTTTCTTTTGCTTCTTGCACGGCATCGGTGAGTGTCGCCTTCCCGTTCGCTGTAGCGTCTGTCATTGCCTCGGCGGAAAGCGAGAGTGTCTTTGCGGGCGGGCGAATGTTTTTCAGGTTGATTGTCTTGTTTCCCGGCAGACGAATCATCGGCGAACGGCGCAAGACTTCGAGCATCCGGTCCGCAAACGAGGCGTCTTCCTTCATTCCGGCTTGCTTTTCCGGCCCTTCTTTCGCTTCACCGTCCGAAGCAACTGGCAGCGTGGCTTCAAAGCAGAACGCGCCGGTCACGCGCGTAATCGAGGAATTCTTTTCGGGCCGGTCAACGAGCATTTCCTGTTTGGGTAGCTCATCATTGGCGATTGATTCGAGGGTAATGTGTGGCACGATTCCGCCGACTTCTTCGCCCTTCTTGTTTTGTCGTCGTTCATACTTGAATCCGCTTGCCGGTCCGCGCGCTTCGTCTTGGAGTTCATACCAGGCATACGTGGCAGTCAATAGCCGTTGCCGAGCTAGAGCAAGGGGCACGCGGCTCGTATCAACCGTAATCCAGCGCCGTCCCCATTGTTCGGCGACATAGGCCGTCGTTCCACTGCCGCAGGTCGGGTCAAGAACAAGGTCGCCGGGTTGCGTCGTCATGAGTAAGCAGAGTTGAATGACTTCTTCGTTTGTTTGGACAACATACAGGGGGTCTTTCGCACCCGCGAACCCAGACCATAAATTGTTTACCGGCTTGAAGGAAAAATCCTCCAAGTACTTGATGAAGCGCAGAGTATTGCCTGCGGGCACAACTCGACCCACAACAATCAACCGCAAGAGGGATTCCTTTGGTGTTCCCCACCATCTCCGGCCCGAGTCGTACTCCTTCCCATTTACTTCAATGGTGTATTTTGCGCCCGGCCCAGGCTTCGTGAGGCTATCTAGCCGAAATAAGCGCGCGCCCGTGGGCAGCGGCTGCGCTCCCGATTTCTCTTCTGCGCTCAGTGACCGGCGGCTACCGTCGTCAAGTTCGATTTGGTTAAACCCTGCCGAAATATCGTCAGGTCGTTTCTCATAGAGAGGTACATACCGGACTAGTTCTGCGTTTCTTGCGTACCACAGCAGATAATCGAGTCGCGCCGGAATCCTCGTCGTAGATTCCAGTCCACCCGCAGTCTTGGTGAATGCAACGATGCTGAGAAAATTATCGCTTCCAAGAACTTCGTCCATTAATTCGCGGACATGATGCAGATTTTCGTCGCTGATTTGAACAAAGATACTTCCGCTAGGATGGAGAAGATCACGCGCGAGAAGTAGACGGTCGCGCAGATACGTCAGATAGGAGTGCAACCCCAGTTCCCATGTATCGCGGTACGCCTGGACCATCTCCGGCTCGCGCGTCATGTCTTCATCGTCGCCGTGTCCCACATCGCGTTTGCGCACAAACGGCTGAAAATTCGAGCCAAACTTCACGCCATAGGGCGGGTCCATGTAAATCATTTGAACTTGCCCACCCATCGATTCGTAATGGAGAAGCGAATTCATCACCGCAAGCGAATCGCCTAGAATCATCCGGTTGACCCACTTGTCCCGATGTTCATAGGCGCGCAGCACTTGATCCGCGATGGGATGCTGCGGATCGCCGAACAGATCGAGCATGTCCAATTGCTTGTCGCGCTTGTGCCCCTTCAGCGTTTCCAGAATGGCCTTTGTCGAAAGCCGTTCATGTACAAACAGAGGCAGCGTCGGCACGTCGAAACTCAGCCGCTCGGCCTTGCCCGCCCAATTCAAAAACGGCTTGCTGAGGGCTTTCAGCGCGGCAACGGCATCTTGCAGTCCAGCGACGGAGCACGCGACTTTCCCGTCCGCAGTCTTGAATTCGCGACGATCTTTGAAAGTGTGCGGAGCGGGCAACCGTGAGGCTTCCTCGATTTGTTTCAATAGCCATTCACCCAATTCGCGGGCGTGATTCTGGCCGTCGTAATCGAGCGCGGGAGAGAGCGACGAATCGTAGTGATACGTTTTCGGCGGCAGTTTCTTCGTGAATCGCGCCTGCGTCCCCACTTCCGGGCGCATCGCCGCGTCTTTGTCCGCGTGCTTATAGCTTTTCGCCGCTCGTTCTGTGACGGTTTTTCTTGCCATGATTCCGTCTTCCCGCCGGGATTCGATTCCCGGTTCCTTTGAAGATGCACTATTGGCGCAGCCTGGTTTCGCGATGGATTCTACGACAACTGATGCCCCGGTGGTTAAGGGTTTAGTTCATAATTCGAGTCGGGAAACAGAACTGACGTTTTTATTTCCTTTACGTTGGCTCGTTCGCGGGGCGCAAAACAGGTGACGGGAATGTCGCCCACTTACGGGGTTGTTTACGGTGGGATTGTCAGTGGCGAATTTCAAAGCATCGCGCGAAATTCTTCGACCGTAATTTTCAAATCTTGAATGATGGCGTGCAATGTCTTGCGCTTCAATTCGCCCTTGTGCATGGGAATCACGACGCGCGCTTGGTCGTTTGGTCTAATGTAGATCGCGTGGCTGCCGCTTTGCCGCCGGAAAGCAAACCCAAGCCGCTCGGCCACGCGAACCAGTTCCTTCGCCGTGACCGCTGGCAGCTTCGGGGTCACGCGGGAATCTCAATGGGTTTAATCAGAATGTCTTCGGTCGGGATCGGCAGACCATCTTCCGTCAGGGTATCAACGTAAAGTTCGATAGCCTCGCGGATATTCTGGATGCCTTCTTCGATGGTCTCACTCTGCGTATGGCATCCCGGCAAAGTCGGGCAGAAAACGTGGTATCCGCCTTCTTCTTCCTTTTCGAAAATCACAGTAAACCGATGTGCCATCACTCACCTCGCTGCTCTATTGTAATTCAAGTTCTTGTTTTCCCTTGGGCCATAATGCGTGCTTCTGTCTTGAAACTGTGCGCGTAACGTGACGTAACGTACGTAACGTTACGGCGAAACGAGTTTTTCCCGGGCGGCGAGAACCCGCTCTAATGCGCCCTTCTGCTGGCGCATGTTCTTGATGAAAATCCCTGTGATGACAAAGGGAATAGATGCGGCAGGGTGTTTTGCCTTCCAACACTCCTCGATTGCCAATCTGAGGTCGCGCCAATTCTCGCAGAGTTGGTCCCGCGCTTCGCCGTACTTCTTAGGCAGTTTGATAGCCTCGCCCTGAAAGAAATCAACCGGCGCTCGACGGAACTCTTTGGGCCTGCGGTCCCACATGCGAGAGATGGCTAGGAAAACTAGATACGGGAGCTTTACGTAGGATTCTTCAATCATCGCAGAGCACCGCGCAAACGATTGTCGCCATTTCATAGTTGGCAGACCCGCCAAAGCATTGGCGAGACTCCGCGGGCTAACGGCATATCTCCTGGAACGCAGAAAATCCAGCAATTCAGTCCGAAATATGAAGCCTTCCTCGTCATGCAACTTCTTGTAAAGGGCATTGCGCTCTTCTTCTGCCCGATTAAGATTCACCTCAAGCTGAAGAAGGCATTCTTTTCGGCTGTGAGCCTCTGCCTGAACTTTGTCCTTGTCGTTTGGACTCGCTTCTTTGACGGCGGCCTCTGCGTCCCGGCACGCCCATTGCTGCTCATCGCGTTTCGACTTAATTTGTGGAATCTCTTTGTCTAGCTTTGAAAGTTGTTTTCTGTTCTTGCGCATTTCCCTTGCGTCAGCGACTTCTGTGGAATCTTGATAGAAGCGTGCGGCCATTCCACTATTGGGTTTTTCTTTTAAGGGCAGGAAGGCTTTTTGGACATCCTCAATCGTGCTGCTTCGCCGGTTGCGGATGCATTCCAGCGGCCAGCCGATCTCCGGCCAGTATTCCTCTAACAGAGAAATCCAGCCGTTGCGATTACCCAAGAGGAAGTTGTCGGGGATAGTTTTCGGGCCGGGCTTTTCTTTCCCCGTTTGTGATGAACCATTGCGTTTCAAGGGTCTTCTTTTGCTTTTCATAGCGCAGACTGCTCGATGTCCCTTAAAATCTTCGCCAGCAATTCCCATCCCCATAAGGGCCTATTGCCAGGAATCTCCTACTGACCACCAGAAGGAACGCCAGGAAATCGCTCTTGGAGCGACGAATTGCATTCTTGCGTTGCCATGAGATCGCGAAAAAACGCTGTAATCTATGCCTGTAACCGAGGGCCTAGTCGTGAATGATAGAGCGAAACACTCGATACAGCCAATGGGAAAGAGGCGATAAGTGCCAGCTATAGACGGAAAACGTAAATTTCCTTGCCCAGTTTGCACGGGCATTCGTGAAGTCCGGCTGTCGAAGAAAAATAAGCCGTACATAACGTGCGATCCGTGCGGAATTCAGCTTTTTGTTCGCGGCCCAGCCGGAATCGCGGAGTTCAACCGCCTGATCGAGCAGGGCGAACGCGAAGGATTGGCGGCACGGCTTCAGGAGATGGAACGACGCTACCGCCTGACGTGCCCTAAGTGCGGGAACAAATTCTGGGCCGAACAGAGGCTCATAGAGACCAGCTCGTTCGACGGAAGCCTGAAAGGATTCCGATGCTCGCAGAAGGATTGCAGGGCCATCGTGCCCTGGGAGGGAAAACAATGAGAATCACCGTCATTGGCGCGCTCGAAATTGCCGCAATCGTGCTGGTAGCCGTGCTTTTCGTCTGGTATTTGCAGAAGCAACAAAAGCCGGGAGCGCAACCGGGGCAGTCTCAGGGACCGATTAAGCCTAATGAGGCAAACCTTGCCGACTGAAACACAATTGGATTCCGTTAAAGGGACGTTAGCTCGCGACGGTCTTCTGACCGTCCGCGAAGCCGCTCAATACCTCGCCGTATCCGTTTCGACGCTTTATGGCTGGGTATGGCAGCGCCGCATCCCGTTCGTAAAGATCGGTAGAGCTTTGCGCTTTGATTCGCATGATCTGGAGAGTTTCATAGAGTCCAACAAGCAGTATCCACGACAGCAATCTTCCCGCTCTGGTAGCCGCGATAATCCTTGCTACAATACCCGTGCGGCTGGCAAAGGGTAGAAAAGAGAGCCGCAAATGGGTATCTACAAAAGAGGCCGTGTTTGGTGGGTTGATTATTTCGATCAAAACCGCGAACGAATCCAAGAATCTTCGCGGAGCACCAACCGGCGCGATGCCGAATCGCTTTTGAACATCCGAAAGTCGGAGATTTTACGGGGCGTTTTCAGACGGCCTGTAAAAATCACTTTCGGCGAATTCAGCAAGCGCTACATGGAGCACGCGAAGATCAACAAACGTTCCTGGTTGCGGGATGAACAGATGCTTAAGCACCTACAACAGTACTTTGGAAGCGAAAGACAGCTTACCGAGATCACGTCGGCGGATATTGAGGGCTACAAAATGCACAGAAGGGCCTCGGTTTCCGGTTCGACAGTGAATCGGGAGATGGCTTTGCTCAAGCGAATGTTCAATCTGGCAATCGAATGGGACCTCTATCTGGGTCTCAATCCCTTTCGCAAGGTGAAATTCTTTCGGGAATTCAACACCGGGCTACGGGTTTTGAGCCTAGAAGAGGAAGAAAAGCTTCTCCGCAATGCAGCGCCGTACCTTCAGGACTTGATTCGGTTTGCTCTAAATACGGGGTTGCGGGTTGGAGAAATCTTTTCGCTTTGCTGGTCAAACGTGGATTTAGAGAAAAACATTCTGAATGTCTTCGCGCCCAAGACGCAAAAGATTCGCGGCATTCCGATTAACGCGGATGCGCGAAAGGTTTTGGAATATTGGGCGCTCGGCAAACGGAATGAAGTTGTTTTCTACAATCCCGAGAGCGGCAAACCGTTTGTTGATCTGAAAGCAGGATTCAAGCTTGCTTGCGAAAAGTCCGGAATCACGGGCGTGACGTGGCACACTCTGCGTCATACGTTCGCTTCCCGGCTCGTAGATCGCGGCGTGGATATCGTTACGGTGAAAGAGTTGTTGGGGCATTCGAGCATTACCGTAACGATGCGCTACACGCACACGAATCTTGAGTCCAAGCGAGCGGCGGTCGAGCGACTACTACATAATGGGTGTGACAAAAGTGTGACAGTATGCACCAAAATGCAGCAACCGAAGTCCGGACTGTCACAAAATCGGGTCCTAAGCTACAATGCTGCAAGAAGTTAGTTTCGGAGAGGTGGCCGAGAGGCTGAAGGCGGCGGTTTGCTAAACCGTTGTAGGGCCAAAAGCCCTACCGGGGGTTCGAATCCCCCCCTCTCCGCCAGATGTTTAGTCCGCCCGATTTACCAAACGACGCGCAATCGCCCAACTAGAAATCCTCAATGGAAAATTCGATTTTCCCGCTGGTCCCTTGCGAGTCTGCGTGCGAACGGCAATATCGATACTTCAGCAGCTAAAGCTGCGGCACACCAAGATTCTTGAGTTGCCGCACAGGTCCTTTCGCGCCGCGCCGAATCGCTAGAATTGGTATCGGAACGCGAACTGGAAGGTTCGCGGCCCATTCAGCTGGCCGATTGACTCGAGCGTCTGGAATCCGCCAGATCCGGTATTGGGCACCAGGAAACATTGTTGATTCACGGACGCGCCGTCGCCGCAATTCGTGCCAACCGGATTGTACTGCGTCTGAACAACTCCCGAACCGTTCTGTACATAGAAGTTCGGATGGTTGAACAGGTTGAACGCCTGCGCTTCGATTTGGAAGCTCTGCCGCTCGGTGATATGGAATGTACGCGCCAAACCAAGGTCGATTTCTTGGATCGAGGGGCCATAGAAGCTGTCGAGCCCAGTCCCCGGAGAGGGTCCCAAACCGTTAATTCCCAGGGCTGTGTTGCCCGTCGATTCGTTGAAGGCACTATCGTTGAGATTGGCGTTTGCCCCGTTGCAATTCACAAAATTGACTCCGGTGCATGCGCTGTTGAGTAAGGACGCGTAGGGACGCCCGGAATTGAACTGCATCACCGTGCTGATCGTCCAGTCGGAAAGTGCACGCCGCTCAAGCAAATTTGAAAGACCCGAGGCGTCCGGGGCGTAGACAGCAGCAATCGAAAGCCGGTTCCGCTGGTCGAGCAGCGATGGC
>Ga0307372_10008907_pt1 | contig 13996 bp, 9 predicted proteins | sample OX1MG_FD_202533 | JGI IMG/M metagenome (GOLD analysis project Ga0307372, IMG submission 202533) | Soil microbial communities from Risofladan, Vaasa, Finland - OX-1 | ecosystem: Environmental > Terrestrial > Soil > Coastal area > Acid sulfate soil | place: Finland: Risofladan, Vaasa | collected...
TCGGCAGACGGCTCCAGGCGCCCGCGGTGCGTCGCCCTACCGGCGCCGATAATCTGAATCCTCAAACTCGCTCAGGCGAATGAGGGCTTCTCTAGCCCCTCAGACTAACGAGCTAGGGCTGTTGCTGCTGGCTATCTCCAAGACAATATGCATTCACAAATCCGACAACCGGTCGGACTCTTCGCGAATGGCAAGCAGCTCACGGATGCGTTCGTCGTCGGGTCCGAGATACTCGCTCAAAGTTCCAATTATGTACGGAACGTCAAGCTGTCCCGCTCGAATCATCTCCTCGATGTCCGCCCAATCCTTACGCCGATTGAAGAAGGCCTTGAATACCGCAAGGTCATTGCAGCCGAGAAAAGGAAGATTCCTGCCGACTAGTTCGTGTGTTTTGACATGCAGACGGAGGTCGTCGTGAAAGCGGGTTGTGTCCAAGAAGATGTCGAGGGGGATTCCGTCGAATATCAACCGGCACTGTCCATCCGCAATCAGTTTCGACACCTCTTCGTCAGTGGCTTTGATCTCTTCAGGAAGGGCGTCGAGAACCCGCTGCGTCTGGGATGGAGGAACGAAGATGTTCAAGTCGATGTCGACGGTCGTCCTTGGTTCGCCCGTGCACCACAGCAAAGCGAATGCTCCTCCGAAGGCGTGGTGGATTCCAGCTGCATCGAGCCGGTCATGTACCTCGACGATCGCGTCAAGGATCGGCCTCATTGGGGCGACGCCTTTCCGGCGCCAAAGACGGGATACTTCAGGGGTCCCCGTCGACGTCGTGGCAGGGCGTCGACGAAGGAGAACAAGGCCTCGATCTTCTCTCTCAGTTCCCGCTCGTCGGTCGGAGGCAATGGCCTCAGATTGGCTTCGGCCTCGAAACCAGCAGCTCGGAGCAGGCGCTCCAACGTGGAGACGGAAGGGACCGATACTCCCGACTCATAAGCCGACAATGTCGAGGCCGAGGTGCCTCCGCGTTGAGCGAGATTCCGCCGGGAAAGCCCACTCCTACGGCGGGCCTCCTGGAGCAGCACGGCAGCGTCCATCCATTAATGATACCAAATCTGGTCTCACTTGCCCACAACAGGCCGGGAGTCCGGGCTGTTGGTTGGCGGGCCCGATGTCCTCAGCTCGATCAGCTGAGGTCGGATGTCCTCAGCTCAGCTGAGCCGCCCCCTGTGCTCAATTCATTGCGATCGGACTTTCGAGCTTGGGCAGCTGGGCTGAAATGGCTCAGCCCAGCTACGAGTGAGGCCCGACGCCTCATTCGGTTGAGCCTTCTGATCCTGTCTCTGCGCTGTGCGCATCCCTCATCGCTTCGTCAGCGAAGACCAGGATCGCCCAAGCGTGGCTTGCGCCGCTGCGGCGGAGCGTCTCGTAGCGGTGATTCCCGTCCTCCAGGAAATATTGGCCGTCACGGTGTGACACCAAAAGCGGCGGGGGGTGCCACCCCTGGTCAACGCTGTGCTTCATCGCCTCAACGTCGGATTCCCAGTCCTCCTCGGCCACGGGGACCACAACTGCTTCTTCTTCAGGTCCAGCCATCGGAGTGAGTCGGTCGAGTTCGAACCGAACGGGTCCGAGGTAGACCGCGTCACTGAAGGCGAGGTCGGCAGCCAGCGACTCGTTATCACTGCCCGGACTCTTGAGAAAGTCGAGCACCCATTCGGCCAGCCGGCCTTCGCTTTCGGCGCGCTGGGCCGACCCAAGCGAGAACTCATTGCTACAGGTCATTCGGGCGAGAGCCCAGTCGAAGCTCCAGCGATCAGATCGGCGAGTGCAGCCAAAGATGGAACGCGCTCGTAGTCAGCGTCGCAATGGAGGCCGAGCGGATCCATCAGGAATGGGCGGATACCTGCCCGTCGGGCGCCGACCACGTCGATCGCGGGCATGTCACCGACGAACCAAACCCCTTCCGCCTTAAGGCTGAGGAGGTCAAGAGCAGCCTCAAAGATCCGAGGATCGGGCTTCATGACACCGACCGCGCCAGAGTCGACGACACACTGGATATCTACGCCCAAACCGGGGCCCACCTGGCAGAGCTCAAGCAGCGAAAGTCGCTGGGCCATCATGCCGTCCGCATTTGAGACGATACCGAGTCGTAGACCTGCGTCGGCTAGGGCCTGTAGACCCTCTCGGCTGCCCGGAATCGGTTCGTCCCACAGCGCGGCATCGGCGAATTCGCTGTCGATGTGGCGATGTGCCTCGTCTTGCCATTCATGCGGTATGCCGCACTCGACAACGTAGGTGTGGAGGTAATCGAACCAAGTCTCGGCCCACCTCGCCTCGACATCGACGTGGGTTCCGAACCGTGCGGCGGCCCGATAGTGCGCATCAGCCAGCACGTCCGGGTCAACGGAGCATTCGGCCCGGGCGAATGCTCCCAGGATCCGCTCAGTGTCCGGGAGCACAAACACGCCACCGGCATCGAGGAGTACGGCCGTGGGCAGGTCATTACTAGGGGTCACTCTCAGAACGTACCCAACTTCGGCCAATTCCGACAGCGCAGCGCACACGTGAAGGGAAGGTGAGATTGTCGCTTGTTCTCAGCTCCGCTAGCTGAGGTGACAGCGGCGGCTCGAGTTCTGCGACGTCAGGCCCGACACTTCTCGCACTTCTTGTGACTTGGAGCGCCTTCGGCCATCGATCCAGACTGAGCCATCGATACCAGATTGCTGCACCGAGGCGGGCCGAAAATCCTGTCGACCCGACATTGGTGATCAATCCGGGGCTGGCCCTTGCCGCCATGGAGTGACGCAGAGAATTCGGCACCGTCACACGGACGCGGCACAATGCAATGGTGATCGCCCTCCACGCTGCGTGGCTGCCCGACGAGGACCGTCTGGCCCTGTGGGCGGAGGACGGTGACCGGCCGCGCACCGCCCCGGCCCGGCGGGGACGGCCACCCCGGCAGCCCCGCCCGAGGCCCCATCCCTTCGCCCTCGATGCCGACGGCCTCGGATGTGCCGTCGCAGGGTTGGCCGGGCCCGAGGTCGGAGACCTGCTCGGGGAGGGAGGGAAGGAGTTCGTCCTCGGGCTGCCCGATGCCGGCGGAGGGCCGGAGGCCTCTCCATGGCTGGAGGACTGGACCCCGGACCAGCCTTCGGACCCTTCGGGCCGTGCGGGCCGTTCGCATCCCTCGACCTCACCCGAACCCCCGGTCCCATGGACCGTGCCGGGCCTGGTCCTCGGATGGCCCGAGGCCGGACCCGTGCTGTCGGGCCTGGTGGCCGTGGCCGGTGACCCGTGGGATGCCTCGCCCTCACGACCGCCGGGCATCACCGTCGCCGTCGACCTGCGGTTCGCCGCCCGGGCCATGGAGGTGGCCCTGGAGTTGACCAACCGGGGGCGGCTCCTGCCGACCCTGGAGCGGGCCCCCGACGGATGGCGGGCCCGCTGGCGCCCGGTCATCGACGGCCCCGACCGTGGTCGGATCGAGGCCCTGGCGTGGTCGCTTCCGCACTCGTTCCCGGCCCGGGCCACCGGCGGCGGTGGCCTTTCCGAGCAGGTGACTGCCACCGACACGCTCCGGTCGCTGCTGTGGGAGTGCACCGACGCGTTGGCCCGCCGACTGGTCGCCAACCGCCCCCCCGGTGCACGACAGCCGGCCGACCGACGACGCCGTGCCAAGGCACCGGCGGCCATCGAGGCGTGGCTGACCGCCCTGGCCTCTCCCGACGGCGTCGTGGACGCCGACGGTGACGAACTCACCGCGCTGGCCGGCAGGCTGGGTGAGTGGGGGACGACCATCTCCTCGCTGGCCGAGCCGGTGCGGACCTGCTTCCGGATCGTCCCTCCGGCCGACAGTACGGACGCTGCGGCAGATGACGGGGACGCCGGGGAGGTCGGGTCGGGACGACACCGGCACCGGGGCACTCCTCCGGTCGCCGACGAGTGGCGGATCGAGTTCGACCTTCAAGCCGTGGACGACCCGAGCTTGGTGGTCCCCGCCGCCACGGTGTGGGACGACGGCCCCGAACTGGCCGCCCTGGAGCGCCATGTGGCCCACCCCGACGAGCACCTCCTGCGCGGTCTCGGACGGGCCGCCCGACTGGTCCCCTCGCTCGGACCCGCCCTCGGGGAGATGGCCCCGACCGGCCAGGGCACCGACGCCGCCGGCATTCTGGCCTTCCTCCGTGACGGCGCCCCGGTGCTGGAGGAGGCGGGATTCGGCGTGATGGCCCCGCCCTGGTGGCGCTCGTCGAAAGCCCGGCTGTCCCTCCGGATGAAGGCCCGGACCGGAACCAAGACAGCCGGGGCGGGCGGAACCATCGGGCTCGAGGGCCTGTGCGACATCCGCTGGGAGGCGGCACTCGGCGACGACACGCTCGGCCTGGCCGAGCTCCGGCAGCTGGCCCGGCTGAAGCAGCCGCTGGTGAGGCTCCGTGGCCAGTGGGTCGAGCTCCACGAGGAGGACCTGGTCGCCGCCATCAACGCGGTGGCGAAGCGAGGTGCGACCGCCGAGCGGCTGACGGCCGGCGAGGTGCTGCGGACCGCCATCGGGCTCGAGCAGACGCCCGGTGGCCTCCCGGTGGGCTCGGTGGAGGCGGACGGATGGCTCGGGGACTTGCTGGCCGGGGCCGACGATCGGCACCTCGCGGCCATCCCCACACCGGAGGGGTTCGCCGGCGACCTGCGCCCCTATCAGGAGCGCGGGCTCGGATGGCTCGCCTTCCTCGGCGACCTCGGCCTCGGCGCCTGCCTGGCCGACGACATGGGGCTGGGCAAGACGGCCCAGCTCCTCGCCCTGCTGGTCGATGAGCGCACCCGGGCCGAAGCGGCACCGGAGCGTCCGGCGGCGACCGCCAACACCACCACGAAGCGGCGGCGGGCCGGACCGAAACTGGCCCCGAGCCTGGTGCTTTGCCCGATGTCACTCGTCGGCAACTGGCAGCGCGAGGCCGCCCGCTTCGCCCCCAAGCTGTCGGTCTATGTCCACCACGGCCCCGACCGGCTCGACGGCAAGGCTTTCACCCGTCATGCCGGCACCGTGGACCTGGTGCTGTCGACCTACGGCCTGGCCGCCCGTGACCAGCAGCTGCTGTCCACGGTGCCGTGGCGCCGGATGGTCCTCGACGAGGCGCAGCAGATCAAGAACAGCGCGGCCCGTACCACTCAGAGCGTCCGGGCCATCCCGGCCGAACGGCGCATCGCCATGACCGGCACGCCGGTCGAGAACCGCCTGTCCGAACTGTGGTCGATCATGCACTTCCTCAACCCGGGCATGCTCGGTTCGGAGAAGGCCTTCCGCGAGCGCTTCGCCGTCCCCATCGAGCGTCACGGCGACGACGAGGCGGCCGCCCGTCTCCGGCGCATCACCGGTCCGTTCGTCCTCCGTCGTCTGAAGACGGACCGGTCGATCATTGCCGACCTGCCGGACAAGCTGGAGATGAAGGAGTTCTGCAACCTGACCCGCGAGCAGGCCACCCTGTACCAGGCCGTGGTGGACGACATGCTGGCCCGGATCGACGAGGCCGAGGGAATGGAGCGTCGGGGGCTGGTCCTCGCCACCATGATGAAGCTCAAGCAGGTGTGCAACCATCCGGCCCAATTCCTGGGCGACGGCTCGTCGGTGGCCGGCCGGTCGGGCAAGGTGTCGCGCCTCGTCGAGGTGCTCGAGGAGGCGGTGGCCGAAGGCGACCGCTCACTGGTCTTCACCCAGTTCACCGAGATGGGGGACATGCTCGAGCGCCACCTGCGCCAGCGCCTGGGCTGTGAGGTCCTCTGGCTCCACGGCAAGGTGACCAAGAAGAAGCGGGACGCCATGGTCGAGCAGTTCCAGGGTGGCGAGGGTGGGCCGGTGTTCCTGCTGTCGTTGAAGGCCGGAGGCACCGGCCTGAACCTGACCGCGGCGACCAACGTGGTGCACTTCGACCGGTGGTGGAACCCGGCGGTGGAGGACCAGGCCACCGACCGGGCCTTCCGGATCGGCCAGCAGCGCAATGTCCAGGTACGGAAGTTCGTCTGCGGGGGGACCCTCGAGGAGCGCATCGACGCCATGATCGAAGCGAAGCGGGCCCTGGCCGATCGCATCGTCGGCTCGGGCGAGGGCTGGATAACCGAGCTGTCCACCGAGCAACTCCGCGAGATCGTCGCCCTGTCGGCCGACGCCGTGGGGGAGGACTGATGGCACCCCGCCGCCCCCGCTCCCGTCGACCGACCGCCCGTTCCGGTCGCCCGCCCGACGGCTGGTGGCCGCCTCCCTCCAAGCCCATCGCCGTCGAGGGCGGCCTGCAGGCCCGCAGTCAACGGGGCCGGATCGGCGACACATGGTGGTCCCAGCGCTTCATCGCCACCCTCGAGGCGGCGGGCATGGGCAGCCGCCTTCAACGGGGCAAGCGGTATGCGCGGACCGGTCAGGTGCTCTCGATGGAGGTGACGGAGGGGCAGGTGAAGGCCTCGGTGCAGGGGTCCCGGGCCAAGCCCTACCGGGTGTTCATCGAGACGGAGGTTCTCACCGGGTCCGAGTGGGATGCCATCGAGGCGGTAATGGCGGCGAGCGCGGTCTTCGCCGCCCGGCTACTGGCCGACGAGATGCCCGAGGAGATCGAGGAGGCGTTCGCCGCATCATCGGCCTCCCTCTTCCCGACCTCGCTGGAGACGATCAACTCGGCCTGCTCCTGCCCGGACTGGGAGAACCCGTGCAAGCACATCGCCGCCGTCTACTACCTCCTGGCCGAGGCCTTTGATACCGACCCCTTCCTCATCTTCGCCTGGCGCGGACGGGGAAAGGACGAACTGCTCACCAGCCTGCGGGCCCGTCGGCGGAAGTCGGAGCCGACCGACGGTCGCCCGGCAGACCCCGTGGCCGCCGCCGACGAGACCGGGCTGTTGGGTTGGCCGGTGGCCTATGCCGCCGACCTGTCACCTGGCGCGGACTCCGTGTTCACCTGGGGCGCCGACGACGACCTGGCGGCCATCGAGGTCCGGCCGCGCCTCGCCGTGGCCCCCGACCTGATCCTCCGCCAGCTCGACCCTGCCTCCCTCGGGCCCGACGGGACACAAATCACCGAGGACCTCCGGGCCTTCTACGGCGTGATCACCGCCGGTGCGGCGTCGCTGGCGCTGGACGGGGAGCCCGAGGGGTGACGGTGCCCAGGCTCCACCCGAGCCACCCGCGCGGTTCCGACCGATTGGGACCCTCGGTGCCGTCTCCGTCGGTGTACCGGTAGCCGCCGGAACCGATGGGGGTGGCCCAGGCTCTACGTTGCCGACGGCAGCTACCTCGCCACGGTGGTGGGTGCCTACGGTGCCGTCCGGTTGGACGTGATCAGAGATCGCGGTGTTCACGTCCCGGTGTGGATCCACCTTGCCAACGACGACGAGGTTGAGACGGAGTTGGTGCCACCGCCGAAGAGAAAGCTCGCTTGAGCTCCCATCGAGCTAGTTGAGGTTCTTGGCGAAAATTTTGGTCAAGCTGCGGATGAGGAAAGCGCAGTTTCCAAGAGCGCCCCAGTCCGTCCGAGCCAATTTCACGTGACCGTCCATAGGGCCCCATGCCTTCTCAATCGTCTGAGTACGGAATGATCGGCCACTCTGGTGCTCCACTCCGGATGGCGCACCTCGATACGAAAGTGCCTGACGGACTCAGGGTCAGCTTGCATGCAGGGAGCCTGAACCACTTTCCCGGACACCGGTTGACATGAGCATGTCCTTCCTTCACGCTCAACCGGCCCACGGGCCCGAGGACCGGCACGATGTCGATGGCGGGACACGAATTCGGGGCCCCACCCGACACGCCCTCTGAGGGGACAGCCAGGCGAACCAGTCGATTCGCAAGGCCCTCAATCGCACTCCAGGAGCTTCAAAGTAGGCGTGAAGGCGTCCGATCGACGCTCAGACGGACGACGGCGTGAGCCCTAACCGAATCCCAACATCTGGGGTGTACGGTCCCGACGGGGCACGGGAGAGACCCGGTGGACCCGGTAGTGCATGGCGTTCGAGGAAGCTCCGACGGAGCCGAGGAGGAGGGTGGCTGCGATGTCCCACGGATCGATGCGACGTTGGACCGTGCCGCGGCTGGTGCTGTCAGTTGTCGTGGTCTCGACGATCGTGACGGGCTTCGCCACTGCCGGAGGCTCGGTGGCATGGGCCCGGGGTGCGACCCCTTCGGCCCCTACGATCACCCAGCAGCCGCAGCCCGTCGCGGCCAAGTTCGGCAAGACGGCCACCTTCCACGTGAAGGCCGACGGCTCTCCAAAACCGTCCCTCCAGTGGCAGGTCTCCTCGGCAGGCGGCGCCTACGTCGACACCGGTTCCCCGTCCGCCGCCCTACGGGTCCCGGTCACCACGACGGTCGACGGGAACGTCTACCGGGCCGTGGCCACCAACGCCTCGGGCTCGGCCACCAGTCGGAGCGCAACCCTCACCATCGTCGTGTCGTCCAAGGACAAGAAGGTGAAGGCCCGGATCTCCGGGCTGTTCGACAAGGGGAGCGGAGCGCCCTATCAGCTCAATCAGGCCTTTCCCACCACGCCCACCGGTGAGCTGTCCGGATACGCTCCGGCGTTCGCAGGGATTGTCGTCAACGAGACCTGGGCCCAGCTCGAGCCGGTACAGGGCCAACCGGACTTCACCCCGCTCGACGACTCACTGGCCGCCGTGACTGCCTACGACAACACCGACCCGAGCCACCCGCTAACCGTCAAACTTCGGGTCTTCGGGGGGTTCACCGCCCCGACCTGGGCCAAGTCTCTGGACGGGTCGCCGATCAGCGTGCCCGGGGACTCGACCCGGCCTGCCGGCGGAACCCTGGGACGGTACTGGCTCGCCGACTACCAACAGCAGTGGACCGACTTCCAGGCGGCCCTGGCCCAGCGGTACGACAACAACGATCTCGTCAGCCAGGTGGCCGTCACGTCGTGCGGCACCATCACGGCGGAGCCGTCCGTCATGGACGGCACCATCGTCACCGCACTGACGGCTGCCGGCTGGACGCAGAGCGACCAGGTGCAGTGTGTCGAAGGCGCTCTGGGGAACTATGCGGCGTGGCAGCGGACGCCGATCGACTTCACCATGAATCCCTCGCCGGTGGCCGGGGCGACCCAAACGGTGGTGACCCGGTGCGCCCAGACGGTGATCACCGGGGCCCTGCCCCTCTGCATCCTCGACAACCACGGGCTCACCGACTCCGTGACAGCCCAGCAGGCCAGCCTCTACGCCAGTATCGACGCTGCATGGCAGCTGTACGACGGAGCCGTTCCGGTGGACTTCCAGACCATCGGCCCGAACGGGTTCAACCTCTGTACGGCCATCGGCATCGGGGTCGCCCACCACGCCCAGTCGGTCGAGGTCTGGCCCCCGGGGCCCGGCTACAGCGGGTTCGATGCGTACACGCCGGCACAATTGACGGCCTGGGACCGGGCCCTCACCGCCGGCACCACCCCGGTCTGCAGCTGATCGGGCCGCACCGCCGGTCCACCCCGGTAGGGGCCGCGTCCCCGGCCCGGCCGGCCGTCGTCACTGCTGGCGTCCCACCCGATCGCGATCCGTCGGGTCAGGCCGAGCAGGTGAGGCTGCTCCCGCTGCGCAGGGCCCCGTTCCACCGGGCGAGGGTCGACGACGGGATGCCGGCGAAGCCGCGGTACCCGTGGTTGGGAGGCCACAACTCGACACTGGAGGCGTGGTAGCTGACGGCCACGTCGATGGCCCCACAGTCCACTCCCGACCCCACCGTCTGGAAGTACACCCCCACGCGGCCGGGGGTCTGCCGCCACAGGGCGTCGATCTGCGCGTACACGGGTCCGGACCGGTCGGTGGCCGCGGTCGCCGACAGGCCGTTGTTGCCGAGTACGCAGGTCGGACCCCCGTGGGACCGGGAGTCGGAGCAGGCCTGCATGACCTGATCGGTGAACGACTGGTCCGGTACCGCCGCTCCGGCCACCACGGTCCGGTAGGGGTTGAAGGCGAAATCGACCGGGGTGCGCACCCATCCCGAGTAGTCGGCCAGGACACCCTGAAGGCAGCTCTCCTGCGCCTGCGGTGTCCAGCCGGCCGCTTCCATCACCTGGATCGCGGGGCGGGTGAGGTTCATGACGAACGGCTCCCCAGTCAGGGTGGCGCACGATCCCGCGCTCACCGCCTGCACCAACGGGTTCGAGTCGTAACGGGCGGCCATGGCGTGCTGGAACGATGACCAGGCCTGCCGGTAGGGGGCGGTCCACCACGCGCCGTAGGTCTTGGAGACCCCCGTCGTGGCGATGGTCACCGACGGACCCCCGAGCGCCTTGGCCCAATCCGGAGCGGTGTTTCCGGCAAAGATGCGGAGCTTCACGCCTACCGGCGTCGAGGAGTGGGTGGCGTTCCACTGCCTGACAGCGGCCAGCGATGCGTCGAGCGGGCTCCAGTCCTCGTTCCCCTGGGCTGGCTCCAGCTGAGCCCAGGTCTCGTTGACCACGATCCCCGCGAACGAGCCCGCGTATGGCGTGATGGCGGCGGTGTCCACGGTGGGGAACGGGAGATCGAGCTGATAGGGCGTCTGTACCCCCATGTCGATGAGGCCGGCCAGTGGGGGCTTCACCCCCGCCGACTCTGACCTGGGCCCCGGGGACGGTGTGGTCGACGCCACCGGGCCGGGCTGTCCGGTCGACGGGCCGGGGTTCGACGAAACGCCGCAGGCGGAGATCGCCAGAGCGGAGGCGACGGCGGCGAAGAGCCCGACGAGTGGGGTCAGCGGCGGTGGGCGTCTCACCACTCCATCGTCGTCGCTCCTGATGACGAGAGCATGAATGATTTTGGGAGGGATGTCCGAGGGGTGCCGTTCGGTCCGTGACCAGCGGCCCCACGCGCCCACACACCGGCTCAGTCCGCCGTTGTGACCGGATCGTCGAGATACGAAGGATTGACGACCAGGAGTTGGTCGCGCACCCCTTCGGCCAGCACCGCGCCGACGCCGAGGAGATCGTCGTCGTACCGACCCGCCCGGATGGTCGAGGCCACCGTGGCCTCGTCGGGGGTGCCGAGGGCCAGGAGGCGCTCGGCGTGGGCGGCCAGTGCGGCGGGGCCCAGTGTCAGCTCACGGCTGACCATGGCCAGGACGTTGCGGGCGACGCGCGCCTCGAACCGTTCGGCCCCTTCGGTCGTGCTCATGACCTTGGTGTCGAGGTACTCTCCCACCGCCTCCACCAGCTCGGTGATCGAGGGGCGTCCGAACAGCGGGCTCGTGCGGGAGGGAGCACCGATCCGGGCCTCCTCGGTCCCGTCGCCGGACGCCGGCAGGCGCACCTCCGGCACGGCCACCCCCATCAGGTCCAGCAGGTCCCACTCGCTCTCGCAGACCCGCCGCCCGACAGCGGCCAGCTCGACCGAGCGGGTGGTCCCGCTCAGGTGGGAGGAGGCCTGCAGCAGGCAGATCACCGCCCACTTGACCGTGGCGTACGCCTCCCACCACCGGACCCGGGCGACGTCCACCCTCCGCCCGCTGGCCGAGGCGTAGGCAGTAAGGAACCGGTCGAGCGTGCCGAATCCGCCGACCCGGCCCGGACCTCCGAACCGCCAGGCGCGGGCACACAGCCACCCGATGTCCTCCGCCGGGTCTCCCATGTGGGCGAGCTCCCAATCGAGCACGCCGCGCAGTCCAGCCCTGTCGACGAGGAGGTTGCCCATCCGGAAGTCACCGTGGACCACCACCGACTCCCCCATGGGGGGCCTGCCGCCGGCCAGCCACCGCACGCCCAGCTCCAGTACGGGTCGCGCCTCGTGGAGCTCGTCGAGGAGATCGAGCGGATGGCGCAGCGGATCAGCTCCCGGCAACCCCGGAACCGACGCCGGATCGATGGAGTGGACCGCAGCAAGGGCCCGGGCGGCCTGGTCGGTCAAGGCCGGTCGGGCCGTGGCGAACCCCTCGTCCCGGAGGATGCGCCGGGGGATGGACTCTCCTCCGAGCCGTTCGACCACCAGCCACCCGGGAAGGAGTCCGTCGTCGGTCCCGGCAGCCACAACGTCAGGCACCGGGACCCCTGCATCGCGGGCCGCCCGCAGCAGGCTTGCCTCCACGCGGATGTCGGGGCCCGGAGCCGGACCATCTGCCGGGACGGCCCCCCTCACCCGTTGCAGCACGAGGGACCGCACCTTCCCCGAGTGTGTCTCGAGCTCGAAGGCGTCGGTGATCCGCGACGCCCCTCCCGAAAGGCGGCGCACCGATCGCACCCGACCGCCGAGTGCGGCACCCAGCCGCCCGGCCACGTCGGTGGTGTCGGTGCTCATCGGCGCACCCTATCCACTCGCCTCCTACTCCACCGGAACGGCGGGTATCCCGTGCCCATCGACCTGGTGGAGGTATTCGGCGATGCCGTACCCCACCAGCGGGCCACGGTCGTCGGTCCGGCAGGTCCACCGTGTCAGACCCTCGTTGACCACCGTGCCACCCGACTTCCCGATGTCCGCCACCCGCAGGACGTCGCCGGTCAGGTGATAGCTCCGGTGGCGCTTGTCCACCACGGTGGCGTGCACGACCCGCTGTGTCAGGCCGTCGTCGGCAAGCTCGGTGCTCAGCTGCCACTCCTTTATGCTGGTCACCTGTCCGTCATCGAACACCCACCCGCGGTGCAAGTCGCCGGCCGCCGTCCCGAGGCGGATACCGCCGAAGTGCAAGGACTCCCCGATGTTGATGCTGAACCACCGCCACATCGGCGGACCTCCCCAGCGGCGCGGACCCCATGACCGGTCGCGGTTGCCGTGGGCGGCGTTCCATGTGTGGGGGACACCTTCGACGGTCATCGAGCCCGTCCAGCGACCGGCCTGCTCGAGATGGCCCTTGCCGGTCGTACCCGCCGCCGCCGCGGCCTGATCGCTCCGGGGCCTCCCCGACTGCTGTCCGTCGGTACCGACGGCCGGGGAGACGGCGTCGAACAGGACGTCCGCAGCCAGGCGGACGGGATGAGTCCCGACGTCCGACGGATGGCAAGGTCGCGCCACCGCTTCGACGTCGGCGACGATGCGCCACGACTTCAGGGCATCGACCAGCTCGTACCGGACGCCACCGACCACGAGGGGCGACCCCACCATCTCGTGCTGGTCGACGACGTGGCGGTACTCGGCGAGCTCACCACCGGGGAGCCATGCCGACAGGCCCACATCCATCGTCCCCTCGTTGGGTCGGATGCCGATACGGGTGAAGAAGCCGCTGTCCGACGCCGGATCGTAGGCGTTGAAGTAGTACGACTCGCTCCACGCCGTGTCCGACTCGACCGGGTGGGGGTGGTCGTGAATCGGTCCGAGGATCGGCATGGACCCAACTCTTGCCGAAAGCACGCGGCCGCACAACGCCTCCACCGTTCCGCTGGTTCGGCACGGCGGGGATCGAGCGGTCAGAACCCGAAGGCCGTCCTCAGGTCGTTGGCGGTGGCGGCTCCACCCAGCTCAGGCACCCCGGCCACGTCCTCGGCTGCCTTCAGCAAGCTGTAGTGGGTGAAGGAGGCCGACGACTTCGTGCCGGGGGCGATGGACGGGGACATCGCGATCATCGCCACGGTGCTGGGTGAGTTGCCGCTGCCCGACCCCTCGTCCCAGACGATGATGACGGTCAGCCGGCCGGACCGGTAGTCCGGGCCGGCGGTGATCTGGGGGATCCATCCTGCCAGCCAGGAATCTCCCTGTTGGATCGACCCGTTGTGCATGTCGTTGTTGAGGTCCGGCGTCACCGTCGAGAAGGTCGGCAACGTGCCGCCCACGACATCGTCGTGCAGCGCCCCCGAGGAGGTCGTGCCCATCGGCACGTCATTCGTGAGGCACTGGGCGCTCACGTCGGTGTAGTACGCGGCGGGGTTGTGCTTCGTCGCGTAGCTGCCACTCGACCCCGCCTGGCAGTTTGTGGTCATCGACTCGGCGTATGCCTTCCAGCCGGAAGGCCCCACCTGATTGAAGATGTTGTCGTTTCCGGTGAGGCAGCTGCCACCCGGATCGCAGTCACTCGTCCAGGGGGAAGAGGCGTAGGACAGCCCCGACGTGGACGCCATGTAGTTCGGCAGGGAGGGGTGGGTGAGGGCCTGGTAGTCCTGGGCGGACC
>Ga0307372_10008909_pt1 | contig 13994 bp, 13 predicted proteins | sample OX1MG_FD_202533 | JGI IMG/M metagenome (GOLD analysis project Ga0307372, IMG submission 202533) | Soil microbial communities from Risofladan, Vaasa, Finland - OX-1 | ecosystem: Environmental > Terrestrial > Soil > Coastal area > Acid sulfate soil | place: Finland: Risofladan, Vaasa | collected...
GATGATCTACAATCACACGGCCGCTCTGATCAACTACGAGGACGGAGGACCGAGCATCCCGGTGCTGCTGCCAGTACTCGGACCAGGTGGAGTGAACTATACCCCGCAGCGCCTCCAGGCAATGGCGATGGTCGCGCTTGCTCTGCAGCACATCGGGGACACAAAGAAGCAGATCGAGCTGTTGACAGAAGCTCTTCGCCTGTCGCCGGATTCGGCTGCAGCCAACTTCTACCTCGGCATCGTGTACCACGAGGCAAATTTTGACCAGAAGGTGGCGAGGTCATACATGGAACGCGCCCGGCAACTGGGGAATGCCGCAGACCGCGCCGCGGTCGATAAGATGCTGGGTTTTTTTCCGCCGGCGAAGTAAGCGCGAGGCGCGGGAGACGTCTGCGGGTGACCGTGCAAGCCGGCGGCCGCCGGGACAGTCGCCGTGCCAGGGGGCAAACGATGGCGAAACAACCGACCGGGCGGCGTGCAATCTGCTTATGCGCTGCCGCTTTGTGCGGCGCGGCGGCGATGGCCCACGCGACGCCCGGATCAGCTAGGCCGCCGAAGATCGCTGCGCCCCGAGTTAGAGCAGCGCGGCACAAGCCGTGATGAGCGCCAAAACGCGGGCGTTGCGAGATACGGCCGCCCGTTGATAGGGGTTCGTGTATGGCGGCGCGTAGGGGCGAAGCATTCGCCCGAGGAATTGTGGGTACGAGAGAACTGATGCGAATGCTTCGCCCCTACAACGTTGCGGGTCAACCGGGCATGGGTTTTGCGCCGGGTTCCGACGGGGAGGGTTCGCGTTGGGCCCGGCGGAGGATGGAGAAGCATGAGTTATTGAGGTTCGGAGTCGCCGGGCGAGGACCCGCATTTTTGAGTGGTCCCGGCGCCCGCGGCCGAGTCTCGCCATCGGGTCTAAAGCTCGGCCGTCCCTTCAGGACTTCGGGATACACGAGAACGCTGCCGCATTCCCAGGGCTGAAGCCTTTCGCTATGCTCGCCCGTCCATCCGGGACTTCATGACCCGCGAATGCGTTGGCGCACTACCGGGGCTGAAGCCCTTCACTATGCTCGCCCGTCCATCCGGGACTTGACGGCCGGCCGATACGGCGGAGCGCGAAGCGCAGCCCGCACCGCTTTTTCCTCCTTCGTCCACCGACCCCGCATTTCGCCCCCTCACACACTCACCCTCCCACACACTCACCCTCTCACCCTCCCACACACTCACCCTCTCACCCTCCCACACACTCACGCACTCCGTCCGCGTCGCGCCCGTGCCCTCCGCCGGCTTTGACATTGGTGAGCGCCATGTGTTAGACTTGGCGTAGAGGGCGATCTTCTGCCATCCCCGGCAGGCGCCGCACTCGCAGCCTGTTCTATCGCCGTTTTTCTCCGCGGCGTGGTCGCTTGTTTGATCGAGCCGATCTCGCCGGCGCGGAAACGCTTCGCGCGTCCGATAATGTCAATGGCCGGGAGGCTCGAGCAGGCTGGGATCGCCAGATTAAGGAGCTTTCGCGGCATTCTCATGCAGGTCCCTCGCCCAGGACCCGCCCAGCGTTTTCCGTGGTCTCCGCGCAGCAGACAGGAAATCCAGATGACTATCACCCGAAGCTTTGCCGCCGGTTTTGCCTGCGTATTTGCGGTTTGCCTGACAGGGCTTCTTGCCTCCAACGGCTCAGCGCTCCCTTCGGCGGGTCCGTTTAGCCCAACCGTGCCGGTCTCGCCGGGCCCCGGAGAGTCGACAGCCCCAACGCAGACGGGACCGGAGACGTCACCGCTTCCTCCCGAGGCCCGGGCGATGTGGGTGGTGCGCTACAGCATTCTTACGCCCGCGGCGGTCGACGCCATCGTCGAACGCGCGGCGAAATATCATTTCAATGCGCTCATGGTGCAGGTGCGAGGCCGCGGCGACGCTTATTACGAGTCCAATATCGAGCCGCGCGCACAGGCGCTGAAGGATGAGCCGGCGAGTTTCGATCCGCTGGCGCGGATCATACAGAAGGCGCACGCGCACGGAATCCGGGTGTTCGCCTGGGTTGTCACCTGCCTGGTCTGGTCGGGTAAGCACCCGCCCGCATCGCCGAACCACGTGGTTAACCAGCATCCCGATTGGATTGACGCCCGGTACGATGGATCGCCGATGTCCGGGACCGATTATGAAGGCCAGTTTCTGAACCCGGCTCTCCCAGAGGTCCGCAATTATATCGTGAGCGTCTACCGTGACCTGGTGAGCCATTATGACATCGATGGCCTCCATCTCGACTATATCCGTTATCCGGCGCCGGGGTTAGGATATAACCCCGAAGCGCTTGCGGAGTTCTACGCGTCGCGTCATCCCGGCGCAGGCAAGGCGCCTCCGTGGGAGCTGCGCGCTGAAACCAAGGCGCATCCCGCCGAATGGACGACGTGGCGGCAGCAGCAGGTGACGGAATTGGTGCGCGAGATACGCACTGCTGTTCAAGCGGAAAAACCGTGGATCTCGATTTCGGCCGCTGTTTGGTCGGATCTCAATGACGCCCGTTATAATCGGATGCAGGACTGGCCGACGTGGCTGAAGGATGGCCTGGTGGACTTCGTTTGCCCGATGGCGTATTCGAAGAGCACGCCGCGGGTAGTGGCTCAGATTGCCGAGGCGCAGGCGCTCTCGTGCGGCCGGCAAATCTGGGCTGGGATTGGCGCATGGCATTTGAGCGCCGCCGACACCGCGAATAAGATCCGGGCCGTGCGAAAATTGGGTGTGGCGGGTGTCTGCCTCTTCTCTTACGGAGGCATGACTCACGATGGCGGGACCGATCGTTTCTTGAAAGCGCTCGCTCAGGGTCCGTTCCATCGATCTGCGGCTCCTCCTTTGATGGCGTGGCTGCCTTCGAAGGAGGGTGTCCAAACGGCTCGGAACCCGGCCGCCGCGCCGGAAGCCGGCCGCTGATGGCGCTGATTCGGTCCCTGCCGCGTCGTATTTTGGATTTGGAGATCGGTCATTAACACCATTCTGATCAGCCTCGACACCGTACGCGCGGATCATTTGAGCTGCTACGGTTATCCGAGGATCACAAGTCCGAATCTCGACCAATTCGCGGCCGGTGGCGCGGTCTTCACCGATTGCATCAGCACCCATATCCCGACGCACCCGGCCCACACCTGCATGATGACGGGCCGCGATCCATTTGAGACCGGCGTGATCGCGCAGGGCGGGCACACGGCGCCCGGCAGCGACGTGGTGATGTTGGCCGAGGAGCTCCAGCGCCAGGGATACTTTACGGCCGCTGCCGACAACCTTGGACGCTGGTTCACCCGCGGGTTCTCACTGTATGAAGTGTATCAGTGGGAGATTAAACCGGGCGAACCTATGCGAAAAGCCGAGGGTGTGAACAAATCCGCCCTCAAAGCGCTGCATCGATGCGCCGATCAGGACCAACCGTTCTTCCTGTTTTTGCATTATTGGGATGGACATACCCCTTATCTTCCTCCGCCGCCCTTTGACCGCATGTTCTACAAAGGCGATGAAAAAGACCCGGATAACCCGAGCATGGACGCTCTTTGGGACTTCGAGCCGTTCAATCGCTACTTTGCGGGGTGGATGCCCGGCGTCACCGATATTCAGTTCCCGATCGCCCAGTACGACGCTTCCCTGGCCTATCTTGATTCGTGCCTGCAGCATCTATTCAACCGGATGGAGCAACTCGGCTTGCTGGAGAATACAAGTGTCGTAATCACGGCGGATCACGGCGAAGAGACGGATGAGCATGAATGCTGGTTCGATCATCACGGCCTCTATGATACCAATCTTCGAGTGCCGCTCCTGGTCCGAACGCCGGGTGGATCGCCGCAGCGTATTCCTGGCTTTGTCCGCACGCTCGACATCGCCCCGACAATTCTGGATCTGAGCGGCGCCAGTCCGTTCGCAGCGCCTCTTCAGGGAGCGAGCTTCCGGCCCATGCTCGAAGGCGCGTGGCCAGCCGGGCAAGGGACCTGCGATGAACTATTCCTGACGGAATGCACCTGGATGCGCAAGCGGGGCTACCGCAGCGGGCGATATAAGTACATCCAGGCGCTGGAGCCGGACATTCACGGGAAACCGCCGGAAGAACTCTACGATCTGGAACACGACCCGGGCGAAAAGCATAATCTGGCCTTCGAGCTGCCGTCGGTCGCGGCCGACCTCAAACGCCGACTTATGGCCTGGAAAACGGATCGCGAAGCCGCATCCGGCCGCGCCGATCCTGTGGAAACGCAGCGAATCTCCCTCAAACGAATCGGCGACCCCAAAACGCCGGTAATCCGCCGCGGCTCGGTGTCGTGAGCAGCGTATTGCCCGTCTGAAGTCCCGGAGGGACGGCCGATCATAGCGAAGGGCTTCAGCCCTAGTAATGCGACGATGCAACGACCGGCCGAGAAGTCCCGAAGGGATGGCCGAGCTTCTGACGTCGTGGCCGAGGGCGTTTGTGCGCCCCTTTCCCGCAGTTCCGCTTGAGGCGCTATCAGTTCCTGACCTGGATGGTGACCTGGTAGAGAATGACAAACATCGCCGTCATTTGACCCGGTTTTGGTTTCATCCGGCCGTAGCCTTTGATGGTCGTCGTCCCCGGCGCTACCGCCTCGAACTCCTCCTGCCCGACGGTGGGCTTGATCGCTTTGAGGATTTTCTTATCGATCGGCTCGAACTTCCAGGTAAGATCGGGCTGCAGGCGCAGCTCAATGTATTCTCCCTTTCGCACCGTCACCGTATGGCGATCCTGCGCCTTCCCGATGATGAGGGGATGCGCGGCGGAGTTTGGAGGTTCAGGTTTGGCGTGCGAGGCCGCGGGGCGCGGCGACCGGTTGCTCGCCGGCACAAGGAGGAGCTCTGATTTCCATTGGGTCGGAATCAGGTAAACCGAAAAGCCGGGGAATTGCGTGGGGATCAAGAAAACACCCGGTTGATGTCTGGGCGCCGGGCGCTGCCCAAATGGCAAAGTATGACGTGGTGTGGCTGTCGCCGGATCAGGCTGGTTCTTCCGCGGCTTATTAGCGGCGATTACGGGACCGGCGGCTGAAGCGGCTGTGGCGACCGCGATCAATCCAAGGGCTGCAGGGAATAGACGCATCGTTCTCACCCTCCTCTTTGTTGGTAGACTCAGTTCGGGGCAGGAAGTTCCGTCGACGGGAGCCAGGTCGCTCATTCAAGGCTTCGTTCGCGGCTCGCCGGCGCTCAGCTCGAGACGAATCGCCAGGAGGATTCGGAGGGCGGTGTGCGAAGCTCATCGGTAAAGTCGGTCGCCCGCTCACCCCTTGACTTGGGAGGTCATGAATGCGCAGCCTGAATATCTATTTTACCGGACCGCAGCAGGTGAAAGTCATTGAAGAGGATGTGCGGGAGCCTGGAGAGGATGAGATTCTGATTCGGGCGACCCGAAGTCTCATAAGCACGGGTACGGAACTGATCTGCTATACGCGCGACGTGGATCCGGGCAGCCACTGGGACAAATGGGTTCAATATCCGTTCGAGCCTGGTTACAGCCACGTGGGAACCATTCAGGCGGTGGGGGCGAAGGTTCGGGACCTGGCGCCGGGCATGCGCGTGGCGACTGCGGGATCGCACCGGCAGTATGTGACATGCCGGGGGGCATCGGCGCTGCCGATACCGGACGGCGTGAGCGACGAGGACGCGGCGTGGTTCAGTCTCGCGAGTGTCGTGCAAAACGGGGTGCGCCGGGCCGAGCACGCGCTGGGCGATACCGTGGTAATCATCGGCCTCGGGATGTTAGGACAGCTTGCCGTTCAATACACGCGTCTTTCGGGCGCCAGCGAAGTGATCGTGATTGATCTGAGCGAGACCCGGTTGAATGTAGCGCGGAGTCACGGCGCGAAGCACACGCTGAACATCCCCGTGCAGGTGGCGCGGCAGGAGGTGGAACGACTGACCGGCGGCCGGCTCGCGGACGTGGTTTACGACGTGACGGGATTCGCGCCGGTTTTCCCACACGCGCTGCGCCTGGCGCGCACACTGGGGAAGGTGATCTTGCTGGGCGACAGCGGCTCTCCCGCGCAGCAGCATCTCACGCCGGACCTGATCAACCAGGGGCTGCGGGTCATTGGGGCTCATGGTATGAATCCGCCGCAGGTTGCCACGGAGCACGCGTGGTGGACGAACCGGAACATGCAGCAGCTCTTTTTCAAGTATTTGGAGCGTGGACAGATGCAGGTCAGCGATCTGACCACGAGACGGTATCCTCCTCGCGAGGCGCCGGCGGCTTACGCCGATCTTCTGCGAGACCGGTCGCAGGCGCTCGGCACGTTCTTTGACTGGACAACCTGACGCCGTTCTTTCCTACAGCCCGGAAGGAGGTTGGATCCGCCGAGAGGCGAATATACTGGCAATGCCGGCGTCCTGTATACGTTCCGAACTGGTAAGATGCAGCAATCCCGGCAAATGCGAGCAGGAATCTACCGTTAGCGGGCGAAGTTTAGGAAACGTAACACGCCGGAGCGCCGCAGATCGCGGTCCATCCGCGATGTAGGCGAGAAGCTATGCTGGTCAAAAGCGGCGGTGCAGTTCGCCAGGGACATCGGCCAGCGTTCCAACAAGGCGCGCGGGACCGGAAGCGGTTGACATTTGTTAACTTATAAGTTAACATCAAGGACAGAGCCATCGTCGAAGTCGTTGAGTTGTATGCCGGCCAGAGGCTCGCGGTATGCTTTTTAAGGGGCACTAAAGCTGACGTGGACGCAGTCATCGCCGGATTACCTGAGCCCGATAGAAGAAAGGCGTTTGCGCTGATAAGGTTTGTCGCTGAGCAAGGAACGCCGAGGAACGTTCAGAAATGCCGACACCTTCAAGAGAAACTCTACGAGCTAAAGCCGACGAGCCAGCTTCGCATGCCGTTCTTCTACGGACGCCCCGGACAGATCATTCTTACCCATGCGTTCGTTAAGAAAGGAGCGAAGTGCCCGCAAAGCGAGATTGACTACGGTCTCCAATGGTCTGACCTGGTACGAAGTCAATTGAACATACGATAGGGAGGGTTGCGAATGCACGCGTACAAGAATCAAACCTCTTCAGGATGCGCTGGAAAGTCCGACGCCGCCGACTGGTTTACGCGCGAATTGCAGGAGTACCGTAAGGATCCTGAGTTCGTCGCTGAGAGTCTGTCCCTCGCGATCAACGAGAAAATCAGCGCGTTGATGGAGCAGAACGGTATCACCCGCGCTGACCTGGCCCATAGACTTGGCGTCAAGCGGGCATTCGTGACCAGGCTGCTGAATGGCAGCGCCAATTCCACACTGCTGACGCTCGTGAGAGTGGCGACTGCGCTGGACGTAGAGCTGAAAATCGAGTTTGCTCCGTGGACAATTGTAAACACAGCTCGTTCTTCACGTACGAAGGCGGCCGCGGGCGGGTTCACGATAGACACCCAGGATAGTCAGCGCGCGCCCAGAGCGCGCCGGAAATCGCCGGTTTCAAAATCGACGGTCGAAGACAAACCGGCCGCACGCGTGTAAAGGGTCTTATCAATCGCCCCCAATCCGTTCGCTATAGAATCCATTCCGGAGATCATTAATGCGCAGTTTGAACATCTACTTTACCGGTCCACAGGAGGTCAATGTTGTCGAAGAGGACGTCCGAGACCCCGGAGAGGATGAGATCCTTATTCGGGGGAGCAAAAGCCTGATCAGCATGGGCACCGAGTTGATCTGTTACGCCCGGAACGTGGAGCCGGGCAGCCACTGGGACAATTGGATTCAATATCCATTTGCTCCGGGTTACAGCTATGCCGGGATGATTCAGGCGGTAGGGGAGAAGGTTCGGGATCTGGCCCCGGGGATGCGCGTGGCGACCCGGACATCGCACCGGCAGTATGTCATCTGCCGGGCGTCATCCGCGCTGCCGATTCCCGATGGTGTGAGTGACGAGGAGGCCGCCTGGTTTGGTATCGCGAGCATCGTTCAAAACGGCGTGCGCCGGGCCGAGCATAGCCTGGGTGACGCGGTGGTGGTGATTGGCCTGGGAATGCTGGGGCAGCTTGTCACACAGTATACGCGCCTTTCCGGGACGAGCGAGGTGATTGCGATCGATCTGAGCGAGACCCGGCTGGGGATCGCGCAGAGGCACGGCGCGACACACACGCTGAATATGCCGGTGCAGGAGGCGCGGCAGGAGGTGGAGCGGCTCACCGGCGGCCGGCTGGCGGACGTGGTTTACGACGTGACGGGATTTGCGCCTGTCTTTCCGAATGCTTTACGCCTGGCGCGGACGCTGGGCAAGATTGTTTTGCTGGGGGACAGCAGCGCACCCGCGCAGCAGCATCTTACTTCCGACCTGATTACGCGCGGGCTGCGGGTCATTGGCGCGCATGACGCAAATCCGCCACATGCAGCGACGGAGCACGCGTGGTGGACTCATCCAAATATGCAGCGGCTCTTCTTCAAGTACGTGGAGCGGGGCCAGATGAAGGTCAGTGATTTAACCACAAGTCGCCGCGATCCGCACGAGGCTCAGGCTGCCTATGCTGACCTGCTGAGGGACCGTTCGCAGGCACTGGGAACATTCTTCGACTGGACAGCGCTTTAGACCTGCCGGTGTACAATTGCGCTCATGTCCGCCGGATCGGTAGGAGTTCAGTGGGCGCCATCACGATTTTCGCCCGCGAGGCCCACAGCAAGCTGAAGCGCTTCGGAAGGGGATACTTCGCGGCCTTCGGCGGCGAGAGCGTCCCGTCGCGGCGAGGAGCCTGAGGGTCGAGCTGATTCTATGCAGATCTTCGAAAGCGGTCACGATCTTCAGGCGCTCGGTGAGGGATTGGGCATCGGAACTATGATCCCCGTTCGAGCGAGCTAATTCCTGGAGATGCGCGATCGTCGGTGCGATTGGAGTCATTTTCAATCTCATCCGCAAGTTTGCGCGCCTCCATGAAGATCGCCTCTGAATCGCCGGGCCGAGTTTTCGCGACGGCCCGGCTGAGCAGGACGAGGCAGCCTGCCGCTCCTACACGATCTCCCAGTTCCCGGTATATCCCGAGGGCTTCGCGAACATGCGACTCGACGCTCTCCCACTTTTCCGCGTCGCATTCCGCGGCGCCGAGTACGGCAAGGGCGATAGCGAGACGAGCGGGCGCGTCCGCCTCACGGGCCGCGGCGAGGGCTTCTTCCAACAAGCAGAGGACCGACAGGTGGTTGTCGTTGAGCTCCGACTTGAGATATGCGGCCCTTCCCAGGAGCGCGGAGGCAAGCTCTAACGATTCGCTCGCTCGCGCGAACTCAACGAGATCATCAATCCGGGCACGGGCGCGCTCATGATCGCCCAGAACGATCGCAACCTGTGCCTGGTCAATGAGGTGTCGCTCGAAATCCTCGTGGTTTTCGTTCTGCCGGCTTATCTCCAATGCCTCGTCCATGAACTGCCATGCCTGGTCGACCTTCTTGAGAGCGATCGAAGGCTTCGCCGCAACCAGCAGCGTCTCAGCAAGCGCATCCGTTTCACCGCGCTCCCTCTGGATAGCGATCGCCCTTTCCGCATGGGACAACGCGGCAGTATAATCCTTGCGCTCCGTAGCAATTTGGGCAAGTAAAGTTCGTGATTCCGCAATATGGTCGAAGTCGCCCGCTCCCCGCGCTGCTGCGAGACAATCGCGACTATACTTCTCGGCTTCGTCGAGGTTCCCATCCTCGAAATGGGCGCCTGCCGCAAGAACGAGGCTCCGATTGAGCATGGCGCTGTCGCGGATTTCCCGAGCCGACTTAAGAAGCTGCGCGTGCGCGGCATCCCGGATGCTAGTTTGCGCGGTGGCGTGGGCCACGGTCGCGCGCCTTCTAAGTGAAGACTCGTAGAGCGTCCATACCTTATTTCGTTTCGCCCAGGCGGTGATGGAATCGAATGCGTCCCACGCCGGCGCGTAATCGCCTTCGGCAATCGACGCGTCCACGATGATCTCCATAATATTCACGATTAACCGCTGGTCGTTCTGTTCCAGGGAAATCCGCAGAGCTTCGATCGCGCGCTCGCGGGCGCCGGAAAGGTCGCCGAGCGCAACCAGCAATCCGGTAGCGCTGCAGAGGACTGAAATCAGAAGCTCAGGATCTCCCAATTCGCGTGCCAGGTTGATCGCCTCGGTGAAATGCGCTAGTCCGGCGGCGCTATCATCATTCGCGGTCTCTATTGCGAGTGTTGCCGCCTCTATAACCTGATCTCTTGTAAACTTGCGTGACATGACGCCTCCTTCTGCGCTTGCTCATGGTCTGATTTACCGGGCGGCCGAAAAACGCCGGCGAGCTTTGTTAGCGCCGGCTTACACCCCTAAAATATTCTATGCTGCGCCGAACGATCCGCAATTCTTCCGCGCTTACGGCGATAGAATCTTCGCCTCGCTCCCAGGCGCTGGAGTATGGTTCATCGGGACGCCGTCCCTTCTCCCAGAGCACCCGGAGCGCACCCACCAGCCGGGTCGCCTGAGTGTCGGGATAACACGCCCACCAGCCGGCCTCCAACAAGGGAATGGTTCGGGTCGCCTGCGCGGCAATTTCGATGCCGGGAAGCAGATCGCTGCTGTTCGCGGCGAGAATATCAAGGATGGCCGGGAAGTCAACGACGCCATCTCCCGCCGCGCATCGTACCAACCGGTAACCCTCCGGCGCAAAGTGCATGGTATAGTCTTTGAGGTGTATGTGGCGCACGATCGGGGCCAGCCGCCGCGCCATCTCGACCGGGTCCTCGGCGACCGCAAGCGCGTTTCCGGCATCCAGCGTGACGCCATATGAGGGGCTGTTTCCCACCATCCCTCCCAGGTTCAGGAGATCGTCAGACGTGGCGTCCTGGTGGTTCTCCATTGCGATAGCTATACCCAGTTCTTCGGCGCAGGGGAGGATGTCGTTGAGGCGGCGAGCGACCGCCAGGAGCCGCTCGTCCCATCCCTCGGATAGTTTTCGCCGATCGCCGCAGAGGATTCCGCTCAACGTGGAGCGCACGACGCGTACGCCCAGACCGGCTGCGGCCTTCAGGGACTCCCGGAGGCAGTCAGGGTCCGCGTCTAAGAGTGGAGGCAGATCGGCCACCAGGAGGAGGTCGCGCTCACTCAACGCCTCGCGCATTTGATCCAGCGCCTCGCTTCCGGGCGCCGGCAGGGGAAGCTCCACTCCGGCGAGACCGGTTTCAACGGCGACATCCATCAACCCAATCGGCCCTATCGGATCCGGATGCTTTTCACCGGCCCGCGTCGCCAGGTATCCCATCACATGCGGCAGTCCAAAAGCCGTCAGGACCATTGGGAAAGGCAGGCGCGAGGCGCGGGGCGCGGGGCTCGAGGTACGGGGCGCGGGCGGCGCGGACGGAGGACGGAGGACGGAGGACGGAGGAGAGGGCGCAGGGCGCGAGCCGCGAGCTGCGGGGAGCGGGCGCGTTTTTGATTCATCCTTCATCCTTCCTCCTTCATCCTTTTAGAGTCCTGTAGGGAGATCGATGAACTCCCAATCCAGCCCGAAACGGGCGCCAAGGTGTTGGGCGAGGGCGCAGACGCCGAATGTTTCGGTGGCGTAGTGCCCGGCATAGACGACGTTGATCGCCAGTTCCTGCGCATCGAAGAACGTGTGCTGCGCTCCTTCTCCGGTGACGTAGAAATCGACGCCTGCTGCTGCGGCGGCGGCAATCTCGGATCCGGCGCCGCCGGTAATTACACCCACCCGCCGGCAGATCTCCGAACCAAAGAAGAAACGGTTCCGGACCGGCTGGACAATCGCCTCCTCCACGCGGCGCAGCAGCGCTTCGCGGGACAGCTCCAGATCAGCGTACCAGCCGATGAGCGACCCCTGCGATTCGCCAAATCGGCCGACCGGCTCGAACCCAATCCGGCGAAGCAGGAGCGCGTTGTTGCCCACCTCTGGGTGACAGTCGAGAGGGAGATGAGCGGAGTAGACGGAGATCTCGTCGCGGATGAGCGGCGCAATCCGGCGGAGCGCCCGGCCTACCAGCGGCCGGCTGGAGTTCCAGAAGAGGCCGTGGTGCGTCAGCAGTAGGTCTACGTTTCGCCGCGCCGCCTCCTCTACAGTGGCGACGCTGGCGTCCACAGCCGCCGCAATCCGCGACACCTCTGGTCGGCCCTCTACCTGCAGCCCGTTCCATGCGCCCGGGTAATCCTTGATCTCCGCACTCCGGAGGTACGAATCTAGATAGCTGGTTAGTTCCTGCAGTGATACGGTTCCCATAAACGCGCCAATTCGGCCTCATCGGCACGGCATCCTTCTTTCACGGGTTATGAGGCCGACGACGGTAAAGCTCTCCCCTTCTTGAATGAGGAAGAACGCGCTGCCGGGCCCAGGGCGGCGAGCGCCTGGCGGCCAGAGGCAGTCGCGATTCCCCACTGTAAGTCACGTTATAATACTGATAAGATGGAACCAGAGGTGAGACACATGGCACGAGCACAGGTTTATGAGGGGACGCCGGAGCAACTCGTCGAATATCTGAACCGACTCCCCAATAAAAACAAGTACAAAATGGTGGTCATTCCAGAGGAAGCGATCTCGATCGCGCCTAATGAACAGGCGCTTTCCATGCTCAGCGACATCGCCCGCATGAAAGAGAACATGAAAGAGTCTGACGGATCGGAAACCGATCGGCTGCTTCGAGAGGGCAGAACAGGAGCCATGTATGGGGCCGACCCCACCGAGTAGCGCCGGCGCGCTCGTCTTAGACGCGAACGTTGTCATCGCGATTTCCTCGAAGGAAACGGGCAGGGATGCCTTAGCGACCACAGAGATCACGAACTACGTCAACTCAGGCTATCGGTTGTACTCCCCCGGCGTCATCGTCGCGGAAACTCTTTACGTCCTTTGTAGGAAGAAAACCAATGGGTCGCTGTCGCTTTCGGACTACGCAACAGCGATTGCCACTTTTGAGCGAGTCAAGGCGAGCAATATGCCACCTCCTGATGGCGACATCTCACTCATCCAACGAGCCGAGCAAATTGGAAGCGGCTACGGGTGCAGTCGTTCTGCGGATGGGATTATATATTGCTCTTGCCGAGCAACTGACGGCGACGGGGCCAACGGAGCTATTTACGTTTGACCGGGGATGCGCCAATCAAGCGGCGGCAAATGCCCCGAGGGTCACTGTAAAGGTTCTCCGATAAGGACAACTTCTTCCCTCTACACGACGCCGATTCATGGTGAGAGGTTTCATCCGGGGCCAGTATTTTGTCGCTGGATCACGAGCAACGTGACGCTCACGCGCCGCAGCAGCGCCTCGCAGGAGAGCTTCAGGTCCGCGAAAGCTGATGAGCGACCTCTGAGACTTACCAAAGCGGCCGACGGGCTCGAGCCCGATTCGACGGAGCAGGAGCGCGTTGTTGCCCACCTCCGGGTGGCAGTCGAGAGGAAGATGCGCGGAGTAGACGGAGATCTCGTGACGGATGAGCGGCGCAATCCGGCGAAGATCCCGGCCTACCAGCGGCCGGCTGGAGTTCCAGAAGAGGCCGTGGTGTGTCAGCAGGAGGTCTACGTTTCGCCGGCCCGCCTCCTCTACGGTAGCGACGCTGGCGTCCACAGCCGCCGCGATCCGTGACACCTCCGATCGGCCCTCTACCTGCAGCCCGTTCCATGCGCCCGGGTAATCTTTGATCACTGCAATCCGGAGGTACGAATCTAGATAGCCGGTTATTTCCTGCAGTGATACGGTTCCCATAATCGCGCCAATTCGGCCTCATTGGCGCCGCATCCTTCTTTGCCCGAACACGAACGTGCGCATCCGCGCAAGTTAAAATGACCCGGCGCAAATGTCTCCCGATCAACGGGTCGGGATCAGCGCCGCCCTTGCCGCGATCAGTGCTCTCGGTGGGCGCGCTTGTTGTGAGGGGCCGCGGTGGGACGGGTGGATGTCCGAGCGCGGGTCAAAAACGGCCCGGCGAAGTGATTGTTGAGGTGGCTGTTGCGATCGGCGGCGCCATCTGCCCACTCGATGCCAAGTCTCGCGTTGGCATACACGTCATTGCCCTCGAGGGTATTGTCCTTTGTGCCGGCGTCGTATACCCTCATGCCATCCGC
>Ga0307372_10008911_pt1 | contig 13993 bp, 17 predicted proteins | sample OX1MG_FD_202533 | JGI IMG/M metagenome (GOLD analysis project Ga0307372, IMG submission 202533) | Soil microbial communities from Risofladan, Vaasa, Finland - OX-1 | ecosystem: Environmental > Terrestrial > Soil > Coastal area > Acid sulfate soil | place: Finland: Risofladan, Vaasa | collected...
CTCGATCATTATCAACTGCCAATGCCGATCAGACTGAGTCAGCCTGGATTGAAGTGGTGGGTCAATCTGGGGTGGAATCCAACAGTCTAAACCATCAAAACTGCGTCTAAAAACACTGTGGTAACAGCTGGTTATGAGCATATTCCCTGCACGACGGAACAGGGAAATTAAAAGTCATAACAGGGAATTTGAATTCCCTGATATGCATTTGATGTTTAAAAACTAACTCCCATATCAGCACTCGCCCCATCGCGGACAGACGGACAGGACACCGCTGAGTTAAACATAAGCTTTATTCACGAGGCTGATCTACCGCCATCGACGGAAAGAATATGACCCGTAATAAAATCTGCCTTGTCAGACGTGAGAAACACGATGGCTTGTGCAATCTCGTCGGGCGTACCTATGCGCTTAAGCGGAAGTCCCGCGATCAAACTGGTCTTCCGATCGGCACTGCCGGCAAAGCGGTTCAGCATTTCAGTCTCGACGGGGCCAGGCGCGACCGCATTGACTCGGACACCATGCGCCGCGCCTTCAAGTGCGGCCACCTTCGTCAGCCCCTCCACCGCATGTTTGCTGGCCACGTACATGGACGCACCCGGCACGGCTCTATGCCCCATGGTCGACGACAAATTCACAATGCTGCCTTGGCCCTGCGCCTGCATCACGCGTAGCTCATGCTTCATACTAAGAATCGTGCCAAGCACATTGGTATCGAAGGTGGCAGCATAACTTTCTGCAGATTGCTCCGTGATCGGCCCAGGAATGCCTTCTGTGCCGGCGTTGTTAACAGCAACGTCGAGGCGTCCAAAGCGTATGACAGCCTTGTCGATCAAATCACATACTTCGCTTTCATGACGCACGTCGGCACGGACATATTTGCTCTCTGCGCCGATGGCGTTCAGTTCGTTAGCTAAAGCTTGACCAGCATCGTCGTGGCGGCCGGAGACGACAATCCGAAAGCCTACATGCGCGAAAGCCATGGCCGTGGCACGCCCAATGCCGGTGAGGGCACCTGTAATCAAAACGACTTTGGAACTCATAAATATTCTCCTAGGTAAAAGATGTTAATGCCCGGAATCCACAACAATCTGAGCGGTGCTTGTGTTACGCCGCGCCAACCACACGAATGCCACCAGCACCATGAAGATGCAGCCGGAAAGCCAGGAGAAGTCATTCATCGCCTGCATGAATGCCTGCTGCTGGATGACATGGGCGAGTTCCGCTGTCGAGCGCGCGGCATCCAGGCCCAAGACCTTGAGCCCGGCAAGTTGTCCCTGATGCAAGACACTGGTGGCCGATAGCACCTCGCTGAAACGCGCATCATGCAAGGCCTCACGCCGGTCCCAAAGAGTGATGCCGAGGGAAGCGCCAAACCCCGCGCCCAGCATCCTTAAGAAATTGATCAGACCCGAGGCACTCGCGACCCGTTGCGGTGGCAGCCCCGTGAACGCCATGCTCATGAGCGGCACAAAGAACAGCGGCATGCCCGCGCCAAAGATAAGACGTGGCCACATCAGCTGCGCAAGCGTGACGCCGGTGTTGAATTGCACGTTCCAGAACGACACCGCAGCAAATATCAGGAATGCGCTCATGATCAGCACCCGCAAATCGAAGCGCTTCATCAGCAGACCCATGAACGGAGCCACCACCACCGCCAGCACGCCGATGGGCGCGGAGGCTATGCCGGCCTGCGTAGCTGTATATCCCATCTGTGTCTGCAGCCACAGCGGAAACACCACGACGTTGGCGAAGTAGGTGAGGAAGCCCAGGCTCAGAGCGAGTGTGGCGACTGCGAAGTTACGCTGCCGGAATAGCGTCAGATCCACGATGGGATGCTCCTCGGTGAGTTCCCAGGCCACGAAGAAGCTCAGTCCCACCACGGTGGTCATAGCAAGCAGCAGGATCGTATGGGATGAAAACCAAGCCAGGTCGTTACCTTTATCCAGCATGATCTGCAGTGCCGCCACGCCGATGACCAGCAGCCCAAGACCGACGCCATCGATGGGCCGCCGTTCGGTCGAGGTCTCGCGTCCACGCAGCAATCCCCAGGTAATCCACACGGCAATCAGTCCCACGGGAACGTTGACATAAAAGACCCACGGCCAGTTGTAGTTGTCCGTGATCCAGCCGCCGAGCAGGGGACCGGCAACCGGCGCGATGACCGCCGTCATGCTCCAGATGGAAAGGGCGGTGCCGTGCTTTTCCTTTGGATAATTGTTGAGCAGCAGACTCTGGGACAGGGGAATCATAGGCCCCGCGACGGCGCCCTGCAGCACTCGGAACACCACCAGCGAGGTCAGGTTGGGTGCCAGTCCGCACAGCAGGGACAGCAGCGAAAAAAGCAGCGTCGACCCGATGAAAAGCTTTACTTCACCCAAGCGTCGTCCGAACCAGCCCGACAGCGGCAGGGCAATGGCCATGCTCACGGTAAATGAGGTGATTACCCAGGTGCCCTGATCTGGGCTGATGGCTAGGTCGCCCGCGATGGTGGGAATCGCGACATTGGCGATGGATGTGTCCAGCACGTTCATGAACACCGCGAGCGACACGCCCACCGTTAGCAGGATGAGCTGAAACCCGGCTATGGGCGCTTGCTCACCGCTCATGGCGAATTTCCATGGGATGATCGACAGCGACCATGGGTACGTTGCCGGGGAGAACGTTATCCCGGACGATAGATGCTATCAGACTCGCAGCTCCCTGCAGACGCTGGTCATAGACCGAGGTGACGTACTGAGGATCAGCGGGAGCATCGCCGGCGATAGTCGCGGTGGTCGCATGTGTGTCGACGCTCACGTCCATGGACAAGCCGACCCGCAAGGGATGCGCGCTGATATCTTTGGGATCGATGCGCACCCGTACCGGGACGCGCTGCACGACTTTGATCCAATTGCCGGTGGCGTTCTGCGGCGGCAGGAGCGCAAAAGCACTCCCGGTGCCGGCATCCACACCCACGACTTCTCCATGGAATGTCACGCTACTGCCGTACAGATCCGAACGCATGCTCACCCGCTGACCTGGATGAATGTGGTCCAGCTGCGATTCCTTGAAGTTGGCGTTCACCCAAATCTGATTGAGGGGCACCACCACCATGAGCAGACTGTTGGGATCCACGTGCTGGCCCACCTGCACGTCCCGCGTGGCCACATAGCCCGATACCGGCGCCACGATGGTCATGCGTTGCAGGTTGAGATACGCGGCGCGCATTTGCGCCGCGGCCAGCTTAACGTCCGGATTGTTCATGAGGTCGGTGTCCACCACCTGCGCACGTGTCGCCGCCAGCGCCTGGCGCGCCGCTTGCAAATTGGCGTCGTCGACATCGATGGCGGTGGCGTTGTGTTCCAGGGCGCTCGCCGGGAAATAACCGAGATGCTTCAGGTTCAAATGACGCTGATAATCCGAGCGCGCCTGGGCGAGAGTTGCCTGCTCCGCTGCTACCTTGCGCGCGAGCTGCTTCTCGGTCGCAAACAGTTGCTCCGCGTGGCGCACCGTGGAAGCGAGTTTGGCTTCCGCTTCCTGCAGGGCGATCTTGGCATCGGAATCGTCGAGTCGTACCAGCACCTGGCCTTCCTTGACCGGGCTGGTTTCATCCACAAGCACAGCCATGACATTGCCTTGGGCCTCGGTCATGACCGGCACGCGATTGCCTGCCACGTAGGCGTCGTCGGTGGATTCATGAAAGCGCCCGACTGTCGCCCAGTACACGCCGTAGCCGCTCGCAGCACAGACAAATACCACCGAAAGCGCGAGCAGTGCGAACTTGCGGCGCTGCAGCCGGGTCGTTTTGGTCTGCAATTCTTGGTCTGTCATGACGCATCTCCTCCAATGCAAAGCTGTCAAAATTCTGTAATAGTTGACCGTCTAGTCAATCTCTGGGCAAAAAAATAGCGCTGGTTCCTTACGCGACCCGCGATTTCTTGGGTGGTGACTCCTGTTCCGCGGCACCCAGTAACCGGAGTACCTGCTCGTACAATCCGGCCAGCGGTTCAGGATTGTTCTGTATCCGGGCCCGTGCCCAAGCACCTTCGAACAATGAATACACGGCTTGACTGGCCGCCTCGGTATCATCCACTTTGATAAGGCCGGCATCATTCGCATCCTGGATTGCCGACTGAAAATAGCGGAGCTTTCTTTTAAGCGCTCGTTGTGCGGCCTCGACTACCTCCGTTTCAACGCCTTCGCCGCTCATGGCGACACTGAAAATGGGGCAACCTAGAATGCGCTCACCGCGTTGTTTCTTTTCCTTTTGATTCTTATACATGGTTTCCATATAACGCTTCAGCCTCTCGAGCGGTGGGATATCCGCCGCAAATGATGCTTCCAGCAGCGGCCGACTATAGCTTTCCCATTGAGCTTCTAGAGCCGCCTTGGCAAGTGCCGGCTTGGATTCGAAATAGTGGTAAAAACTTCCCTTCCTGACGTCCGCCTTTTCGCAAATAGCATCCACGGTCACCGCGTTGTACCCAAGTTTCCAGGTCAACTCGTTGGCCGCTTCCAGCAAGCGTTGGCGTGCGTCACTCACTCTACCCATAGTGGCTCTCCGTTTTCACACCAAGAGTATAGTTGACCGTCTAGTCAAATTCAAGGGGAATTCAAAAATTCATCCGTGCCTACCATCAGTCATTCCAGGGCTTGACGGCTGCGTGCGGTGATGGGGAACGTGGAGCAGGAGCCGCCGATCGTGCGCCAGTGGCGGGGGTGCACAGCTTAAATTGGTTCAGGGCCTAGAGCGGGCCGGTTCTGGTCATAGTTGAGTATTACATTGAACAGTCAAATCGGGAACAAATTCTGGAAGCCATGGAACGCCTGTCGCACGGTGGCGTCGGGATGGCGCCTATTCCGGGGGTGTGCTTGAAGATATCAGTTAGGCCAGCAGGTTCCTAGAAACATTTCTGTTGGAATCCTGGGCAGAGAACACCAACGCCAGCACCAACGGGTGACCAATGCCGATCGGGTATTGCAGGAAGTCATCAACCGCTACCTTGTGGGAGGGAGTCCAAAGGTTACCCATTACGTGGCGCAAGCGAACCAGCAACAACACAAATAAGTGCGATAAGCGCTCCCGGTCACTCATGTATCTGGGATCGCACCCATTCAACGGCGACTGTCGCCGCCCCGTCGGCCAGTTGCGCCAGACCGGTGATGGCGCCCTGGACGTTGGGAGTTGCAGGCTGTGTCATAACGAACCGGTGTTGCGCGATGATGTGACCATCACCCGAGCGCCTCAGGGAAATCTCCAGGGTAAGACGTACATAGGCGGCGTGTGCGCTGCCGAAGTCCTGTTCGAACTCAAACAATGTAGCACTGATTGTGTAACCTTCCTGCACATTTCTATCTCTGGCCGGGTGCTGAGATAAAAGGTACTGGAGCCGAGCCGTCAGCAATTCAGCGGGGGGCGCCACCCAACGATGGTCGGCGTATTGTCTAAGCGCAGTGGGATCGTTATACAAAAGTCGATAATGTATGGAGTCATTTGAAAGCCACGTCGGTGCTACCACTGCATCCACCCGCACGTTCGAACCTTCATCGTGATCCACTGCTGGTAAAGGACCGAAATCATGCACTTGTGCGAGCAGCGGCTGGGCGGGCCACAGGCTGCACCCGGCGGTGAGGCACACGACAACACAAATCGCAGGTAAACCAATGATGTGCCTCATTTCTGGGGTTCCTTGTAGCCTGGCTCACCCGGTCCAGGTGCAGGGCGTGCGGGCCCAAGCAGCAATTGCTGCGGATCACGCCGCAGACTGTCAGCGAGCCGGTGCATATCGGACGCAGCCTGGCTGATCTGATTGAGTGCCGCATTAAGCTGCGGCAACGTGTGGTCAGTGCCAGTAGCCGTCAGACGATTGAGATTGTTACTGAGCCTGCTGACATTATCAGCGGCACGCTCGACCTCCGTCAGGGTCTTTTCAGTGCGTGCATCGAGAGCCGGCAGTAGTCGTGCAGTCGCGTCCACGTCTCTTTCCAATTTCAGCAACATGGCAGTGGCGGCGTCGGCCTGGGCCAGAAGTTGCTTGATGTGGGTGCGGCTACCGGTATTCAGCAGCTCATTGAGCGACGCAGTCAATTGATCCAGTTGTCCCGCGAACTGCACTCCGAAACTGCCGAGCTTGTCGATCAACGAGGGCTGCATAGGTATGCGTGCCGGCGACTGGCTGCTGGTGACCAGCGGCTGCATGGCAAGCGGACCCGGTGAATTATCCAGTGCCAGCTGGGATAAACCGGTGATGCCTTGCAACTTGAGGGTAGCGTAGGTGGCGCGCGTTATCGGAATGTTCTGGTCGATGTCCACGTATATCAGGATATTGCGTGCATCCGCGGAATCGATGCGAATTTTATCCACGCTACCGGCGGCGATGCCGCGGAAATACACTGCAGACTGCGGCTGCAGTCCGGCTACGTTGCCGGTTGTCACTACGATATAGGGTCGGGTTTGCGTGTGTGAACCGCTCATCCACACGCCGGCAATAACAATAGTCGCCGCCAGCAGCAGCACGAATAGTCCGGTCATCAGCGCATAGGCGCGGTTGTTCATGCGGCTACCACTGGCGCGTTTGCGAACACCCGCTCGGCATATTCGCCGTGGAAAAACTCGCGCACCAGTGGTTCTCCGGAGTTGCGCACCTCGGCGGCGGAACCATAAGCCAGCAGGCGTCCGTCGGCGAGCACCGCCAGCACGTGGCAGAGATCGCGCATCACATCCAGATCATGGGTCACCATGACCAGCGTGAAGCCCAACTCCTGATGCAGGGTCGAAAGCAGTTTGATGAAATCCTCGCTGGCCAGCGGATCCAACCCGGAGGTGGGCTCGTCCAACACCAGCAGTTCCGGCTCGAGCGCCAGGGCACGCGCCAGCGCCGCGCGCTTCACCATACCACCCGATAATTCCGCCGGCAGCCGCAGTGCCGCATCCCGGTCCAATCCCACCATCCCAAGCTTCATGCACACCAGCTGGCGCACCAGGCTTTCGTCCACGAAATGCGATTCACGCAGGGGAAATGCGATGTTGTCGAATACATTGAAGGCGCTGAATAAAGCACCACTCTGGAACAGGATGCCGCAGCGTTGATGCAGGGCCGCCAACTGTCCGGAGTTAAGCGTGTCCAGGCACTGTCCGAACAGATACACATGCCCTTCGGTGGGTGCCTGCAATCCGATCATCTCGCGCAGCAGCGTAGTCTTGCCGCTGCCGGACTTGCCCACCACGCCCAGGATCTCGCCGCGATTCACGCTCAGACTGACGTCGCGATGGATCAGCTGTTCACCGAGGCGCGTGCCCACATTCTCCAGGCGGATGACGGACTCATCATTCATGGCAATCCCACATTCCTGAATACGATTGCAAACAGTGCATCGGCGATTATAGCCAGGGTGATGGCGCTCACAACTGCACTGGTGGTTTCGACAGCCAGACTTTCCGTATCGGGCTTGATGCGCAAGCCAAAATGGCAGGCGATCAAGGCCACCAGCGCCCCGAACACCGCGCCCTTGCCCACACCCAGCCAGAAATTTGCCAGTGGTACGGCATGCGGGAAAGCATCTACAAACCGCCACAGACCGATGCCGAGGGTGGCACGGGCGGCGAACATGGCGCCGAGCATCGCGAGTATGTCACTCCACACTACCAGCAGGGGCATGACCACGATCAGTGCCACGATTTTAGGAAGCACCAGACGCAGGCTCTGGGAAATCCCCATGGCAGACAGAGCATCCAGTTCCTGGGTGACGCGCATCACACCCAGTTGCGCTGCCATGGCGGATCCCGAGCGCCCCGCTACCAGTACCGCAGTCAGCATCGGTCCAAGTTCGCGCAGGATACCGATTCCCACAATCGCGACGATAAAATTGCCGGCTCCAAAACTCTTCAATTCCAGCGAGGACAGATAACTCACTACCACACCGATGAGAAAACCCACCAGTGCGGTGATACCCAGGGCTTTGACGCCAGCCTGATAAATAGTCGCGGAGATGTCGCGCCAGGGAGTGGATCCGGGATGACGCAGCAGCCACAGGCCGTCCAGTACGAACTGTCCGAGCATGCTCAGAAGACCACGGACATGTTCGATTGCAAGGCGGCCAACGCGCGCGGCTGGATTCACTATGTCCAGATGTGTGGCTTTCTTCGCCGGCTCCTGGGGCACTTGCCGATCTGCCCAGCGGCGGAACAACGGTACATGTTCGGGGCGCACCACCAGATGCTGGGGCCGGCGGCCCTCGGTGGCGCGCCACAGAACGAAGGCGCCAACGCTGTCCAGTGCGGATATGGTATTGAGGTTCCAGTGCACTTCCGGATCAGACGTGTATTCGCGTAATTCGCGTTGCAGCCGATGCGCATGCTGTGCGACGCCGCGCAAGGTCCAGTGACCGGTGAGCTTTATGGTGATAAATCCGTCTGCAGTGCGTTCCACCCGAATTGCGGGCGACTCCATATCGGCAAATTGCGGCTGGGAGGACATAGTCGCTCGAGCGTACCTCCAAATAGTTGCCAGTGTACGGAAAGTCCTGCTTATGTATCTGCGCTAGACGAGTTGCGCGTCTAAAGTAATATCCGCATTCAGCAGTTTCGATACCGGACATCCCGCCTTGGCTTTTGCCGCCAGTGCCTGGAAGGTTTTGTCATTCACGCCGGGGACCTTTGCCTTGAGAACGAGGTGTATCGAAGGTATTGAGTAACCATCCGCTCCTTTCTGAAGTGTGACAGCCGCTTCCGTATCCAATTGCTCGACAGTAAATCCTGCCTCACCGAGTATCAGCGTCAATGCCATTGTAAAGCAACCGGCGTGCCCCGCTGCGATAAGCTCTTCAGGATTTGTACCCGCGACGCCCTCGAAGCGGCTGCTGAAGCTATACGGGTAGGCTTTAAGTGCGCCAGTCTGCGTTGAAATTGCGCCCTTCCCATCCTTGATACCACCGTTCCATACGGCCGATCCACGGCGAATGATGTTCATAGATTAATCCTCATTGAATTAAATTCACCTGTGACGTTCTCCCAATCGATGCGCCTGAGATCGCTTGGCTGAAGAGGGTGACCGGAGTCTGAAAATCTGCACCAGGTGATTGTCTGCAAAGCTTCGATGCATAAAGGGATTGCCACTGCCAAAAAAAGCGGTTGCTTAGCGTCCGGCTACTTTTCGAGCTGATTGCATCTCGCTGCTATACCACACGCGCGACAAACTACATAACATTTTCAATACCGGGAGAAGTTCGGTGACCCGCTTTGTCGGGCTGTAAGTCACCTGCGGCGGCACCGTGGGCTCGTAATGGCGCGTGACGAAACCCTCGTCCTCCAGCAGCCGGAGTCGTTCGGTCAGCATCTTGGTTGAAATCCCTTCAATGCGACGGTGAAGTACACCGAAACGCATCGGGCCTTCGTTCGCCAGAACCCAAATCAGGAAGATGGTCCATGGCCCGGCCAGCACTCCCAATAGGCGGTGCAGTGGGGTGTCGGTGCTATTAGGCGCAGCTTCGCACTTCGGCTTATCAAGTTTAGTTACAGGTCCCATACTTAGTAACTATAGGGTAACTACTTGTATTTTGCAAGCTACTTACTAAAATATTGTTACGGTGCTTTATACCACACCGGTCTTGAGCCTTATACGTGGAGGTTTCTATGAAGCTACTACATGTCGATTCCAGCGCCCGGGACAGTTCCGTTTCCCGCGCCGTTACCGCCGAGTTTGTGGACGCTTGGGAAAGATCCCACCCAGATGGCCAGGTCATCCGTCGGGATCTGGCCGTGATGCCACTCGCCCATGTTACTGACGACTGGGTCCAGGCGTCTCAATTGGACCCCTCCCAATATTCAGATGAGCAACGCCGGGTGCTAGCCCTGTCAGAAACACTTGTAAGCGAATTACATGATGCCAATATCATCGTCGTCGGCTCACCCATGTACAACTTCGCGATCTCGGCTGCCCTTAAGGCATGGGTCGATCTGATTGTGCGCCAGGGTAGGACGGTGGACTTCAGTACGCGTCCGCCCAAAGGGCTCCTGCAGGACAAAAAGCTCGTGGTCATCACGGCACGGGGCGGTAACTATGATGCCGGTACACCCACCGCTGCCTTTGATTTCCAGGAACCGTATCTGCGACTCATATTCGGGTTGCTCGGTCTCACGGACATCCGTTTTATCCATGTGGACAACCAGCGCCGTGGTGAGGAGGCCGTCGGCGCTTCGCGTCACAAGGCATCGGCTCAGATTGCAGCCGTGATAACTGCAGCGCTCCAGGCAGCGGCCTGATCATTTTTTTGAATTCAGATATCGAGATTTTGGAATATGTCGAAATACAGAGGTACGCCATGAATACTGTCAAGCATGCGGTAGTGCAACCCGAAGTTTGGTCGCTGTGGCTGTTGTCCCGACTACTGAAAGCGACGGCCATCGTCATCGGCCTATCGGCAGGGCTCGCTGCGCTCGGGCTTTTCATTTCAGGAACTTTGGTTGCCGACCTGCTGGACACCCCGCAGGAGCGCACCTCGGCCATTCACTTGAATCAAGCCAAGAGGTTTCCACGCAGATAGCCGTGGGAAAACATCCGGAGGTACTCCAATGAACACACTTAATCACGTCAGATTCAAAAATGTTGCACGCAGCCTAAGCCGACTTCTTGTGGCAGCCGCTTTGCTGTCACTCGCACCCCTCGCGGCCCATGCCCAGACCGGTATCGCCGTCGGATATACCGGGCTGCACGATGGCCAGCGTGGCCGCGTGCTTGTGTTTGATTACAAGCCCGACGACTCGCATTTGGACTTTAGCATCGGAAACATCTCCCATACTTTGGGCCGGGATACAACCTGGGCAGGCGTACAGTACGAAATCGTTGATCGCCACCTGTTTGCCGCGTTCGGGCCCGCACTCATCAGCCACCAAACCACGACGCTAACCAGCCAGTATCAGTTTATTACGACCTTCGGCTATCACCATGACGGATGGTCGCTGGCGGTGCGCCATATTTCAAACGGCGGCCTGCGCGGCAACAACATCGGTGAAAACATGGTGACGCTCGCATGGAATTTTTGATCAGTGTTCCAATGCGCACCTCCCCGGTGTGCATTTCCGGCCCATCCTCCCATCCCCCTATGGGCCGGCCGGACGCGAAGCCCGCGTCTGGGAACTTGCCGGCATGTCGCGCCCATTCCCTCGCGGCATGCCGGCTTCTTTCTTCTGCCGTCCGCCGGTTATCACCGCGGGACAAGGCTGTTACAGAAAAACCCTATGCATTTGGGTAATCAACACGGTGGCAACGCTTATAGCCATGATCGCAGTTGGTTCCTCTGGTGACGCCCCTTCGCGTACAAATTCTAGGAGCAAGCAAACCAATTCCCGTTTCGACAATTGCTAGAACTGTCGCAGGAAATGAAATATCCAATCCACCCACGACTAAAAGGAGATGCTTATGAAATCTACATTTAATGAAACTATCGCAACCCTCGGGCGCGTGCTGTTAGCGCTGATCTTTATCTTTGCCGGTATTGGCAAAGTTATGAACTATGGTCAGACAGCTCTTCTCATGAGTGCCCATGGGGTCGCAGCTGCCTTACTTCCCGCCGTCATCGCGCTTGAAGTCTTTGGGGGATTGGCATTGGCATTGGGGTTTAAGACAAGACTGGTAGCTTCCGGTCTGGCCATATATTCCGTCGCCGCCATCGCTATCTTCTTGTTACCGCCCGCAAATCAACAGGTCGTGATCTTAATACTCGCCGAGGTCGCCATGATCGGCGGACTTCTCAGCTATGTCGCTGCAGGGGGAGGCCGCTTCAGTATGGATCGCATTTTGTTTGGAAAGGTCAACCGAACCCCTTGAAAGATAAACGGTGTGGGTATCGCAGAATTCTGAACCAGTAATTCCGGATCAGTCGATGTTCACACTAAGCCAAGAATTACTGTGAACTACGCCTATCACGGCTGGTGCTGCAACCAGCAACGGTTGGTTTAGCCTCGGTTCGCAAGTCTGCTTTAATCGGATAACTTCAGAATAATCTTCAATAGGCCGGGGAAATGGGCGTTGATGTCTTCTTCACGCACTGTATTGCGGTTTTCGACGCCCTGCTTGGTTGTGCGGATAAGGCCTGCTTCGCGCAAAATGCGAAAGTGATGGGACAAGGTAGATTTAGCCATGTCCGGACACGGCATCGCCTCAGAGCAGGACATACACCCGTCTTTTTTCATCATGCGTTTGACAATACGTAGACGCATCGGATCGCCCAATGCGCCAAGTATACCCGCCAAGGTTATGTCGTCCTTCGATGGATGTACGAATTGAACCATGAAAAAAATATAGCATGCCCGTTGACATAGTTCAATAGTTCATTTATATTGAACTATGGAACTAATTCATGATTCAACACCCTTAGGAGAACGACCATGACAAAAGTACTCGAAGGCAAAGTTGCCGTTATCACCGGCGGCAACAGCGGTATGGGCCTCGCCACGGCCAAGCGTTTTGTTGCTGAAGGCGCGCAGGTCGTCATTACCGGGCGCCGCCAGGAACAAATCGACATTGCGCTCAAGGAAATCGGCAGCAGCAAAGCTATCGGTGTTCAAGGTGATGTTGCTAACATGAAAGATCTCGATCGTCTCTATGCAACCGTAGAGGAAAAATACGGCCATATCGATATCCTGTTCGCCAATGCCGGCCTCGGCAATCTGGCCCCCATTGGCCAGATCACCGAAGAAGATTTTGACCTGCATTTTAACGTCAACGTGAAAGGTCTCTTGTTCTCGGTACAGAAAGCCTTACCGCTGATGAAAGAGGGTGGTTCCATCATCCTGAATTCTTCCATCGCCGGATCGAAAGGCATGCCGGCGTTTGGTGTCTACGCAGCAACGAAGGCCGCCGTACGGTCCTTCGCCCGCAGCTGGACCTCCGATTTGAAGGATCGCAAGATTCGCGTCAACACACTGAGCCCCGGTCCCATTGCAACGCCGATTTTCGGCAAGATGGGCCTCAGCGAACAACAGGTGCAGGAGTTTAGTGCCAATATCGTGCAGAGCGTGCCGATGGGCCGCATTGGAACCCCAGAGGAAATCGCTTCTGCCGTGCTCTTCCTGGCATCAAACGAAAGCAGTTACATCTCCGGCATCGAGCTAACAGTCGATGGCGGCATGGCGCAAGTCTAAGGATTCGTAGGGAAAGGACTGACCTACCGAACCAACACAACATCCTATTGATTATCAATGCTTTGAACTTGTGTAGATACAGCTATATGTGCTAACGAAACGACATAGGCTTTTAATACCACTGAAATAAGAATGAATCGATCTTTCGCTGAGAGTTGGCTAAATGGTGGCGCGTTTATTTCTCCCCGCTGATCTGTTGTCATGTCGTACGCTTTTAATGCTTGCTCTTTCCCATCTTGTGGCAGTTTTGAGAATAGCTCATTTACCTTCTTGTCCGTCAATACTGCCTTGAGATTGTGGCCAAAGTCATTTCTAATATCTCCCAACAACTTCAAGCTCTCAAAGTATTCTGACCGTAACCCCAACGCAGATGCCATACGAAGCAATGCGCCATATTGCAGTCTTGGAATACGCTCTGGGAACGAGACTCGTGCCCGAATGAATTCTATAATACTTGCTTCAATATGAATATGTGTCCGAACGACAACTCCAAGTACGTCGTCCTCTGTCAAATGTTTAAAGAAATCCTGGTCAATTATTGGTTTAGGACTTGTCATGTTGATTAATATTTATGTTTTGATTCGTCTATTTTTATTACTAGCCCCTGTAATCTAGATTATCAATATTTCTCATCTATTCAACAATAGTTCCGATTTACGCTGACACGCCGACCTAATCTAGTGAAATGTAACAAGTGTACTTTCATTGCGGACCAAACTGGTTAGCTGAAACCGGACTTCGATGCGACCCACCAGAGAAAAATGGAGTGTAGCGCCCTCAATTGCAGCACTCCAAGTGCGCTTTGCGGGCACATGTAATTCGGGATGGCCTGGAACTGTGCGAAAACCAGACCCTTTCTCCGATTTGCGG
>Ga0307372_10008912_pt1 | contig 13993 bp, 12 predicted proteins | sample OX1MG_FD_202533 | JGI IMG/M metagenome (GOLD analysis project Ga0307372, IMG submission 202533) | Soil microbial communities from Risofladan, Vaasa, Finland - OX-1 | ecosystem: Environmental > Terrestrial > Soil > Coastal area > Acid sulfate soil | place: Finland: Risofladan, Vaasa | collected...
CGCCCCCCGTCACCTCCGACGCCTTTGACCCCACGACACTCGGACTCCCCGCGGCGCCACGCCGAGCGCTAACCCGTCTGCTCGTGACCGGCGACTCGCTCTCGCAGCCGCTCGACCAGTTCCTCGGGCAGCGACTCGCGGGGCGCGTGAACGTCATCCAGGATCCCCACCTCGGCACCGCGATCTCCAATACGTTCATCGTCGACTGGGCCCAGCTCGCCGAGAGCCAGGTCGCTCACGACCATCCGCAGGCCGTCGTGGTGTTCATCGGCGCCAACGAGGGCTTCCCGATGCCGGGACCCGGCGGAGCGCAGGTGTCCTGCTGCTCCCAGGAGTGGGCGGCGCTGTACGCGAGCCGCGCGCGACGCATGATGGACACCTACCGTCAGCAAGGAACCGCTCGGGTGTACTGGATCACCGTCCCGGCGGTGCGCGACCCCGCCAGGCAGAAGATCGAGCGCGCCGTCGACGCCGCGGTCGAGGTCGCCGCCCAGCCCTGGGCCGACCAGGTGCGGATCATCGACACCGTCCCCGTGTTCACACCCGCCGACGTGTACCGCGACGCAATGCCGATCGCTGGCAGCGAGACCATCGTGCGCCAGTCGGACGGCATCCACCTCAACGACGCCGGATCAAGCTACCTCGCCGGCATCGTGACCAACGTCCTGCGGCTCGACTGGACGCTCGGCAGCTGATCCCTCCCACCTGCTACCCCTCACCGCACGGCGCGGCCGGCCGCCACGTGAAACGCCTTGGTTGGAACGCGACACACGCGAGGAATCAACGCGTCCAGATCGCGACATGACCCGTATAGGTCAACAGTTCCCGGTACCTCCGGCAAGCCCTGCCCCTCGCCGACCTCACTGACCGTTTGTGCGACGCGACGGACTCGCCGTCTATCCACGGGTGGAACCCAACTCCGTACCGGAGTCCGTGAGGAGGTCGGTCATGGCTACGCCAGTAATCGCGCCGCCCCCGGCGGCGGATTCCGCGCTGGCTCCGACGAACCCAGCGAGCCCGCCACCAAGCGCCCTGACGGTTGAGTTTGCCCTTGGCGATCGCTGCGCTCGCGGCATCACAGGAAGCGGCCCAAGCCGCCTGGAAAACCCGGGCCCACCGAACCGGGGAGATCCACTTCTCGTGCTCCACCCGTGTTCCCAAATCGGCTAAACCAACTGGACGAACGCCGATTATGTCCGCGAATCCGCCCCATTTCACAGCAAGCCGCACGCGTAGTCCAGAACCTTAAGCCGGCGGGCTGGGGTTCGGGTCCCAGGCCGCCCAGTGGCAGGGGTATCGAATCCTCTCGGCGCTCAGCTCAGGCCCTCGGCGGCCTCCGCAGACCCAGGCACTGCGCCCGGCGTTCTCCGGGCCGCCTCGAGGTCCGGGGCGGTCCACTCGGAGCGCCCGCGCGCGGCACTCCGGAAGAGCTGCTTGACTCGCTCCACGGAGGCCTTCTGCGTGGCCTCGGTGGCGGGTCGCTCCGCCGCCTCCCAGGACAGCAGCGCCGCCTGCACGTCGTCGGCGCGCTGGACGGCCAACGCCAGGTTGAGCGCGTTCATCATCGCCGTGCCGGCACCCTGGCCGAGCGTTGGCGGCATGGCATGGGCTGCGTCTCCCACGATCGCGGCTCGTCCGGCCGACCACCGCTTCACATCGACGGCCTCGTAGTTGTCCTGGCGCAGGTCGCCGGGGAGACTCTCGAGCAGCCCGCTGAGCAGCGGGAAGGATGCTCGCCAGGTCTCGCCGTCGAGGGGCGTTGCGGTGGCGGCGAGGTCTGCGCTCCTCGCACTGAGCATTAGATAGAGATCCTCGTCGTTACAGGGGACGTAGAGCACGCGCCGGCGCCGCTTGAAGTCCCAGTGGTCTACGTAGTTTCTCCACTGCCCCTCGGCGCCTGGAGCCCTCGAGAGCGCCACGAGAAAGCGGTAGATGAGGAACTCCTCGAAGCGCCGGTGGCGGGTCGGCAGCCCCAGATCCCGGCGGACGGCGGAGTGGATGCCGTCGGCCCCGACGACCAGGTCGGCTGGCCATCGCGAGCCGTCGGCGGTGATCAGCGCGCCGGCTGGGTCAGCGCCCGTGACCTGCGACTGCGCGCGGATCTCGACTCCCGCGGCGCGGCTGCGCGCGATGAGCGCTGAGTGCAGGTCGCGACGCGTGAGCGTCACCATCCGAAGGCCCCCGGGGAGCGGGAGCGGCCGCGCGCTGAGCAGGCGTCCGTCGGCGTCTCGATCCTCCCATTGGAGCGCCTGATGCGTGCGGCCCCGCAGGTGCGCCTGCGCTCCCAGCGCGCTCATCACCGCCAGCCCGTTCTCCCACAGAAAGATCCCCGCTCCGACGCCACGCGGGATCGGCCCGCGCTCGTGGACGCGCGCGCTCCAGCCCCGTGTCGCGAGCGCCGTCGCAAGCGTCAGGCCGGCGAAACCGCCGCCCGCCACCTCGACGTGACGCTGCCTCGGCGGTGCTAGGGCAATGGCGGGCCCACCACGTTCATGTCGTGGCGCGCCGCAAGCTCCGAGACCCGCGCCAAGTCGTCGGCCGTGCTCCGCGGCGGGGGGCCCGACTGCGCCGGCTCCCCGCCCGCGACGATGAAAGCGGCGAGCTGCGGCGAGCTCGCGACCATCAGCGCGCGGGCCCCGTTGGCGCCGACCTTGAACGCATGCGGGACCCCGCGCGGGACGAAGACGTAATCGCCGCTCACGGCCTCGAAGTCGCGCGACCCGCAGCGGAAGCGCACCTCTCCCTCGAGCACGTAGAACGCCTCGTCCTCGTGGCGATGCAGGTGAAGCGGCGGCGCGTGGCCGGCGTGGAGCTGCGCTTCGATGAAGGTCATCGCGTCTCCCGGGCCGCCGCCGCACTTGATGGTCATCAGGTTGCCGAGGAACCAGACGCGCTGCCCCTCGTGCGCCGGCAGGCAGCGGCCATCGCTGGCGGCCGGCTGCGCCTCGGGATCGACGCTCAATGACGCGAGCCGACGGCCGAGTGCCCACCCCGGTCGAACGCCACGCTCGCCCGCGCGTCGGCATCGCGGTAGCGGTCGACCAGCCAGCGGTTGAAGCCCACCATCACCTGCTCGCGCGCCGAGATCGGGCCGCGGGGCGCGAACCGGGACCGCAGCCCGCGCTGGACGCGCTCGAACGCGTAGAGGTCCTGCTCGACGAACTCGCGCACCGCGGCCTGCTCCTCACGGTGGCGCTCAACGAAGTCCGGGCGGGAGAGCGTCGACTGGGGGTAGAGACGATGGCGCTTGGTGCGCACCGACATCGGCCCCGTGGGCATCCAGCTCACGGCGATCACGCTGTCGGGCAGAAGCTGCATGAACATCCCCGGCGCGATCACCAGCGAATGGGTCATCCACCGCTGCTCCTCCGACAGGCCCTCGAGCGCAGGGAAGATGGCCCGACCGAGGTGGTTGAGCGTCACGTCGATGGTTCGGCTGCGCATGTGGTAGCAGAAGAGGCCGGCGTCGTGGTCGGAGAGTCCGATCTCGCTGGTGGCGAAGTCGTATCCGGCCATGCACGCCGTCTCGCCGTGCAGCTTGTCGCAGTGGTAGCACTCGTTCTGGCCGTCGGTGTAGATCTTCCAGTTCCAGTCGAAGTCGAACTGCATTTTGTAGCCGGAGTCGCACAGGAACTCGCCGCGCAGGTTCTCGACGTCATAGGCGGCGAGCAGCGCCTCGAGCGGCGCGAGCCGCTCGGCCAGCGGTGCCGCTGCGTCGTCGAAGTTGACGAACACGAAGCCCTTCCAGATCTCCGTGCGCAGGCGCGGCAGGTGGATCTCGCCGCGGTCGAAGGTGCCCACGCCCTCCATCTGGGTCGCCGCGATCAGACGGCCACGGCGATCGTAGGCCCAGTGGTGGTAGGGGCAGACGAAGGCCCGTCCGCAGTTGCCCTTGCCCTCCGCAACGAGCATCCCGCGGTGGCGACACACGGCCGACAGCGCGACGACCTCCTGTTCCGAGGCGCGGACGATGAGGATCGGCTCCTCGGCGATCGTCGCGGCGAAGTAGTCGCCGGGGGCGGCGATCTCCTCAAGCCGACCGACGCACACCCATTCGCGCTCCCAGATCGCCGCGAGCTCGAAGCGGTAGAAGTCCTCGGCGCTGTAGACAGCGGGCGGGAAGAAGCGCGCCGCCATCGGATCGGAGACGGAGTCGGCGAACTCCTCCAAGTCGATCGGGCAGCGCATCGAGGTCACGACGGCTACCGGGGCGCGTCCATCGCGGGCATCTGCCTACTGTATACAACTGGTCCTTCCCGGTCAACGAACCGGGGGCGGTCGCTCGATCCCACCGTGCGCGTCTTCGGCTGCGAGGGGGCGCGATCCCACGCTCGCCGCACGCCGCGCGCGGTCGCGTCAGCCGGTGGCCTCGATGTACCAGGCCGCGATCTCGTCGCTGGTCGCCACCCAAACGTCACCGTGGGCGGCGATGTGCTCGAGCGCGGTGGCGAAGTGCTTGGCGCGAAACGGCTGCCCGACGAGGAACGGGTGAATGCCGATGCCCATGACGCGCAGGCTGTCAGCCGCCTCCGCGTACAGCACGTCGAACTGGTCGATGATCGACCTCGCGAACTGCTCGCCGGTGTGGTGGTGGAGCACGAAGGCCGGGATGTCGTTGACCTCGCTGCTGTAGGGCACCGAGACCAGTCGGCCTGAGGACACGTTCATGCGATAGGGCTGGTCGTCGTTGGCCCAGTCGAGCGAATAGTCGAAGCCGAGCTCCGACAGCAACTCGATCGTGTTCATCGTCGAGGTCAGCGCCGGGCCCAGCCAGCCGCGCGGGCGCTGGCCGGTTGCCGCTTCGAAGGCGCCGACGAGCCCGCTGAGGAACTGGCGCTCCTCGTCGCGATCCATTCCGACGTGCCAGCGCGAGTTGTTCTGGCCGTGCCCAACGAACGCCCAGCCCCGCTCGCGTGCAGCCTCGACGATCTGCGGGTAGTGGTCGAAGACGTCGGTGTTGACGATCGCGCTGGCGCGAAAGCCATGCTCCTCGAGGATCGCCATCAGCCGCCATACGCCCACCCGCGGGCCGTAGTCGCGCCAGCCGTAGTTGAGCGGATCGGGGACTAACTCGGCGGTGAAGGGTGCGAGGCTCATAGCCGGCTGACCAAAGACGTAGTGCTCGATGTTGAGGCCGACCCATACCGCCAGGCGCTTGTCGTGCGGAAGCCGCAGCCGCGGACGGGTGCTGATCGGCGAGTAGTCATAAAAGGGGGCGTGCATCTTCTCCTCACTCAGCTCGAGATGATCCGGGCGAACGCGGCGCGCGGGTCGCGCAGCCGCGTGTGGACGACCTTGGTCTCCATGTAGCTCAGCAGCTCCTCCTTGGACTCCTCGCGACCGGTGCCGCTGTTCTTGGTGCCTCCGAACGGCGTTCCGAAGTAGTGGCGCGTGCTGTCGTTGACCCAAACGTAGCCGGCGTCGAGCAGATCCGCTGTCTTGTGGGCGAGGTCGAGATCGTTGGTCCACACGCTCGCGGTCAGACCGAGGTCGACGGAGTTGGCGAGCTCGATCATCTCGTCGTAGCCGTCCCAGGGCAGAACGCTCATCACCGGGCCGAAGATCTCCTCCCGGGCGATCCGCATGTCGCTGCGCACGTCGGCGAAGACCGCCGGTGTCATGTAGTAGCCGCCCGCGGGCGCGCCCCGGGGGTGCTCACCGCCCGTGACGAGGGTCGCACCGTCCTGCACGCCGGCCTCGAGGTAGCGGCTCACGCGCTCGTGATGCGCCGCGCTGACCAGCGGCCCCATGTCGGTGGCGTCATCGTAGGCGACGCCGACGGCATAGGCGCGGAGCCGCTCGGCCGCCCGGGTCACGAACTCGTCATAGAGGCGACGATGGACGAGGACGCGCGAGTTCGACCCGCACGACTGGCCCTGGCACACGTTGAAGTTCATTCCGTAGATCGCACCCTCGACCGCCTCCTCGAGGTCGGTGTCGGGGAAGAGCACCATCGCGTTCTTGCCACCCAGCTCGAGCGAGATGTGCTTGACGTGGCCGGACTCCGCCGCGCGGCGCTGGATCACCAGACCGGTCTGCACCGAGCCGGTGAACGCGATCCGCTTGACATCGGGATCGCAGACCAGCGCGTCGCCAGGGTCGGCGCCCCCGCTGACCACGTTCATCACCCCCGGGGGGAACGCATCGGCCACGAGCCGGGCCATGCCGAGCGTCGACAGCGCGGTCTGCGGCGCGGGCTTCATGACCACGCAGTTGCCGGTGATCAGCGCCGGAAGCGGACGCGTGGCCGCGAACATCACCGGATGGTTGAACGCCGTGATGCGACCGACGACGCCGTAGGGACGAAACGAGGTGTAATGGAGGTTGCCGGGCGTGGCCGGGATGACCTCGCCGGCCACCCAGCGCGCCATCTGCGGCCAGCCCCGCACGTAGGGCATTGAGATGTCGATGTCGACGCGCATCGCCGCGACGGGGTTGCCGGAGTCGATGGCATCGAGCATCGCGAGCTCCTCGCGGTGCTCGCGCAGCAGCTCGCCGAAGCGCTCGAAGCACGCGCCGCGGCCGTCCACGCCCAGCGCCTCCCAGGCCGGTTGGGCCGCCCGGGCGGCGGCGACGGCCCGAGCCACGTCGGCTCGCGAGGCGTCCGGGATCTCGGCAACCGCCTCACCCGTCGAGGGATCGAGCGCCTCGCTGAGCGCGCCTCCGTCGGCGTCGACGAACTCGCCGCCGATGAGCATCTTGAACGCTCGCGGGCGAACGTAGGTGGCGATCGGGTCCTGGGTGGCAGTGTCGGACATCAGCGGCTCCTTGGTCACAGGCCTGGGGTGTGTACGTCGAGCAGGGCCGGACGGCCGGCGCGAACGACGGCGATCGCCTGCGCGAGCGCCTCACGCATGGCGTCCACCTCCACGATCGGTCCGGCCGCCCAGGCGCCGAAGGATGACGCGAGCTCGACGAGACTGACGGTCGGATCGTCGAGGGCGGCTCCGACGTGGCGGCGGTCGAGGGCTCGCCCGCGCGCCCGGGCGATGCGGCCGGCGTGGCCGACGGTGTTCGCGTACTGACGGTTGTTGTGCACGACGACGAGCACGGGCAGGCGCAGGCGTGCCGCCGTCCACAGGGCCGACGGCAGGTAGAGGAGGTCTCCGTCGGCCTGCAAGACGACGCTGATGACCTCCGGCCCGCGCGCCAGAGCGGCGCCGATCGCCGCGCCGACGCCGTAGCCGAGGCCCCCTCCGCCCGCCCAGCCGAGACCCTGGCGTGGCTGGGTGAGCGTCCACTGACGCATATCGAGCGGCTCGGTCGTGGCGTTGGTGAGCACGAAGGGGACTCCGCGCAGCGCCTCGTCGAGCTCGTGGACCACACGCTCGAGGGGCACCGTCCCCTCGCCTTCGGCGCACGACGCGGCGGCGCGGCGCTGCGCGCGGCTGCTCCCAATGCGCTCGGTCAGTGCCGCGGCTCGCGCCTGAGCTTCAGCGGAGGGAGCCTCGCCCGCGAGGCGCTCGGCGAGCGCGGCGACGGCGAGGTCAGCGGTGGCGGTGACGTGCATGTCCGCCGCGACGAGCGGCTGATGATCCGAAGCCCAGCCGCGCAGCTTCAGATGGCCGGTGCCGACGTTGAGGAGGCTGACGTCGCCGCGTCGCGACCCGTCGCCCAGGCGGGCCCCCAGCGGGCCGCGCAGGTCGTCGACGTCGAGCGCGAGCACGACATCGGCGTCGTCGAGCAGCCCTTCGCAGCCTGATCCGTTGAGCGGATGGTCGCTGGCGAGCGCCAGGCGCGGCCCGGTGTCGATGACGGCCGCGCCGAGCGTCTGCGCGAGCGCCCCCAGGGCGGCGAACGCCGCCTCGTCGCCGCCGCCGTAGCCGGCCAGGATGGCGGGCTGGTGAGCACGGCGCAACCTCGCCGCCAGGGCGTCGACGTCACGCGCCGACGGCGCCGGATCGCTGGGTCGCAGGAAGCGGGCGATGCCTTCGGCGACGTGGTCGGCGGGAACCGGCGCCTCCTGGAGCTCGGCGTCGTAGCAGAGGTAGACCGGGCCCTCGGGGGCGCTCGTCGCCGCCGTCAACCCGCGGGCGAAGGACTCGGGCACCGATGCCATGTCGTGGGGCTCGTCGTCCCACTTGACGAAGTCGCGCACGATGTTGGCCTGGACGTTGGCGGTGTGGATCCAGTCGATCCACGGTCGCCGGCGGGCCTTCGACTTCGGTCCGGTCCCGCCCAGCAGCAGCATCGGTACACGGTCGCACCAGGCGTTGTAGATCGCCATCGACGCATTCTGCAGGCCCACGACGTCGTGCAGGAGCACCGCCATCGGCCGCCCGGCGGCCTTGGCGTAGCCGTGGGCGACCGCGACACTCACCGCCTCGTGCAGGCACAGCGCGATCGCGGGCGCGTCCGGCGCGTGGACGAGCGAGTCGTGGATCCCGCGAACGCTCGCACCGGGGTTGAAGGCAACGTGTTCGACGCCGGCCTGGCACAGGAGGTCGACGATGGCGTCGGATCCGTACCCGCCGGTCAATGATCGCCGCCGCCGACCGCCGCGATCAGCTCGGCGAGCACGTCGAGCAGCTGGTCGCTGTTGCGTTCGAACATCAGGAAGTGGCCGTTGCCCTCGATGCCGCGCTCGGGGAGCCAGGTCAGCTGCGCGTCGGCCCCCCAGCCGCGGAGAAGCTCGATCGTTCGATCCTCGATCTCGCGCGTGTGCGCAGGATCCTCACCGCCGGTGAGCAGCCGGATCGGCTTGCCCACGAAGCCCGCCGGATCGTCGACGCCCGGCATGCCCTCGAGCACCCCGAGCCGCTGGAGCAGCATCCTCGGGGGCAGGCCGACCAGGCCGGCGCGCAGCTGCGCGACGTGCTCGAGGGGAAAGCGCGTGCTTGTCGCGATCGCCTGCTGGTAGATGTAGCCGTCGCCGTAGAGGTTCATGACCCGACGGTCGACGGTCATCCTGACCCCGGTGTCGGCGAAGTCGATGACCGCGACGGAGCCGTCGTCGCTGACCACCTCCGAGCGGGCCACAACGTTGGCCGGATAGGCGGCGGCCACGGCCACGACGCCGGCCACCAGATCGCTCTCGTGTTGGACGAGCTGCCAGGCGACCGCCCCGCCCATCGAGTGACAGACGATCACGACGGGCCGGGCGATCTGCTCGCGCACGAGCCGCCGGTAGCCGTCAACGACATCGCCATAACCGATCTCGAGGCCGTTGCGATTGCCCGACCGGCCCGTCCCGGGCCAGTCGGTCAGCCAGCACTCGTAGCCCCGTGCGGCAAGCTGATCCGCCCACCCGATCCGCCCGTCGGGAGTCGCGCGCCAGCACGCCCCGGTCGCACCGCCGCCGTGGATGAAGAGCAGCGGCGGCTCGGCGCCGCGCGAGCCGAGGACCTCGTAGTAGGTGCCGCTGGCCGGCTCGTGTCCGATGCGCGCAGGACGGCTCATGCCATCAGCAGCCCGCCGTTGACATGGATCACCTGCCCGGTCACCTGCCGGGCGGCGTCGGAGAGCAGGAAGAGGGCGACATTCGCGCAGTCCTCCGGCGTGGGGATCTCGCCCAACGGCATCGACGCCCGCACCCGCTCGACGCCGGCGTCGCCGCCGTTCATGGCGCGAAAGCGTGGCGTGTCGGTCGGACCGGGGGCGATGCAGTTCGCACGCGCCCCATGGGGCGCAAGCGTCGCGGCAAGCGAGCGGGTGAAGGCGACCACGCCCGCCTTGGCGGCAACGTAGCCGGGGCGGTCCGCCCCCGCCATCACCGCGTAACCGCTGCTCGTGGTGACGATCGCCCCGCCGCGCTGGTGGCGAAGGACCGGGACAGCCGCGCGGCAGACCTCGAAGGTCGAGGTGAGGTTGAACGTGACCTCGGCCTCCCAGTCGGCGCTCGTCAGCTCCTCCAGCCCGCCGATGTGGGCTCCTCCGACGGTGGTCAGCAGGCCGTCCAGGCGCCCATGGCGATCGACCGCCGTGGCCACCGCGGCGGCTGCGGCCGTCGCCGCGCGCGCGTCGCAGACGACGAAGGCGGTTTCGCCCGCGATGGCCAGAACCTCCTCGGCGACGCCCTCGTCGATGTCGGCGACGAGCACGCGCGCGCCCTCCTCGGCGGCGATCCGCGCGGCGGCGAAGCCGATCCCGGAGCCGCCGCCGACGACGAGCAGGCTCCGTCCCGCCAGGCCGGTCATTCCAGGAAGCTGGGTGGTGGCGTCGGCCCCCACCGATTGATCGTCTTCGTCAGCCTGTCGCCCGCCTCCCAGCGCAGCGGTAGGTGAGCCGTGCCTCCTGAGATCTGCGCCATATCGGCGAAGAGCTCGAGGCGAAGCCCCGAGGAGGGATCGCACACGTAGGCGAAGAGGTTGTTGCCGGGCCGGTGTCGCCCGGGGCCGTATTCGAGCCTGACGTCGAACTCCGCGAGGCGGTCCAGGATCGGCTGGTAGAGATTCCAGCCGCCGATCTCCAGGCCGAGATGGTGCAGACCGGCGCGCTCGCCGCCTCGCAACCCGAGGTTGTGATGCTCGCTCGCCACGCGCAGGAAGTACAGGTTCTCCCCGATCTGCTCGGAGAGCGCCATGCCCAACACCTCGACGTAGAAGGCGGCGGCGGCGGGCGGGCTCGGCGCCTTGAGGTTGACGTGCCCGAGGCGCCGAGGCGCGAGCGGGTCGGCCGGCGCGGCGCGATCGTCGTCGATGGCGCGCACGCAGGCCAGCGGGTTGCCGGCGATGTCTCGGAATGAGATCCCCCGCGCGCTGCGGACGGCGTCCAGCTCGCGCTCCGAGAGGCGCCCGGCAAGCGCGTCGAGGTCGTAGGAGTCGGCCACCTCCCAGGTGATCTCGAGCAGCTCAAGCTCGCCCGCGTCTCGCAGCTCGATCGCGGGCTGGCTCTGCGGCCCGTAGTCACCCGCGCACGAGGCGATCACACGCCCGCCGTCCTCGCTGAGCGCGAAACCCAGGCACTCGCCCAAGAACCAGGCGGTGGCCGCCGGGTCCGGCACCCCGACGACGACACCGCCCAGCCGGCCGAGCCGGTCGCTCACCGGGCTCCCGCGCCGATCGCCGATCGCCACCCGCGCGCCACGGTGTCAGGTTCCCGCCGCCGTGCTCGCGCTCGCCTGCCTCGCCGCGGCACGAGATCTCCCTGGGCCGCCAGCGGCCTCACGCCGTGCCCAACACGCCTGGCTGGGTGGCGCCCGCCAGGTCGGCAAACGGCTTCAGCCGGGTCAGCTCACCGAGCTCGCGCCCGCAGCCGCGCTCGCGGGCGAGCTCGATCAAGGCGGCGGCCAGAGAGAGGTCGTGCACCGCGGTGCCAACCGACTTGAACGCCAGCAGGTCGCGGCCGTCGCCGGTGGGCGGGGGGCTGCCGTCCACGTCCGCCATCGAGACGATTCGATCCCTCGTCAGCGCCCCCGACTGGAGGCCGTCCATGATGTCGCCGGACTCCTGGCAGACCTGATTCGCGTCGTCGGCGAGCAGCATCGCCGCGCGCCGCATCGAGCCGCGGTCGAGCTCACGTAGGTCAGGTCGCGTCGAGCCGATCGAGAGGACCACCGCTCCGGAGGGAAAGGCGTCTCCCGCGACGACCGGCTCGGCAGACTTGGTCGCGAGGACGCTGACGGGAGCGCTGGCCACCGCTTCGACCATCGATTCGGCCGAGCGGACGTCGATCTCGAGCTCGGCCGACATCCGGCTGGCGAACGCGGAGCGACGCTCCGCGGAGGGGCTGTAGACGAGCACGCGCTCGAGCGGCCAGAGCGAGGCGAACACGCGCAGGTGCCCCTCTGCCTCGAAGCCGGAGCCGATCAGCGCCAGCGTCGTGGCGCCGCCGGGGGCGAGCATCTCGCCGGCGAGCGCGGTCGTCGCGGCGGTCCGCAGACGGGTGATCTCATCGGCATCGAGCATCGCCACGAGATCGCCCGAGGCGCTGTCGTAGACAAGGACCAAATACCGGGTGCCGAGCCCCTTGGTCAGCGTCATCACCTTCATGCCGATCAGGCCGTTGACGGACGCCGGCATGACGCGCAGGAAGCCGGCGGCATGATCGACATCGATGCGTGGCGGCAGGATGGTGGTGCCCGCGCGCTCCGCCGCGACGGCCGCGCGTGCGGCGCCCATGATCACGCCATCGGTGGCCAGCGCCGCGATGTCCTCCCCGCCTAGGAACAGCGTCATCGCGAGCGACCCCAGGTCATGTGCGTCCGCTGTAGAAGTCCGCGTCATCGGCGGGGAGGTCGAACCCCGAGGCCGCGAGACCGGCGCGCAAGGCGCGCATCTGACCGGGGTTCAGGCGCATCTGGGGCATTCGCAGCAGACCGCCGTTGAATCCCTGCAGCCAGCCGAGGTATTTCCAGCCCGGCCGGTGGATCAGCCCGGCGCCGGCAAAGCTGGCGTGGAACTGGCCCTTCGCCTCGCGCGCGGCGTGATAGCTCCAGAAGATCTCCATCGCCTCGTCCAGCTGACCGGCGGAGGCGGCAGCGCAGACCCTGGGCGGGCGGTCGCCGGCGGACTCGTAGCCGCTGGTGCCGAACCAGGGCACTCCGTAGTTGGCCACCAGCGCGGGGATGTGCATCTCCATCGGGTTCTCCACGAGCACATGGGCCGAGCAGCGCCGATAGACCTCGTCGAAGGCCGAGAAGAGCGCCGCGCCGCCGCCCTCGTACTTGAGTGCCGCCGCGGTCTGGAGCTTGGCCATCTCCTCGAGCGCGTCGAGGGGAAAGCCCGCGGGATGCAGCGGCTTGAAGCCCCAGGTGGCGACCCCGAAGAGAATCAGGGCGATGTCGACCTGCTCGGCGATGTAGCGCGTGTGCTCGACGATGTCGGCCGAGGTGCGCGGCCGAAAGCTTGGCGGATAGGACAACAGCGCGGCCTCCGCTCCGACGGCCTCCGCCGCCCTGGCCGCCACGATCTCCTCCTCGACGGTCGAGAAGCTGAGGTGCGCGACGATGCGAAAGCCCTTCGGCGCCGCGTCGGCGGCGACCTCGAGCATGCGCACGTATTCTTCGAGCGTGGTGCCGCTCTCGGAGGCCACCAGCGTGCCCCAGTAGCCGTAGTCGCTGGCCAGCTTCACGTCGTGGCGGATACCGGCCTCGTTGAGCGTCGAGAAGTCCGCGCTGAAGGAGGGCAGGGTGACGTTGCACAGGCCGACCCATTCGCTGCGGGCGCGATCCTTGACTTCCGAGCGGGTGTAGGGCAGCGCCATCGTCAGGCCGCCCGGGCGTGGTCGGCGCGGGCATCGTGAATCGGGCGGTAGATCCAGCGCCCGCTGGCGGCGAACCACGGGAGCGAGGCGAGCGCCTCACGCCGCGGGCCCTGGCGGGCGGCGGTCCGCTCGGGCCGCTCGAGAGCCTCGGGGCCAGTCAGCTCGTGCAGCGCGATGTGCGTCCAGGCCGGACCGTCGAAGCTCGCGCTTCGGACGCGATAGCGGCGGATCCGAAGCCATCCTGGAACGAGCATCAACAGGCCGACGTGCTCGTCTTGATACCAGCCCTCGAACTGCGCCTCGTCGTGCGGGGGAACGGCGAACGCCACGACCGACAGGCACCCCGGGCGCGCGCGTGCGGGCCCGGTGTCGGAGATCTCATCGCACACGTATCGGGTGAAGCCCTCGACGCTTGCCAGGATGCGCGCGGTGCGCTCCCCGGGATCCGCCTTCAGGCTGCGGTACGCCGCGGTCTCGAGCGCGCCCATGTCGTCCAGGAAGTAGCAGGCCAGGTAGCGTGGCTCGCCGCTCGCAGCCTCGTAGCGGACGGCGGACTGGAAGCCGGGGATGGCGAGCCGCCGGGGGATGTGCTCGGTCTCATACCAATCGTGGAACTCGGCCTCGGAGCCGGCGGGGGGCTCCATCTGGGAGAAGAGCAGACCGCGGCTCATCGCAGTCCGTCTCCCAGCGTCGCCTCGGCGCGCGCCAGTCCGCCGACACGGTTGTGGATGCGCTCGCGTGTGCTCATCGCGGCGATGACGACGATCTCGGCCGGGCGAGGTGCGTCCGCGACGGTGACGCTGACGGTGTCGTAGAAGCCGCGCACGAAGAGGGCACGCTTGTAGGCCAG
>Ga0307372_10008914_pt1 | contig 13991 bp, 9 predicted proteins | sample OX1MG_FD_202533 | JGI IMG/M metagenome (GOLD analysis project Ga0307372, IMG submission 202533) | Soil microbial communities from Risofladan, Vaasa, Finland - OX-1 | ecosystem: Environmental > Terrestrial > Soil > Coastal area > Acid sulfate soil | place: Finland: Risofladan, Vaasa | collected...
CCTGGCGGAGCTTGTCGGCGTCAGCCACCAGGGTAACCGGATGCCGGGGCAGTTTGCGCTCAATCCGGACGCCCGGGGGAAAGTCCGCGCGGTGCTGGAGCAGGAGCAAAGTCTCCTCGATCAGCACGACGACATCGACCTCGCGAAACTCAAAGCGCTGCCCGTGCGAATAGAGCAGGAAGTCCGAAACCAGCTTGTTCAAACGCTCCGATTCCCGGCTGAGGATGGCGATCAGTTTCCGCTCGTCCTCATCGATATCCCGCATGGTCTCCAGCACCCTCGCAGCCCCGGAAATGGAGGCCAGCGGATTGCGGATTTCGTGCGCGATGCCGGCGGCCAGCCGTCCGAGCGTCGCCAGGCGGTCCCGCAGCTGGAATTGCGCCGCCATCTGTTTCTCGACGGTCAGGTCCTGAACGCTGTAAATGTAGCCCGCAGCCCCGCTTTCAGGAATGACCAGGCGCGAAACCAAGACCCCCAGAACTCGCTTGTCCCCCACCGGATGCCGGTATTCGATCTCGCGCCGTCCATGAGCGGAGACCAGGCTGCGAAACGCCTCGGAAGCCGGTCCGAGGTCACCCAGAATGCGCCCGATGGGCTCACCCGGAACGGAGTCCCGCCTGCGCCCCAGAATCTCGGCCCCGGCAGGATTGAGTTCGGTCACCATGCCGTCCAGGTCTGTTGTGATCAGGCCATCCCGCATGCTGCGGATGACGTTTTCATTAATCGCCTGAAGGCTGGCCACCTGTCCCCGCCGGTCGCGAAGCTCGGCCCCGGTCTTGCGCAAGGTGTCCGCCAGAAAACCGGCAAGGTAGGCCACTGCAAAGAAGCCAAAGAGGCTGGCAAAGATCTTCACCTGAAGCGTTCCCAGATCCACGGACACGCTCGACGAGCTTGACAGGACTGCAACCAGAGGATGCCGGAGGGCAAATTCGGGGTAAAGCGCGGGCAAGTGAGCGAGTTCCAGAAGGCCTCCCATCAGCACAAAGCTGACGCCCGCCACCAGAAAAACGCGAGCCCGCGGCAGCAGGATGCCGGCCAGAATGATGGCCACCAGGTAGAGGGAAAAATAATTGCTCTCCAGGTCGCCCGTCACGTGAACGATGGCCGTGATGATAAAGATGTCGGCGAACAATTGCAGATGGGCCTGCAGCGAAACGTCCAGGCTGATCTGATTGTAGATCAGGAAAAACAGGTTGAGGATGTACCAGAGAATGACAAACGCGCCCAGATATTCAATCGAATGGCCACCATTGGGCCTGGGAGAGATCTGCTCAATGGAAAAATCGAGGGCAAAGACAAACGTGATGATGACAAACCGGATCTTGATGACCCAGGGGAGCCAGCTCTGAAGTTCGCCGGTCAATTTCATCGGGGAACTCGAGAACAGGGCAGAGACTGAGTTCCTCCTGGACAATGACTCTTGCGGCACAGAGACTCAACCTCCCTCGATTCCCTCTCCCCCGCGAAAACCCGCGCCTCCTCAGAAGGTTAACTCCCGGGGGCCTTCCGGGCTTACCCCGCCAGCTTCCCGATCAGGGAGAACAACGGCAGGTACATCGAGATCACCACGCCTCCCACAACGATTCCCAGAAAGAGGATGATCATTGGCTCCAGCGCGGTCAGCAGGTCAGCCACCGCGGCATCCACCTCGTCTTCGTAAAAGTCGGCCACTTTCTGAAGCATGCTATCGAGCGCGCCGGTATGTTCACCCACGCCAATCATCTGGACCACCATGTTTGGGAAAACGCCGGTTTCGCGCAGCGGATCGACGATGGTCCGGCCGCCTTCGATGGCTATGCGAACGCGCAAAATCGCTTTTTCGACCACCGCATTTCCGGAGGTGTGGGCGGTGATGTCCATCGACTCCAGCATGGGCACGCCGCTGGTAATCAGCGTCCCCAGCGTCCGGGTAAACCGGGCCACCGCAATCTTGCGCATGAGCGGCCCCAGCACCGGGATTTTCAGGATGAGCGCGTCGATCATCATCCTCCCGGATGGCGTTTTGTAATACCAGCGCAAGCCCACTCCCAGGAGAACCACCAGAACGATGAGGATGAGGCCGAAGCTCGCCACAAAGTGGCTCAGGCCGATGACAATCCGGGTGGGAAGAGGCAGGGCGGCACCCAAACCGGCAAACAGGGTCGTGAAAATCGGCACCACCTTCCACAGCAGCAGAATGACCACCGCCCCGGCAATCAAGACGACCGCCGCGGGATAGATCATGGCAGACCGCACGGAGCGCTTCAGCTTGACAGCCTTTTCGATGTAGGTCGACAGGCGCTGCAGAATGGTGTCCAGAATTCCGCCGCTTTCGCCCGCTTCCACCATGTTGGTGTACAGATCGTCGAAGGCCTTGGGATACTTGCGCATAGCGTCGGCCAGCGTGGAGCCGCCCTCCACCGTGCCGCGGACTCCCGCCAGGATCCGGGCAAAGGCTTTGTTTTCCTGTTGCGAGGAGAGGATTTCGAGACATTGCACCAGCGGAAGTCCGGCATCGATCATTACTGAAAACTGGCGCGTGAAGACGGCCATCTCCTTGGACTTGACCTTCCCTCCCCATTTGAACCTGGGAATAGCGATCTCGCGCCCCTTCTCCACAATTTTGAGGGGCGTAATCGACTCCCGGCGCAAAGCCGAATCCAGCACCTCACGGCTGGGCGCGGCACGGACCCCCGTTACCGTCTGACCCGTGCGGGACGTTCCTCGAAATTCAAATTGGGACATCGCCTGGATACCTCCCCCTTGAACATGGCCTGCGTATCAGTCATTCCCTCCGGAACCCCGCGAGCCACAGCTTCATCGCCGCACTGAAACGGCAGGGTTTGCGCCGCGTTCCGCCGCGGCTGAGGCGGCGCGGTTGATCATGTCCTGCAGTTCGTCCTTGTTGCTGGACCTGGCCAGAGCGGCTTCCAGGTCGATCAGCTTCTGCTGATAGAGCATTTGGAGCGACTGGTTCAGCGTCTGCATCCCGTAGCGCTCCTGGCCGGTCTGCATGGTGGAGTAAATCTGGTGAACCTTGTCTTCGCGAATAAGGTTGCGGATGGCGGCATTGGGAATCAGGATTTCCATCGCCATCACCCGCCCTTTGCCGTCTTTGCGCGGCAGCAGGGACTGGCAGAGAACGCCCTCCAGCACCATGGAGAGCTGGGCGCGAATCTGTGTCTGCTGGTGCGCGGGGAAAACATCAATAATCCGGTTGATGGTCGAGGCGGCGGAGTTGGTGTGCAGGGTTCCAAACGTCAGGTGGCCCGTTTCAGCAATTCGGAGGGCTGATTCAATGGTCTCCAGGTCGCGCATTTCACCAATCAGCACGACGTCGGGGTCCTCGCGCAGGGCGGCACGCAGCGAATTGGCGAAGGAGTGGGTGTCGGAATTCACTTCGCGCTGGTTCACCAGGCACATTTTGTGGGGATGGATAAACTCAATCGGGTCTTCAATGGTAATCATGTGTTCGTGCCGGGTGGAGTTGATCAGGTCCAGCATGGTGGCCAGGGTGGTCGATTTGCCGCTGCCCGTCGGTCCCGTCACGAGAACCAGCCCGCGCGGCTTCTCGCACAACTTCCGCAGAACAGGGGGCAGACACAACTGCTCAAAAGTCTTGATTTCAAACGGAATCACGCGAAACACTCCCGCCACCGCTCCGCGCTGGTGGAACAAGTTGCCCCGGAAACGCGCAATGTTCTTAATGCCAAAGGAAAAGTCGAGTTCGAGGTTCTCCTCAAAGCGGTGCTTCTGCGCGTCGGTCAGAATGCTGTAGCAGAGTTGCTTGGTATCGGCAGGCCCAAGCGCCGGCAAATCCTCGCACGGTTTCAGCTCACCATGCACGCGGATCCGGGGTGACGAGTTCGTGGTGATATGGAGGTCGGAGCCTCCGGAACTCACCATCAGCCGGAGCAGATCACTGAGTGGTGGCATCGACATCGTCTGTTCGCCTCCCTGGTTGACTTCCTGATTCGCGGGGCTGAAGGACAGTCCCCGATTCAGAGCATGGTTTCGCGGATAACTTCTTCAAGCGTGGTGACCCCGGCGGCAACCTTCGTCAGCCCGCTTCGCCGCAGCGAAATCATTCCCTGCTCAATCGCCTTCTTTCTCAATTCAAGCGCCGAAGCCCCCACCAGAATCAATTCGCGCAACTCGTCCGTAATTTCGAGAACTTCATAGAGACCCACGCGGCCTTTGTAGCCCTTGTTGTTGCACGCCGTGCAGCCTTCCCCGTGGCACGGCTTGACGCTTTTGGCCTCGGTGGGCGTATAGCCGGCGTCCACCAGGAACTGGGGACGGACCTTATCCTCAACTTTGCAATGTTCACAGATGCGGCGGGTCAGGCGCTGGGCGCAGATCAGATGGACCGAGGTGGCCACCAGAAAAGGCTCAATCCCCATATTCATCAGCCGGGAAATGGTGGATGGGGCATCGTTGGTGTGCAGGGTGGAGAGCACCAGGTGCCCCGTCAGCGCCGCCTTGATCGCGATCTCAGCCGTCTCAAAGTCCCGGATCTCGCCCACCATGATGATGTTCGGGTCCTGCCGCAGGAAAGCACGCAAGGCCGTGGCAAAATTGAGACCGATCTGTTCTTTCATCTGAACCTGGTTGATGCCCTGCAACTGGAACTCCACCGGGTCTTCGGCGGTCAGGATGTTGATATCCGGCTTGTTGAGCTGGGCGATGGACGAATAAAGGGTGTTGGTCTTGCCGCTGCCGGTGGGTCCCGTGACCAGAACCATGCCGTAGGGCTTGAAGATGGCCCGCTGAAACTTTTCGAGCGCCTCCGGTTCAAAGCCGAGACGCGTCATATCCAGACGGAGGTTCTCCTTGTCCAGCAGCCGCATGACGATTTTTTCGCCAAAAAGGGTGGGCAGCACCGAAACCCGGAAGTCGAGTTGCTTCTTTTTGTTCTTGTGCTGCATCCGGATCATGATGCGGCCGTCCTGGGGCAGCCGCTTTTCAGAGATGTCAAGCTTGGCCATGATTTTGATCCGGCTGATCATGGCATCGCGGAGCTTGACGGGGGGCTGCATGATGTTCTGCAGTTCGCCGTCAATCCGGTATCGAACCCGGTACTCCTTCTCGTAGGGTTCCAGGTGGATGTCGCTGGCCCCGCGCTCGACGGCATCCGTCAGGATATAATTCACCAGCCGGATGACGGGCACCTCTTCCGCAGCTTTTTCGAGGGCGGCCAGATTCAGCGAGGAATCGTCCTCCACCTCCACTTCCACACTCTCGGTTTCCCCGTCCTCCGTAAAACTGACCAGTTCCTCGATCTCTTTTTTGCGTTCCTGCTCCTCAACGGAGCCGTAATTCTTTTTGATGGCTTCCGCAATAGAGGCCTCAGACGCCACCACCGGCTCGATATTGAAGCCGGTCATGAACTTGATATCGTCCATGGCATAGACGTTGGCCGGATCCGCCATCGCCAGGGTCAACGACGAACCCACGCGGCTCAACGGCAGAACCTGATACTTCAGCGCGGTCTCCATCGGAATCAGCCGGATGACGCCGGGATCGGCCTCAAAATATTCCAGGTTGATGGATGGAATGCCGTACTGGCGGGAAAGGATCGCCGTGATCTCATCGGCACTGAGAAAAGCGAGCTTCACCAGGCTGCTGCCCAGCCGGCCGCCATGCTCCCGCTGATAATCAAGGGCCTGCTGGAGTTGGGCGGGTGTCAATAAGCTCTCTCGAATTAAGAGCTCGCCGAGTTTCCCGGACATTCCGTACCCCCGGACGTTTTCCGTCGTTTCAGTCGATGGTTGTGTTCCCACGGTTCTGGGCTCCCCATGTAGTCTGCATTACCTTAAAATGGCGCTGTCGCAGCCCGTCCAGCGGGGCCTTCGCACGCTGCGCGCCACACGACGACCTTCCCTGCCCGCCGAAACTTTCTTCACCCGATTTGAAATTGCACACCTCGCAACTGCCTCAGGAGTCTCCAACCCTCGGGCAGCCGCAGCCCAACTTGACTTTTCTGACAAGGGCGTATTAACTTCAAGCCTATGCAACGCACGGCTCAGCCGGTCGGAGTTGAGCCGGGTGAAGTGCTGGAAAGGTACTACGAAGCACTCCTTCGGCAGTTCGGCCCCCAGGGCTGGTGGCCGGCACGCACTCGCCTGGAGGTCATCCTCGGCGCCATCCTCACCCAGAACACCACCTGGCAGAATGCTGCCCGGGCCATTGCCCGGCTTCGGGAGTCTGGCCTGCTCCGCTGGCCCCGGTTGCGGCACGCCTCGATGGCCGAGCTTGAAGCCTGTCTCCGCCCGGCGGGTTATTTCCGCCAGAAAGCCCGGACGATCCAGACCTTCATCCGATGGCTTGACAGCTTCCACCAGGGTTCGCTTGACGCGCTGTTCGCCCTGCCGCCGGAGGAAGCCCGGTCCCAACTGCTGGCGCTTCGTGGCCTGGGCCCCGAAACCGCCGACGCCATCCTGCTCTACGCCGGCAAGCTGCCTTTTTTTGTCGCCGACGCTTATACCCGCCGCATCCTGGCGCGGCACGATTTGATTTCCCCGGAGGACGGCTATCTTGCCGCACAAACCTTCCTGCATCAGCATCTTCCAGCCAATGAAGGGCTTTTTAACGAGTTTCACGCCTTGCTGGTTGAGGCGGGGAAAAGGCACTGTAAGCGGCAGGCCGCCGCGTGCCAGGGTTGCCCGCTCGAGCCCTTCCTGCCGGGCCATGGGGAGCCCGAAGCCGCCCCGCACCTCAAGGTTTTCCGGTCGCGAGGCGAATTTCGACCGCATCCACCAAGGGAGGGTGGCGTAAAAGCGTATGGCTCCGAATGACAACCCGAATCCTCCCCGGCGGGCCTTTCTGGTCTTCCTGCTCATCGTTGTTCCCCTCTTATTGTTTATCGGCTGGAGCCAGGCTTCCCTAAACCTTTCTTTCATCCGTCCCCGCAGCGCTTCGCAGACCATCCTGCTGCTGGTGATCTCCACCCTGATCTTTCTGACCTTCGTCATTTTTGCGCTCATCCTGGCGCGAAACCTGCTAAAGCTTTATTTCGAAAGGCGGAGCCGCAAGCTCGGCTCACGCTTCAGGACCAAGATGGTGGTGGCGTTTCTGGCATTGACGCTGGTTCCGGTCTGCTTCCTGTTTGCGTTCTCCTACGGCCTGCTGAACCGGAGCATTGATAAGTGGTTCGGGATTCCGTTTGACGTGGTGCGCACGGACGCCGCGGAAGTGGTCCGGCAGCTTGCCCTTCAGGCAGAAAACCGCTCGCGCCACCTGGCGGTCCATCTGGCCACCAGCCCGCAGCTTGCTGCGGCGGCCGCGCTGCAAGACCGCGCCGCGCTCAAGCGTGTGCTGCAACGGGAAGTCGCCGATCTGTCTTCGGAATCCGCCCTGTTCTTCGATCCGGACGGAGCCCTGCTGGCGGCAGCGGGCCCGGTGGAGTTGAGCGGAGCGACGGTCCGCGCACTTTTGCCCCGCCACAGTTTCAGCGATCTGCCGGCAGAGGGTCTCTCCATCCGCCAAAGGTTCAACGGCGAGGAAATCTTCCTCGCAATCCGGCCGCTGAATTTTGCCGACGGCGGAACGTCGGGGGTCATCATTACCATGACCCGTTTGCCGATGAACATTGCCCACATCGCCGCCCAGATTCAAAGCGAAGCCCTGAAATACGACCAGCTCAGCCAACAGAGAAAAGCCGTCCGCACTGTGTACCTGCTGTCCCTATCTCTACTTACCGTGTTGATTCTCTTTGTGGCTTCGTGGTTTGCGCTCTTCTTTTCCAAACAGGTCACGGTGCCCATCCAGGCCCTGGCCAACGCCACCCACGAAATCTCCGGAGGCAACCTGGACTATCGTATTGCCACGCGCGGCGATGACGAACTGGGCAGCCTGATTCAGTCCTTTAATGAAATGACCCGGCAATTGAAGGAGAACCGCCTGGCGCTCGAACGCGCCGCGCAGGAAATCCAGAAGGCCAATCGCACCCTGGAAGAGCGCGGCAACATCATGGAGGCCATTCTCGAAAACATTCCGACCGGGGTGGTCTCCTTCGACCCGCAGGGACGGATCGTGCAGGCCAACTCCACGGCCGAGCGCATGTTCGGACGCGAAGCCATCCAGAACGCCCGCCGCCTGGGCGACCTCTTTTCGCCGGACGAGGCTCGCGAAGTCGCGCGCTTGTTCCGCCGCGCCCTGCGCCAGGGCGTGGTGACCCGCCAAATGGAAGTGGGCCTGGGCAACCGGCGCGCCTTCGTTGCGCTGACTCTCTCCTCCATTCGTGCCCGCCACGGCGCGGTCGGATCGCTGCTGGTCCTGGAAGATCTCACCGAGATGCTGCGGGCGCAGAAAGCCGTGGCCTGGCAGGAGGTGGCCCAGCGCATCGCTCACGAAATCAAGAACCCCCTGACCCCGATTCAACTTTCCGCCGAACGCATTCGCCGCTGGATTGACCGCTCCGGCCCGCAGACCGCGAACGGGGAGCTGATCACGGCGGTCGAGCAAAGCGCCGCGCTGATCGAACGCGAAGTGGCTACTCTGAAGACCCTGGTGGACGAATTTTCTCATTTTGCCCGCTTCCCCGCCTCCCGGCCCGTCGTTGCCGACCTGAACGCGATTGTCGAAAAGGGGGTGCAGGTTTTTGATGGCCGCCTGGACGGGATTACCGTAAGATGCGAACTGGCGCCCGGCTTGCCCGCGATCCATGCCGATCCCGACCAGATGAAGCGCGTGCTGGTCAACCTGATTGACAATGCGGCCGAGGCGCTGGAGCATTCACCGGCCAAAGAGATCGGGGTGAGCACGCTGCTGGACCCGGAGAGGGACACGGTCGTCCTGGTGGTGGCGGACAGCGGGCCTGGCATTCCGCTGGAGTCCAAGGAGCGCCTGTTCTTCCCGTTTTTCTCCACCAAGCGGCGCGGAACCGGGCTGGGACTCGCCATCGTCAGCCGCATTATATCGGAGCATAACGGGACCATCCGGGTGGAAGAAAATCACCCTCGGGGAACAAAATTTATAATCGAGTTGCCCGTGGAGCAAGCGCCTGCGGACAAGACGCCCCCTTCACAGGAGGCTTAGGGGCAATGCACCGCAGGCGGCGATTCGATTGAAGAAAGAAGCAACCGGCTCCGCAAATGGCCGGACGGACGGAGAGAGCTTGAAAAACTACTCGGTGCTGGTTGTCGACGATGAGGCCGGCATCCGGCAATCACTAACGGACGTTTTACAGGACGAGGGTTATCGGGTCACCGCGGTTGAAAGCGGCGAAGACTGCCTGCGTTTGCTCGGCAAGGAGAGGGCCGACGTGATTCTACTCGACGTCTGGCTGCCGGGCATTGACGGGCTGGAAACGCTGGCCCGGATCCGCGAGCGTGAAAACCCGCCGCTGGTGGTGATGATTTCCGGCCACGGCACTATTGAAACCGCCGTGCGCGCCACCCAGAAGGGCGCCTTCGATTTTATCGAAAAGCCGCTCTCCATTGAGAAGATGCTGCTGACGCTGCAGCACGCCACCGAGGAACTGGCGCTCTTCGACCAGAACCGCCAGTTGCGCCGCAAGCTGGAAGGAGACTACCGCATCATCGGGAACAGCGTCCCCATGAAAGCCTTGCGGCAGCAACTGGCGCTTGCCGCTCCCACCAACGGCCGCGTGCTGATCTACGGAGAGAGCGGAACGGGAAAAGAGCTGGTGGGCCACGCGCTGCACCGCCAGAGCCTGCGCCGCGACAACCCTTTTGTCGAAGTCAACTGCGCCGCCATCCCCGAGGAGCTGATCGAAAGCGAATTATTCGGCCACGTCAAAGGCTCGTTTACCGGGGCCGTCGAGGACAAGGTGGGCAAGTTTGAACAGGCCGACGAAGGGACCCTTTTTCTGGACGAGATCGGCGACATGAGTCTCCGGACCCAGTCCAAAGTGCTGCGCGTGATCGAGCAACAGCGGTTTTCGCCCCTGGGCTCCAAGAAGGAACTGGCCGTGGACGTTCGTGTGGTGGCCGCCACCAACAAGCATCTGGAAGAGGAAATTCAGAGGGGAAATTTTCGCGAGGATCTCTTCTTCCGGCTCAACGTGATTCCCTTTTTCGTTCCGCCGCTGCGGGAGCATGCGGAAGACATTCCGGAACTGCTCGATTTCTTCCTCCAGACTTTTGCCTCCGCTTATGGCCGCAGGCCCAAACATTTTTCTGAGCCGGCCCTGGAAGTTCTTCTCCGTTACCGCTGGCCAGGGAACGTCCGCGAGCTGAAAAACCTGGTGGAGCGCATGGTCATCATGGTCCCCGGCGACCGGATCGAGCGCCGCCACCTTCCTCAAAGCCTCACCAACCACCACGGCCGCGCGGGGGTTGGCCGGGGAACCACCGGTGGGTTTTCCACCCTGCACGAAGCTCGGACCGCCTACGAACGCGATTACATCCTGCGCAAGCTGGACGAGAATCACGGCAATGTTACCCGCACCGCGGAAGTTCTGGGCCTCGAACGCAGCCACCTCTATCGCAAGATGAAAGCGCTCGGGATCAGTGCAACGGAGTAGCGCGGCCCCCCCGGTAATAAGGTCTGCGGTTTTTCTTTTTTAAATTTGGATCCGTGGATCGGGCAGCCACAACAGGCGCTCGATCAGCAGGGTAGGATGCCGTGTAGCTTTTTGCTGAAGCATCCCAGAATATTCCTCCACGCTTGACCACACCCGCGAAATGAAAATCGGCATCATGCAACCGGGCCCGTCTTTTGAGCAGGCGCACGGTCGCAAAGGAATAACGGCCGGAAAGAAAAGGGCGCGGAGCCGTGACATGGCGGTAAAATACAACACGGCGAGCGCCATCACCCGAAGAACCGCGGACCTCAACACCGGAGGGCCGTGCGACTCGCTAAATTCAGTCATCAAGTCCGTGATGTATCGCGGCGACGAAATTGATTGCGAAGTGGATAGCCCCGGCGCAGCCCGCCGCAGTTCATAAATGTCCGACACTAACTTTATACAGATGCACGGCTCCCCGCTCGTACCCGAAGAGATTTGCAGCCTGATCCGCGAGCGGATTGCGCCGCACTTTCCCGAATTTCTCAGGTGCACATCCACCGCGGAGCTCGAAAGCCTTTCGTCATACCGCACCCTCGCGCCCGACATCCACCGGGTTCTCGACCAGCCGTACTGTGGAACCTTCAGTCCGGGCCCGGCGCCCGCGCGCAGCCGCTATCGGTTTGTGGCCTGGAACCTGGAACGGGGTATCGAGTTGTCCGGACAGCTTCACGCGTTGGGCACTCATCCCTACCTGGCCGGCGCGGACGTCTACCTGCTGACCGAGACGGACATGGGGATGGCGCGCTCCGGAAACCGCGCCGTGGCGCAGGAAGTTGCCCGTGCGCTGGGGCTACACTACAGCTTTGCTCCGTGCTACTTGAACCTGTCCAAAGGAGCCGGCCAGGAGCGGATGGCGGCCGGAGAAAATGAGCTCGGGCTGCACGGAAACGCCATCCTGAGCCGGTATCCGATCCGCAGGGTCCAAGCCATTCAGCTCAACAACGGGATTGACAAGATGGCCGGCCGCGAGAAGCGTCTGGGCCGGCAAGCCACCCTGGCGGCCGAGATTGAGTTTCCCAACTATCGGGCCATGGCGGTCACGGTTCACCTGGATGCCAATTCCAGCCAGGCGCACCGGAGCGCCCAGATGAGTGACATCCTTGATCACCTCCCGGCGGACCTGCCCGTGATCCTGGGCGGCGATTGGAACACCTCCACGTACAATTCATCGCGCGCGCTCTATGCCATTCTTGGTTTCTGGTTAAGGGTCCTGATGGGCGCGGAGAACGTGATTTCGAACCACTTTCTTCACCCGGAGAATCGCTTTGAGCGGGAACTGTTCCGCCTGCTCGAAGCGCGGGGGCTTGAATACCGCCAGTCAAACCGCATGGGCGAACCCACTGTTCAGTACGACGTGAACGACCCCAAGACGCGCATGAACCTGGGCGAATGGGTGCCCGGTTGGTGTTTTGACTTCATCCGTTGGGGGCTTAGGCGACACGGCGGCAAGTGCCCCTTGAAGCTGGACTGGTTTGCAACTCGCGGAGCCCGCGCGGAAAACCCCGTCATTGTGGCCGGCCTCCGGTCGAGCGATGGCCGGCCTCTTTCCGACCACGCCGCCATCGGAGTGGATATCGTGGTGGAATAATTCTTAACCACGGCACCGGTTTGTGCCGTGGGCCTTATACAGGCCAAGGCCTTACGAAGCCACGGCATATCAAGCATGCCGTGGCTAACTGACAGCCAGATTTCTCTTGACGGAACCGACGACCTTATCGATGCGGATCTCCGTGTTCGGATTCTTCGCACACATCGCAAACACCGCGATGGATGCGCCACCGGCCCAATGGCAATCGTGGGGAACTCACCCTTCGTTGCGGTAGTCGAGCGACTCGACCATGGGACCAGAATCGCGCCAGTGGGGTTCCACCCGCACAAAAAGCTGAAGGAAAACCTGGGGAGGGAAAATCTTTTCCAGTTCCCGCCGCGCTTCGGTGCCGATCTGCTTGATCCGGCTTCCGCCCGCCCCGATCACGATGGGCTTCTGCGAATCCCTCTCCACCAGAATGGTGGCGTGGATTCGGGTAAGGGTTTGGGATTCCTCAAAGCGCTCCATCAGCACCGCGCTGACGTGGGGCAGTTCCTGGTGAGTCTGCCGGATCACCTGTTCGCGGATGATCTCGCTGGCGAGAAAACGTTCCGGCTGGTCGGTATAAAGCTCAGGAGGGAACAAGGCTGGCCCTTCCGGCAGCCTGTCGATGACGGCCTCCAGCACCTCATCGAGGTTCATTCCCTTCAGCGCTGAAACCGGAAAAATTTCCTCAAAATCGTGCAGTTTGGCGTAGCGGTCGATCAAGGGCAGCAGTTGCGGCTTGTGAATCTTGTCGATCTTATTCAGCAGAAGGATCGAGCGCGGGGCGTGGTCCGCGACAAGCTTGACGGCAAACTCATCCCCTTTGCCGAAGCGCGCCGAAGCATCCACAATCAGAAGCGTCAGGTCCCGTTCCTCGAGCGCTTCGCGCACAAAGCCCATCATCTGCTGGTTCAGCCGGGAAAGCGGGCGGTGGATGCCCGGCGTGTCCATCAGGATCACCTGGGCCTCCGGCCGATTCACGATTCCGAGGATGCGGTTGCGCGTGGTCTGGGCCACCGGGGTGACAATCGACACCCTCTCGCCGACCATGGCGTTGACCAGCGTGCTCTTTCCGGCGTTGGGTCTGCCGACAACTGCGACAAAGCCTGACTTAAATGGTTTTTGGGGTTCCGGCATGGGTGGTTTGTGTTTCGGAAGTTGATGCAGCAAGCACCAATCGAACTTTCAGAACCGTGCGGCGGTTGACTTCCAGAATCTCAAAAGTCACGCCGTTCGCCTCCACCTTTTCGTGAACAGCCGGCATATGGCCCAGTTTGGCCAGCACCAGCCCGGAGACGGTGGAATAATCTCCGCTTTCAACCTCAACGTTCAGCTGGTCGGCAAGCTGGGCCAGCTCCGTCTGGCCGGCCACCAGGAAAGTATTGGCGGATTCCTTGATGATGTCGCGTTCATGCGGCTCAACCTCATCGCGAATCTCGCCCACTAACTCTTCCACCAGGTCTTCCACGGTCACCAGGCCGGAAACGCTCCCGTACTCATCAATCGCGATCGCCAGTTGGATCGTGGTTTTCTGCAGTTCCTTCAGCAAATCCCGGATCGGCTTCGTCTCCGGAACAAAGCGCACGGGCTTCATCAGAGTGCGCAAAGTCGCGTGCTTCTGGTCGTCCGGCGACAACTCCATCAGATCGCGCACGCTGACCACCCCTTCGGTCTGGTCCAGCACCTTCGAGTAGACCGGATAACGCGTGTAGCGCTTCTGCCGGAACAGGCTGCGCAATTCCTCGATGGGCACATCGATTTCAACGGCGGCAATTTCCGGGCGCGGCGTCATCACTTCCCGCACCACCTTTTCGCCGAATTCCACCACCGATTGCAGCAACTCGCGTTCACCCTTTTCGATCAACCCCGCTTCTTCCCCGCTCTCAATCAGCTCTTTCAATCCCC
>Ga0307372_10008918_pt1 | contig 13985 bp, 12 predicted proteins | sample OX1MG_FD_202533 | JGI IMG/M metagenome (GOLD analysis project Ga0307372, IMG submission 202533) | Soil microbial communities from Risofladan, Vaasa, Finland - OX-1 | ecosystem: Environmental > Terrestrial > Soil > Coastal area > Acid sulfate soil | place: Finland: Risofladan, Vaasa | collected...
CATTGGCATCCCTCCCTTTCTGGGTAGACACTCTTTTCTTCCTTTTCTCGCTTATTCTATCATCTTCTCCTCTTGCTCAGACCTTCTCTACCATCGGCTCCCAAAGCCTTCCTGGACACGCTCTAGCCCGACAACTAGCCCAACATTGCCGCCACCACCTACACAAGCAACTGTACAACCCTATTGTCCCAGCAGTTATAGCTTCTCGTTCAACCCTCCTGCCAGCAACGGGCCGGGCAACGGCTGGTGGTAGGGAGAGCTGATGTAGATTCAATAATTAAATTGGGAATAGACTGGTCGTCTGATATGTATCCACTTACAGCGTTGATTCGTCTTGTAAGTATGGAGATGTGTGCAATTCATCATAATAGTGCGTAAATTTCCACCGTAATTTCAAACTCATCTCTGACAGATGAGTTTGAAAGCGAAATTTATAGTATATACCCATATCTATGCATATATACTTATGAAACCATTTATTTTTGGGGAGGGTATGATGAGAAAGCAGTAGTTCTTTCTCGTTCTGACTCCATAATTATGCATGTACTTCAATGACTCTCCCACAGAGGGGTGGTGGAAAAAGAAAGAGGTGGCTTATGTTGACTGATAAGACAAAAATGCCTTCATCAGTTCCAGCAAAACTTCCGGTCCATAGCAGCGCAGCCGCAGCGCAAAACCTGAGTGAGCGCCCACAGAAGGCCGTACCCGGCATTTATTATCCGGTTCCGCATCGTAATCCACATAGCCAGGGCTGGCGGATGCGCCGGCATCTGAAACGCAAAAACCTGCACCGCAGCAACCGAAAAGTCGCGGTAATTGAACGTCTTGGCACACAATGGTCTATGTTGCCTCTGGCCTTTGGCTCGCTCCTGCTTGTTGTTGTACTCGCCAGTTTGCTGGTTGGCTTTACCGCTGCAGTTGAAGCTACCCAGCAACGCTACCAGCAACAAATTGTCACCCTGGCCGATATTTTGCCTAAAGATAGTTTGAAAATGTACGATACGCACGGCACTATGATCTTCCAGATGGCAAACGATGGCTTGCAAACAACAGTGCCGCTAGCGCAAATCTCACCTAACCTTGTGAATGCTGAAGTAGCAATCGAGGATCAAAATTTCTGGAGCGACCCTGGTTTCGACATCACCGGTATTGTGCGTGCGGCTCTGGCGGATCTCACGAGTGGGCATATTGTGGCCGGTGGCAGTACAATTACGCAACAATTGATCAAAAATGCGCTTGTCGGCAACCAGGATACCGCTATTCGCAAATTGCAAGAACTCATTATTGCGCCCGACGTGACACGTCAATATACCAAGCAGCAAATTATGTCCATGTACCTGAATACGACGTATTATGGTGAGCAAGCGTATGGTGCTGATGCAGCCGCGTTTATTTATTTTGATTTGCAGGACACGCCCCAACATACTGCGGCCTCACAGTTGGATATCGCTCAGGCCGCTATGCTGGCGGGTATACCAAGTGCGCCGGTTGGGCGTGATCCTTATCTCTATCCGCAGAGCGCTTTTTTGCGCGTGCAAGAAGTGCTGCACCAGATGCGCATCCAGGGCTATATCACAGGGGCGCAGGAGCGTGCCGCCATTGTCGAGGTACAAAAACCCAATTTCTTGCACCATGGCTACATCTACAACAACCTTGCGCCGCATTTTGTCAACTATGCGCTGAACGAACTGGCGACAGTGCTGCATGTAAAAATCGCCGATCTTGCGCGTGCGGGGTTGGTTGTCTCCACGACGCTGGATTTGCCATTGCAAAACAAGGTGTTGAAAATAGCACAGCAGCACATCGCGGCCCTTGCGACAGCGCATCATATGTCAGACGCGTCAGAAGTATTGATTGATTTCCATAACGGCGATGTGCGTGTGTTACTGGGCAACATTAACCCCAACAATCCACAATATGGGCAATTCGATGTCGCTACTGATGGCTACCGCCAACCAGGGTCATCGTTCAAGCCGTTTGTTTACGCCACCGCCTTTGAGCAGGGTGTCAGCCCCGGCATGCTTGTCTATGACACGCCGTACTCTATACAAATGTGTTGTGGTCTTCCACCTTATACGCCACATAATTATGACTTGCGTTATCACGGCCTTGTTACGTACCGCTACGCGCTACAGAACTCGTTTAACGTACCGGCCGTCAAATTGTTGGTGCAGACAGGCGTCGCGCCGTCTCTGCGTACAGCACAGGAGATGGGCATCAACAGTTATATCGGCACACCCAATTACACAATGGTGCTTGGCTCGTTGGGCGTTCACCTGCTGGACGAGACGTCTGCGTATGGCGTTTTTGCCAATGGGGGTGTGCGTATTCCACCGCATGCGATTACGACGGTGACTGATCCACAGGGACACCTGATTTACCAATTTGCTTCAGCAGGAAAGCGCATTATCAGCAAGCAGATAGCATTCATGATTACCAGTGTGTTGAGCGACAACAAATCTCGTCTGTTCGAGTTCTACGACTGTAATGTGTTGCAACTCTACTCGAACACGCAGCAGCAGTGCTATCAGGGTAATCGTGGCGTGGTGCGTCCGGCAGCAGCCAAGACGGGCACCTCACAAAATTTTACCGACAACTGGACAGTCGGCTATACGACTGATTATGTGATGGGTGTGTGGGCTGGCAATAACGATAACTCGCCGATGGTCAACGTCACCGGCGTTGATGGGGCCGCGCCCATCTGGCACGATAGTCTGCTAGTTGCTGAACAAGGCATGCCCATCCGCGATTTCACTAATCCGGGCGGCGTTGTGCTAAAAACAGTGACGTACCCGGGGGGGATTACGACGACTGATTGGTACCTGGGATAGGGGGAACACAACAATTTGGCACATGGCTATTTCGCAACGCGAAATAGCCATGTGCCAAATTGTTGTGTTCCCCCTATCCTACCTGCACCCCTACACGCTCCAGCAACTGTTTGCTGGTCTCGGCGCGATGCTTGATGGGCATGCGTCCGGGCATGCTGTGCGAGTCCGAGCCGGTACTGAGCAGCAAATCATGTTTCTGCACGTATGCGAGATAGCTCTCAATGGTTTCATGTGCATGGTAGGGGTGGTAAACCTCGATGCCGTCAATGGGAACCTCGGCACGCAACTCGTCGAGCAGGGTAGTATCATAGAAGGTGAAGCCGAGCTCGCGGCGACCGGGGTGCGCAATGAGACAAATGGCCCCGCTACGGTGAGCCGCATCCACTGTCTCCGCCATATCGGCATGGATGGAGCGAAAACCTGCTTCGGTGATCATCTTCATAGCGGTCTGCCAGTCGGGAGCGTAGCCATGTTCACGCAAGAGGTAGCCGTTATCTGCCGGGCGACGCAGCTTTCCACCGTTGTCAGCCAGCAATTCAGCCATGCGGGGAAACTCGTACCCCTTACGCAGCAATTCTTCATGGACAGCATGTGTGTTCTCCAGTTGGAGTCGCACAGTTTTTTCCGTCAGTTCGCGTAATTCATTCTGGTGGGGGTCAAAGCCATAACAGAGCATGTGGCCCATTTTGCCCTTCCAATCCGTACTCATCTCCACACCGGCCAGCACCGGCAAGTTCTTTTGGGCCGCTAGCTCTTGTATTCCGGCGACGGTATCTACGCGGTCGTGGTCGGTAATCGCCACCATGTCAAAGCCTTCAGTCACCAGATACGCTAGCAGTTGCTCAACGGGCCAACGCCCATCGCTATAGGTTGTATGCATGTGTAAGTCAATGGATGCTTGTGGGGAAAGCGTCAGATTCGTGGTCAAGCACGTCAAAATTGGCTCCTTTTCGCGAGTAAATACGAGGCGAATACCTGCTTGTATGACATGATATCACATGGAGGGTGGGGATTGCACGGATTGCGAGGGGGAGACGGACGTGGGGATTGAGAGGGGGAGACGGACGTGGGGATTGCACGGATTGCGAGGGGGAGACGGACGTGGGGATTGCACGGATTGCGAGGGGGAGACGGACGTGGGGATTGCACGGATTGCGAGGGGGAGACGGACGCGATAAATCGGTCCCTACTACTTTGTCAACGTTCATGTGACTGTGATGCTCCAGCAGTGACGAGAGATTCTTCGCTGCACTCAGAATGACAGGCCGGAGATTCTTCCTGCACTCAGGGCCGGAGATGCTTCGCTGCACTCAGCATGACAGGCCGGAGGCGGTCATGCTGAGTGCAGCGAAGCATCTCCGGGACGGGTGAGCGGTGCGCATCTGCCGGTGTCCCTTGATGGGGCATCACCAGTCACATGAACATTGACAAACTACTACGGCATTTCGGGATAGGATATCATCGGTTGCTCGTATTGCTCATCGTTGGATTGTTGCGCGGTGGCATTGGGTACCTGATTGAGTGGTATGATAGCTGGTTGCCGCGGTGGTTGGTACTGGTAGGCCGAATAACCTTCCTGGTAATCGCGCTGGATCGGTTGCGGTGGCACAGGGGGTGCTGGTGTATAGTAAGATGCGTTCGTGTAAGGAGGTGTAGTTGGTTGGGACCATTGTACGATTGTTTTGTAGTAGGAAGCGACCGCCTCAAATGGGTTATGGTTGGTGCATTTGACAAAAAAGTAGATCATTGCGCCAACAACCTGGGTAAAGATAATGAACAGCGCCCAGCCAATCTTACTGGCACCGCTTAGCTTTGTATTTAATAGACAATCTATGAGCATCCAAACCCAGAACACTGTGATCAGCAAGCCTATTATTGCGCCGTCCGCTAGCATGTGCGTATCCATTTCTCCACAAAGACAGAGACCTTATTATATCCTATACGTTCTATAGGACGCGAGTGTTCTAAAGTTTTCAAATGGGGAAACTCACGAGCGAAAAACATAGCCGACGCCACGGACGGTCTGGATCAGGCGTGGGTTCGCCGGGTCTTCCTCCAGTTTCTCACGGAGCCAGCGCACGTGAACATCCACGGTGCGCGTGTCACCGGCGTAATCATAACCCCAGACGTTGTGCAGCAACTGGTCGCGGGTGAGAACTGTGCCACGATTACGTACCAGATACGTGAGCAACTCAAACTGCTTGGGCTGTAGCTCCGATTCCTGTCCGCGACAATGGACGCGCCGCCCGGCGAGGTCAATGCGAATGGGACCGGCAACCAGTTCGCGGGTCTGACGTGGCACCTCCGCAGTTGTTGACGCGGAACGCTCTTCACTGGCAGGCGTATACTCTGAACGGCGCAAGAGGGCACGTACACGTGCCAGCAATTCACGCCGCCCAAAGGGCTTGGTCACATAATCGTCGGCCCCAACTTCGAGGCCGACAACTTTATCAATTTCATCGCCCTTCGCGGTCAGCATCATAATCGGCGTGGTGGTGGTATTGCTCTCGCGGCGTAGTTGGCGACATACTTCCAACCCATCCATCTCTGGCAGCATGATATCCAGGATTATCAAATCCGGCGTTTCGCGGTGGGCTGCCTCTAAGGCGCTCGAACCGTCCGCCGCCGTCGTCACCTGATATCCCGCCTGCTCCAAATTATAGGCTATCGTCTCGACCAGCACCGGCTCGTCGTCCACCACCAATATTTTACGGCCCACAACTGCCTCCCCAAATGTTTTTTTGTCCTGTACAGTACTTACAACATCCTATGCAAGGTGCCCGCAAGGGATACCCCTACTATACAGATCGTTCACTTATAATCATATCACACTTATATCCTGGCATTGATCCGTTAACTGTGCCTTATGGATACATTAACCTGTGTTAAATTCTGGTTAATTCTTTCGCGTAGGAGAGACGGGACGCGACAGGCGGTGGCGAGAGCAATGTATTCTGTCTTGCTCTAAATAAATATCGCTACTGGCGTTGCAAGGCAAATTGTGAAAACATGGCTCCCCACACCTCTTGATTTTCGAGCCGTTCATCCAGCGAGGCAACACGAGAATTAATCATCTCAAAAACACAGCGTAGGATGCGTTGCAGGACATCAGACGCCTCATCGTAGAAGTCACGCGCCTTCAGAATATTGCCATTCAGCACTTCGTAGCAGAGGGAAGTGAAATTTTCCACGTCAATATGGTTTTGTACAATCTTGAAATCATAGTTTCCCATATAGAGCAAATTCTCACGCGCCAGCGTTGTACGCAAGGTATTCCAATCGAGGTCAATACCTTTAGCTCGACAGGTATCCGTCAGCGCATCCATCGTCCAATTGACAAATTCAACGAGGGCGGGTAATTGCTCTACGGGAGTGCGACGATGCAACCATTCCTGCTCCATGCGCTCGATCAGGTTCAGCAACTCGAAGCTCTCCATGCGTGTTCTCTCTGCCGGATCAGGCAAGCGCACACCGCGACCGTTCGTTCGCAGCATCGCCTGCTGGAAAACGATTTGGAGCAAACCCAGCTGCACGAGCCGCGCAAGGTCGCGAGCAACCTCCAATTCCGGCCTGCGCATGGCGCTGGCAATGCGCCGCACACTGCGGTGATAGTTCACATACATGAACAGCTCGTACATACCGGAATCTGTGCGGAGCGCGTAGGGGATGTTGGACGCCATCTGGAGTGTCGTGCGCACACCCTGCGGCAAAAATGGATGCAGTTGTTCCCATTCGTCGCTATAGCGTACCATCTCTAGTGTGGCACGCATGACCTCCATATCGAGCGAAGACTCACCATAGGGTAAAATGGATTGCCCGGAAGGCGCGGCAATAAACTCGTAGGTACCTTCCTGCCACAAACCTAGTTCACGCAACGTCCACAACACCTTCGTGCGCAAAGCATCACGCAATTGATCGAAGCTTATCACGCCCATACCAACCAGGCGCTCGCCGATAGGTCTGCCAAAGACATCCTGCAATTGCTGAGAAAACGCCTCTTCAATCTGCGTATGGGTCGCCATGCCAAGTTGTTGCAGTACATCTCCAAGCGTCAATGCACCGGTTTCGAGTTCAGAACAACCGGCGACCTTGCCGTCAGTGACATAAATAATGCCCACGTGTCCGGTGGATTGTTTCAAGTGTAGAGCGCCCGTCATACCCCCAAGCCCCATCATTTGCAGGATTTCTACCAGACCAAAATCCTTAATCGAACCTTTTAACAGGCTGGCGTTTGTTGACATGCTATCCTCGTCTGTTAGCTCTCTAGTACATATCCGCAAAATGAAACTCGATACCCTATTAGTGCATTATAACAGAGTGTAACCTGTTCCAACAAGTGGCTTTTTGAGTGCGCTTTTTGCAACACCTGGTTCCTCCCCGTCCTGTCATTCTGAGTGCAGCGAAGAATCTGCATGCCAGGAGAGATTCTTCGCTGCACTCAGAATGACAAGACGGGGAGCCAGGCGAGGCGAGGCGTTGCAAAAAACCTACATGTGCAAGACCCAGCACATCCTACATGTGCAAGACCCAGCACATCCCCCATCCCGACGATACGACCCACCCACATTATCATTTCCTTACCAGAAATACCTGTTCGCTGGCGAAATCGAAGCGTTGAATATCCCATGTTTCATGGGCTAGCAGTGAGCGGAAATGCGCATTGTAATACTCGGCCATGCCTTTGTTTTTGCCGCCGAGACTGCGCACGGGAAAAGAGACGATGATAACCTCGGCTTGAATGGAGTGCAACAACGTGTGAACCGCTCGTTTGTCTATCAGCTCCAGACAGGGGATGGCTTTCAGCAATAAGGCCACATCCACTTTTTGCGTTGGGCAACATTGCAACACATCGCATGCCTGGGCATAACATTGCACACCTAGCAGCGAGAGACACGCGGTTAAGAAGCCCATCATGCTCTCAGAGATATCGTAAGCATAATACGCCGCATCGCTCGCTAATGGCATCCATGGCAGCGTCAATGGATTGAGGCCACAGGCAATATCCACGACGCTATGAATGGGTGGAAGCCCGGCCAATATTGTTGTGTAGAACTGGTCAAGCATGGGCAAGCGCTCTCTGGTAGAGGCGTGTGTGCCTATGATGCGTGTACACACGTCGCGCACCGCACTGCTGCCCTGCGATTGTACCGCCATGCTTAGTTCTGCCAGCCAGCGCGTGTAATGTTCTTTACTGTTCAGGTAAGCGGCGCTTACCTGATGCAGTGTATTGCGGGTAGCCTGAATAGCCTCTTTCAAGTTGCGTCTTTTCACAAGCTCACGCGCCCCAATATTGCTAATAACCTCGGTACACACGTCGCGATATTTGGCGCTGCCGCGAATGCTGGCAATCAGTGCCGCCAACGATTCAGTGTTGTCTGGCATGCTGCTCATCATATTGGTCTCTCAGACGTTCCGTCAGTTGCGTCATGAAACGCAGGTTGTGGATGGTGGCAAGCCGGAAGAAAAGCGTGTCGTTGATTTTGAACAGGTGGTGCAGGTAGCCCAGCGTATAATGGGTGCAGCACAGGCAATCGCAGTAGGGCGAAACGGGTACGGCGCTCTTGATATATTTCTCATCGTTGGCATAGACATACGAGAGCCACTTGTCTTCCAATCCCGACGACGCATTAAAGACGTACAGTCGGCTATGTCGTGCGTCGCGGGTTGGCATAGCGCTATCGAAGATGCCATAACCGATATGAGTACATGCCACCACATTCTGTGGATGTCCAACGCCTAAAGCGTGCATGGGAAATTGTCGCGGCACCACTTCTCGTGTATAGGTGATGATATCGGTAAGCAGGTTGCCTTTGTTATCCAGCGGCCAACCGCCGTAACCGAAGCCATCGAAGCCAATTTCCAACAGTGCCTCGGCGCATTGTTTGCGCAACTCAGGATAACCGCCGCCTTGAATCACCGCGAACAGCAGGGGGCGTTGCTCCTCCGTCAGTCGTTTCTGTTGCACGAGACGCAGAAATTCTTGCTTACAGCGTTTTGCCCAATCAACCGTTCTCTTCACCGATAGTTCCTGCATGTCGCGGGGCGCGTCCACATGCATGCATTCATCGAGGCAAATGACGATATCCGCACCATAGCTCATCTGCAATTGGATGGTCTTTTCTGGTGTCAAATGGAATTTGCGGTCGGCCCCTTCTGGCTTGAACGTAATGCCATCCTCGGTCATCGAGCCAAATTTAGGATTCTCATGGATCAGCGAATACGCCTGAAACCCACCTGAGTCCGTGATAATAGGACCTTGCCAGCCACTCATCCTGTGCAATCCCCCAAGAGCGGAGATGGTTGAGGAGCCTGGGCGCTGCATCAAGTGAAATGTGTTCATCACTACCGCCTGTATGCCGCATTGCAGCAGATCGGTCGCATCCAGCGAACGTACCACGCCCTGCGTCGCATCAGGCATGAAAAGCGGCATACGCAGTTGCCCACGCGGCAATTGTAATGTGTTGTATTGTTGTTCCTCTGTGATGATTGTTTCCTCCGGACGCGATAAATCGGGTCCCTACAATTTGTGTGAGCATTGTACCAAGTTTGGGGGATGATGGCAATATGTGTAACTATGCTAGACACAACACTCCCAAACTTCGTACAATAAGACATATTCACTCAAATTGGACAGACAATTTGAGCAGACATGGGAAAGAAGAGGCCAGAACATATGCGAGATATAGCGAACAGGGCGCTCAATGTTGCCGGACAGTTGGGTGCCAGCTACGTGGATGTGCGGGTGATGGAGCGCACCACCGAGGGCATTGATGTGAAGAATGGACGCGTCGAGGGAGTCTCCAGTGGCAGCAGTAGCGGCTTTAATGTGCGCGTGATCGTCAATGGCGCGTGGGGCTTTGCCAGCAGCGCGAGGATGGACGAAGGCGAAGCGGAACGAGTGGCACGATTGGCGGTGCAGATTGCTCGCGCCAGTGCGCTGGTGGCTGGCGAGCCGGTGCGGCTCTCGCCGCTTGCGTCGCAACATGGATTTTATCGCACACCGATGGCAATTGACCCGTTTACTGTACCATTGAACCAGAAGGTGCAACTGCTGCTAGATGCCGATGCTGCCATGCGAAGTGTGCGCGGCGTGGCCCTCACCAGTGGCAGGATGGAGTATGCTCGCGAACACAAACTATTTGTAAGTTCTGAGGGTAGCGAGGTTGAGCAGGAACTTTTTGACACGGGTGCGGCTATCGAGGCCAGCGCCGTTGACGCGGAGAGCAGCGAGATACAGACGCGCTCGTACCCCAACTCCTTTGGGCAACAGGCTGGCACAACTGGCTATGAGTTTATCGAGGCGATGAACCTTGTGCAGCACGGGGCACGTATCGGCGAAGAGGCGGTCAAGTTGCTTGCCGCGCCACAATGTCCGAGCGGCATCCGAACGATTATCCTCGATGGGCCACAGGTTGCCTTACAGGTACACGAGTCGTGCGGACATCCGATAGAGCTTGACCGCGTGCTGGGTATGGAGGCCGGTTTTGTGGGCAAAAGCTTTCTGACGACGGATAAGTTGAATGGACATTACCGCTATGGCTCGGATGTTGTGACTATCACGGCGGATGCAACGATTCCCGGCGGCCTGGGTACCTTTGGCTGGGACGACGAAGGTGTGCCGGCGCAGCGCACCGCGATTGTCAGCAACGGCATTTTTAGCGGCTACCTGATGTCGCGTGACACGGCAGCGATGCTTGACCTGACGAGCAATGGCAGTGTGCGTGCCGATGGCTGGAACCGCTTGCCGATGATTCGCATGACGAATGTCAGCCTGGAACCGGGAACATGGACGCTCGACGACCTGATTGCCGATACCGACGACGGCATTTTTATGTCAATTAACAAAAGTTGGAGCATAGATAACCTGCGCCTCAATTTCCAATTCGGTGTCGAGATGGCCTATGAAATTAAGCACGGCAAGCTGGGGCAGATGTATAAGAATGCCAATTATACCGGTATTACACCGCAATTCTGGGGTGCATGCGATGCCATCTGCAACCGCGACGCCTGGGTCGTGTGGGGAACGCCCAACTGTGGCAAGGGCGAGCCGATGCAGACCATGCGTACAGGCCATGGTGCCGCGCCGGCCCGTTTTCGCAACGTCCAGGTCGGCGTCGGTCGCTGGTCGTAACAGGTGACTAATCAGGAAAAGGAACATACACGATGATTACGAATGAAGCCAGGGTGCGTTCACTCCTGCAAAAGGTGCTGGGCTACTCGCGGGCAGAGCAGACCGAGGTGGTCTACCTGGGAACGGAGAGCGCACTGACCCGCTTTGCCAATAATTTTATCCATCAAAATGTCGCTGAAAGCAATGCTGAGGTGCGCGTGCGTGCTGTGGTGGGCAAAAAAGTGGGAGTGGCAACGACCAATCGCCTGGACGATGCATCGCTGCGCCGTGTTGCCGAGCAAGCGTTGGAGATAGCCAATGTCCAGCCCGAAAATCCAGAATTCCATTCGCTGCCCGAGCCGCAACCGATCATAGCTGCACCTGGTTATAGCGAACAGACAGCACGTTATACACCAGAGGAACGCGCCCGTTCTATTGGCGTGATTGTGCAACTGGCGAAGGAACGCGGACTGGAGTCGGCAGGTGCCTTCTCAACCAACACAACGGAGATGGCGGTAGCCAATTCCCTGGGCATCTTCGCCTACGAACCGCGCACCGATGCTGAATGCCATGCCGTGGTGATGGCCGACGCCGATGGCTCCGGCTATGTGCAGCGTGTCGCCACGGATGCCTCGACCATGAATTTTGAGGCGATGGCGCGTGAGGCCGTTGAAAAGGCAGTGCGCAGTCGCAACCCTATCGAAGTGCCGACGGGTGAATATGCAGTGGTGCTGGATACCTATGCAGTGGGCGATCTGTTAGAAAACCTCATTTTCATGGGCCTCTCGGCAACGGCGGTGCAAGAGGAACGTAGCTTCATGAACGGGCAGTTCGGCAAACAACTGATACACCCGGATATCACGATTTACGACGATGGTCACGACCCCGCCGTTCTAGCGCAAGCCTTCGATTATGAAGGAGTTCCGAAACAGCGCGTCGTCATGTTCGATGGCGGCATTGCTCGTACCGTGGTCTACGATTCGTTTACTGCCGCTCGTGATGGTCACGCCAACACAGGACACGCATTGCCCGCGCCCAACCCTTACGGCCCGATGCCCACGCAAACGATGATGGCCGCGGGAAACGCGAGTATGGAGGAACTTATCAAGGGTGTTGACCACGGCATTTACGTGACCCGTTTTCACTACACCAACGCCGTTCACCCTGTGAAAACGTTGTTCACCGGCATGACCCGCGACGGCACATTTTTGATTGAGCATGGTGAATTGACCAGCCCCATCAAAAATATGCGCTTCACGCAAAGTATCATCGAGGCCCTGCGCGATGTGCAGGCAATTGGGCGCGAACAAGTACAAACTAATGTCTACATAAACGTTGTTGCTCCAGCCTTGCGTGTCGGGCGCTTCAACTTTACAGGTGTCACTGCATCATAGCAAGTAGTTCACAGAGACAAGACGCTTACAGTTAAGAGGGTCTGAAAGCCCCCGTCTTTCAAGCGGGGGATGAAAGACGTTCCTTATGGGGCGTGCTGGGGGTGGGCGCATAGGTTGGGTCATCCCACGCCAGATAGCTATCAAGGGCACGCCGGATGATTTCAGCCATCGGCAAATCTTCCTCTTGACTCCGCTTTTCCAGTTGTTTTCTTTGCCGTTGGGTGATGTAGATGTTCGTTCGGGCTTTGGGCATACTATACACCTCCATTGCTTGACATACTACGCTATTATGTAGTGTAATCAGTATAGCCGAAATGAGAGTGTGATTTGACACTGGTTTCGTCCGATTGATTGACTCATATCTTGTCCGGCAACTGGCTCTACAGCTTCCTCCATAGCCCTATGAAACACTGACAAATCCGCTTCATTGACGCATATCCATGCCTGTAGTCCAATTTAGGAACGATAAATTGTCCTTTGGTCCTCTCTCTCTAAAAATGGCTCTGACGTACCATTTTTGATGGACTACCAGACTCAGATAGGGGTCAATTCGGACATTTTATGAGTCAAAGCTATGTCTTTCGCCCCAAGTATGGTAAACTCAGAGGGAAAGATTTGTTGTACTCCTTCACAGAAAGGGGAGTGAATGCGTATTGCACTCTTGGCGGATGTTCATGGAAATCTCGTTGCACTAGAGACAGTGTTGCAAGAGGTAGCAAGGGAGTCTGTGGATCAGATTATTTGCCTGGGTGATGTGGGAGCCCTCGGTCCACAACCGCACGAGGTTGTGGACCGCTTGCGCCAATTGCATTGTCCAGTGATCCTTGGGAATACGGATGCCTGGCTTTTGTCTCCACCAGAAGCAAAAACATCGGACGCTGAAACGCTTCGCACCATCACGTCCTGGTGTGTAGAGCAACTGACACCGGAAGATCGAAACTATTTGCATGGGTTTTCTCCTCTGCTTGAATTCCCTCTCGATGAAGGCAGAACCGTCTTATGCTACCATGGCTCCCCTCGTTCATTTGATGATGTCATTGCTGCAACCACTTCTGATGCAGACGTTCAGCAGATGCTTGCTGGTTTTGCGGCAACGGTGATGGTCGGAGGCCATACCCATATTCAGATGATCCGTCGGTATGAAGATGCTTTTCTCGTGAATGTTGGCAGTGTCGGACTGCCTGGAGTCAATGCTGGTAGTCCAGAGTTACCCAGCAATCGTCACGTTCACTGGGCAGAGTATGGGGTGCTCAGCATCGAAGCCGGTCGCCTGAGCATTGATTTACGCCGAACTCCACTGGATATGACCGCCGTTTTGAAAGCTGGAGCATGTTCTGGGATGCCTCATGTTGAGTGGTGGATGCAGAGGTGGGAAAAACAGGGCTGAAACGAGGCGTAGTCTAAGATGAGTAACACGTTGAATCTCGTACAATTTCAGCACTACTGCCGAGATCAAGGCATTTCGACTGAGTCCTGCGATCTCATTGCTCGCATTCGTTTGTCTCAACCAGTTCGGCGCGTACAGGGGCGAGCGGGGTGTGGCTGTGGGGTGGATGGCCCTTGTGGTCAATACATCTCACTTAAGGACAAATGGGGGAAAGAGAAGACAAGAGAGCTCCTGATCTGGCACAATACCAGCAAGCAAAAAAA
>Ga0307372_10008919_pt1 | contig 13981 bp, 10 predicted proteins | sample OX1MG_FD_202533 | JGI IMG/M metagenome (GOLD analysis project Ga0307372, IMG submission 202533) | Soil microbial communities from Risofladan, Vaasa, Finland - OX-1 | ecosystem: Environmental > Terrestrial > Soil > Coastal area > Acid sulfate soil | place: Finland: Risofladan, Vaasa | collected...
ACGCTCTGGTGGCGCTGGCAGGCGGATCCAATCTCTCGGCATCCCTATGAAATCACTGAAACCGCTTGAATTGCCTATTGTTCCTCATCCGTTCTTTTAAACCAGTGCTTGTTCAGAGGTTCCCTAGCAGTTTTACTGTGCTCAATCTTCCGGCCGGTCATTTGAGATGTGTTCGCCCCATGACAGGGGCTCGCCGCAGGCCCTTCTTGGCAAGCAGATCTACGTAAAGCTGCTCAAACCGCTCGCGAGCGTAATCAAGAGTGAAATTCGCCTGGGCAATCCGTCGAGCGTTCTCGCCCCATTCTCGTGCGAGATCGGGAGAAGCAAGCATAGTCTCGAGCGCATTTGCGAGAGCACATTCATTTTCAGGAGTGACGAGCAGGCCAGTCTCTCGGTCACGCACGAGCTCTGGATTACCCCCAACGCGCGTGGCGACGACAGGACGTCCAGCGGCCATCGCTTCGAGGATTGTATTAGAAAGGCTCTCAGAGCGAGACGGGCTGACGACTACCTCGAGTGCTGCCAACACCGAGGTAATATCATGCCGCTCCCCCAAAAAACGAGTCCGAAGGCCGATGCCGAGCTGCCCTGCCAACTCCTCCCATTTCTTACGGAAGGGACCGTCACCCACGAGCACGAACTCGACGAACGGGAACCGACTGGCGACGCGTGCAGCGGCGTGTAGGAAGAGAGCGTGATTCTTTGCGCAATCATTCATTCTAGCAATCATACCGATGCGCATCATTCCTGGCTCGGGTGGTAAGGCCGGCAGCGTCACCTGGAAGGCTCCGGGTGGAAGTCCATTCGAAATCACAGTTAGCTTTGTCTCGGGCACTCCTTCTCTTGCGAGTTGGACCGATGCCGCCAATGAATTGCAGACAACACAGTCGGCCAAGCGAAATACCACGTTTTGGATGCGCCGCCGCATCGGTGCGAGGAGGTCGCCGAGCTGCCGCTGGCTGCCTATGACGACCGGTATACCCGCGAGGCGCGCCGCCGGAATTAACATTAGATTGGTGTAAAAATCGAACGATTGTGTTACTTCAATGCGAGTGCGACGCAGAAGCCCCACGAGCCTGCCGAGGGAGTGCAATGCACGCAGAGTCAGAAAACTGCTGCCAACCGGGTATTCCCCAATTTCTCCGAGATCTTCCAGGAATTTCCCACCGCGTTGAACGCAACCGAGATAGAGATCGAAGGAGCCGTGCCGAAAAGCTCTCGCCAGCAGAGCAAACTGTCGTTCGCTCCCGCCGGTTCTTAGGCTGTCCATCATCATGAATAGCCGCAGGTTCTTGTCAGCGTTTTGAAAGCGGGCGGCGTTGCTGCGAGTAGGCATCATCATGGAATTCAGGATATGTCCTCGGGGTGCCGCGTCGCGCGGAACGAGGGAACCGTCAATGTCCCAGTGGGGTCACTGGAAATCGTCGCCCGGGAAGAGGTCTCTGAAATAGTGGAAATCCCGCTGCGCACAGGATCCAGATAGTTTCTGTGCCACAATTCGTACATCAGCAGAATCCATAGGGACCCGGAATTGTCTCGGCGTCCCTTCCAGTGGTCCTCAAGCATCGTCCGAACCCCAATAGGATTGAAATATCCACGGGCCATAGATCGTGGTTCGAGTAGAATGTGCCCGATTCCACTCTTCAGTTCCTTTCGGAACCAGTGGACGAGTGGTATCGCGAACCCTTGTTTGGGGCGGTGGATGGCGCTGCCAGGCACGCCAAGCCGCTCTGCGAGCCTCTTGAGCGCGTACTTTGACTGACCCATGCGAAGTTTCCAATGGGGTGCCAGTGAAGCCGACCATTCGACGAATTCGTGGTCCAGAAGTGGGCACCGGACCTCAAGAGATAAGGCCATGCTCATCCGGTCGACTTTCGTCAGCACGTCCGCGGGCAAATAGGTTTTTGTGTCAAGGTACTCCATACGACTGAGTTCATCATTTGCAGGTGCGCGATCGTAATAATTGCGAAATAACTCTGCTGGGGAAGGACAGCCAGCTGCGAAATTAAGAAAATCAGGTGAGAAGATGGAGCGCTCACGTAAGTCTGGAGGGAGATAGGAAATGCTGTCAATGTAGCGGTCGCGGGCTCCAAGCGAGATGTTATAGGCGAATTTCCGCCCCCGCACACCGTGAGGCAGGATCGGATAGGCGTAACTACGATAGGCACGGCCGACCCAATCGGGAATCTTTTCGAAAACGCGTCGGCGCAGGTTCATTTGATAACGGTCGTACCCCCCGTAAAGTTCGTCGCCGCCGTCACCTGAGAGGGCAACATTTATATGCTGACGCGCCAACCGGGCAACATGATAAGTCGGCAGGATCGAGGAATCAGCGAAAGGTTCTTCGAGCATGTGTGTAAGCTTATCGAGAGTCTCGCTGAAGTCAGGGTCGACAATAAATTCGCTATGGTTCGTGCCAAAGCGCTCCGCGACGGCGCGGGCATGTGCGGTTTCATCGAAGTCCTCATTAGGAAAACCAATTGAAAAGGTCTTCACGCAACCTAAATTGGCCCGGGCCATCAGGGCGACGATTATCGACGAATCTACCCCACCGCTTAAGAGCGCGCCGAGCGGAACATCACTGATGAGTCGGATCCGGACCGCTTCTTCGAGCCGACGCTCGAGTTCATCCAGGCACTCGTGCTCGGACCCGAGATCAAAAGTGCCATAACTCGGCAAGTCCCAATACGAACGCATGCGGATCTGCCCAGCCTCGAATTCGAGAAGATGACCGGGAGGGAGTTTGCGAATCTTCCGAAAGGCGGTAAGAGGGTCAGGGAGGTAGCCGAATTGAAAGTATGACAGCATTGCTTCGTGGTCCACGTCGGCTAACTCCGGCGCGACGGCAAGCAGGCTCTTGATCTCCGAGCCGAAGTACAGATTGTCGTTATGAAGTGCGTAGTGTAGCGGTTTTTTGCCGAGGCGATCGCGAGCTAACACTAGAGTATTGCGCCTTTCATCCCAGAGCGCGATCGCAAACATACCGCGGAGCTTCTGTACGCAGTCGGCCCCAAATTCCTCATACAGGTGGACGATTACCTCAGTGTCGCTGTGAGTGTAGAAATTGTGGCCGCGTGATTCGAGTCCACGGCGCAGGTCAGGAAAGTTGTAGATTTCACCGTTGAAAACCACCCAAACGTTTCGGTCCTCGTTGTGAATCGGCTGGTGCCCACCGGTGAGATCGATGATGCTCAGTCGGCGCATACCGAGTCCCGCACCGTCATGGAGGTAGAATCCGTCATCGTCTGGGCCACGATGGGCGATGGCACTGCACATCAGACGGATGGTTTCGACATCCTGCCTTGCACCGAGTTCAGTACTTACGATGCCTGCAATTCCGCACATAAATGGTTCTCGGTGACTCCACTGCGGGCTACTTGTCGTGATTTTGGCCTACCCGCAGTTCGAAACCGTTTCGGCATTTCCCGGACGGGCTTTGTCCAGTGACCTGTACTCCTAGACTCAGCTCTGACGAGCACGAGGATTTAGTCCAGGAGAAGCGAGACAGTTTTTATATCACAGTCATGGGCTGTGAGGTTGGATTTGCTCGCCAGGGTTACACGCCGAGGTGGGCAGCCTGTAGCCCAGCGCAATGTCCGTCCGCTTCGTCTTGTGAGAATGGCCAAGGATGGGAGTTGATTCAACCCACCACAGGAGGGGAAACAACTATATAATCATAGCTTATGTCGGATCGAACCATGAGATTGCCCTCGGTGATTTGGCCAAGTTCATCGGCGAAACAATGGGCGCCAGTGTCCCGGTAATTTGCGACCACGAGCGATTGCGCACCGAAAAGAGCGAGGTTACCGTATAGGGACGCAGACTGCTGCCTTTGCCGACTGCTATGCCAGCTATTGACGGGATATTGGCCGCGTGGATGACTACATGCGTGCGGTAGAAGAATGTGAAAATCGTCGGCGATGACTGTTACTTCGTCACCAACTATAATAGAGTAACTGGCGCGACAGATTATTGGGACCGCCACTTAGTTGCAGCATTCGGATTACAGGCTCGCGTAGTACGGCCGCATTCGATTGCCGACGGGGATATCACCAATTGCGCGCTACCCATGGAGGGTGTGGGCCGCGTGTTTCATCTGGCTGGGAAGAGTTCGTACCAGAAAGTTAGCAGAATCTCCGTATCTTCGACACCTCTAACGTGATGAGTACGGTGAACGTTCTTTAAAACTGTCGTCGCAATCAAGCTACGTTAACTCTGGTAAGCTCTTACGTGTATGGTCTGCCGCTACGATTGCCGATCGCCGAAAACCATCCACCGGGCGGCCGCCAATCCATCACAAGAAGATTCTCTCCGAAAACATGACTCGATTCCATGAGCAGTACTTTGGGCTCCCCCGGTGATCGTGCGTCCCTTCAACATTTACGGTCTGAGGCAGCGTCATTCATTTTTGATTCCTTCGATCGTCCGCCAAGTTCTGGACGCATCTGTAGCGGTGGTGCGCGTCAAAGACCTGCGCCCCAAACGGGACTATCTTTATGTACAAGATGCCGTCACGCTTTTGCTGGCCACATTGCGCCCCGGCGCCCGTGGCGCCTTTAACATTGGCAGCGGGCGCTCGGCGAGTGTGGCGGAAGTGGCCGAACTGGTCAATGATGCGGCTGGGGTCTGCAAATCAGTTGTGAGCGCCGACGAACCTCGCCCAGGGGAAATCCTGGATGGGGGAGCTGACACTTCGCGCGCTGCCATAGAACTTGACTGGCACCCGCGCACTTCACTGGCGGATGGATTTGCCGCCGTGGTCGCGGCGGAGCGGGCGGCTCGTGGCTGACCAGACGAAGTTGCTCTACCTGATTAGTCAGTTCCCGGCCATCAATCATGGATATCTGCTCGCTGAGGTACGGCTTCTCCGAAGCCTTGGCCTCGAAGTGTCGGTGGTGTCGATAAGCCTACCCGATCGTCCGCTAGAAAAGCTCAGTCAGGATGAGCGCGAGGAGGTAGCGCGCACTTATTACGTTAAGTCTGTGCCGGCGTCGCTGGTTGCATTCCTGAACATTGGTGAGTTTCTCTGGCATCCGCTGCGTTATTTGCGTGGACTAATCTTCGCCCTCGGATTGGCAGGGAGCAGCCCCGAGCGAGTAGCCTATCATTTGGCATACTTTGCCGAGGCGATTCTAGTCGGCCGGCGCATGCGGCAACTGAGCATTTCTCACGTTCACGCGAGTTTTTCCGCAGGTGTTGCCCTAATCACCGCGTGCGCATTCCCGGTTACGATGTCGTTTGGAGTGTACGGATTCGGGGAGTTGTACGATCCTTCGGCCGCGCGTCTGACCGAGCGCATCAAGGGCGCGCTGTTCGTGCGCTCAATCAGCCGCCATGAACGCGGCCAACTGATGCTTGCATGCGACCGGAGTGAATGGTCCAAGCTGGTGTACGTTCCTCTTGGAATAGATGCAGCGAAGTTTGCATCCCGAACAAAGCAAACTATCTCCTCGCCGCCGCGCCTACTGAGCGTGGGTCGTCTAGCGCCGGAGAAAGGGCAGGCGTTGCTGCTCGAAGCTGTTGCGGTCTTGCAAGCGGAAAGCTGCCCGGTCCAATTGTGCATTGTAGGTGATGGGCCCGACCGCCCATGGCTGGAGAGACTTGCCGCCGAACTGGGCATCGCATCTAACGTCGAATTCGCTGGCTGGGTCGATCAAACTCAGCTCATGACGCTGTATGCTAAAGCGAATCTATTCGTACTGCCCAGCTTGGCGGAAGGCATTCCGATCGTGCTGATGGAAGCCATGGCTATGCAGATACCCTGCGTCGCTCCTCACATCACAGGTGTACCCGAGTTGATCGAGCATGGTGTAGAGGGAATGCTGTTCGCGGTTGGGGATGTGGAGGACTTAAAAAAAGTCATCCGCAATCTTTTGGAATCTCCCGAGTTATGCCTGCGGATAGGCATGCGGGGACGGGCTCGCATCGTGCGTGATTACGACATCGCGCGAAACACGGAGCGTTTTGGTGCGGTGCTGGTGGAGCGACTACGCGATAAACCCTTTTTGTAGCTTGTCTTGGTCGGTGTGGGCATCAAATACTAATGACACCTGTTCCTTACCTATCCTTTCGGCCAGTAGTTTCGTGAGTTAGGGAAACGATAGACTTGGAAAGTTTATCGGGATCTTCAGGTTTAGGTCACGAGAGGTGGTGTACGGAAATCTCTATCGGAGGCGGCAGAGTGGCTTACAATAATAGGGGTGACCAGAACATGTTTGTCACCGCAGGATCAACTTTTCTTGCAACCGGAACGAGATCATGAGAATATCACTCACCATACTGATCATTCTTGCTGCTTGTTCTACGGCCAAAGCGCAATCTTCCCCCACTTGCGGATCGCTCAATGATTCGCGAATCCACATTGCTGCACACTACGCCACGGCAAGCGAAGAACACTACGACGGGTCAACGATTGGTCCTCCGGCAAGTGTCGGTGGGACGATTACGGATAATACCTATGGTTGCACGATCAGACGGCTGACGAACTCCACGGTGTCTCCGGCTAACGGAAACTTTTGCAACCATGAATATTCCAACATGAGTCCTGTTAATGCCAACGACACGCTCGTTTTATTGAGCTGCAATTCCTATTTCCTCACCGACCTTTCCGGGAACGTCATCGTGCCGCGAGGAAGCCTGCCGTGGGGCGGAGGCGAGGGTTGCCGATGGGACCCCGTGAATCCTTTGGTGTGCTATTACATCGTCAATCCTGGCTCCGGTAATGTCCTCTATAAGCTGACCGTTCCGTCAAACTATTCCAGTTGCGCGCCAAGCTGCACGGTCACTTCGACCACGCTGCACACCTTTTCCGAATACACCCATATTGATTTCGGCGGTGGTGAGGGTGACATGTTCTCTCCCGACCACATTGTGCTGGATGGCGTGCGTACTTCCGACGGAAGCACCGATATTTTCGTGTACACCATATCGACCGATACGAAAGGGCCGGTCTATAACTTCACTCAGTCATTCGACAACGTGCAGATTACTGGAAGCAATCAGATGGTGGTGAACTGGGGCGGCTCGCATATCCAGACGCCATTCGGCTCCTGCACGTCTGGACCATGCCTAACCGGGTTTGAGTTATTCGGCGCACCATGCTCCGGGATCGGATGCACGCCAGCAAACGCGAATTATGTGCGGCACCTCTCCGACACGAACAATCACTCGGTGGAAAGCCGAGACGACAGCGGAAACGACATTGTGGTTACATTCGACACTTACCCGCGCATACCGGGCTGTGCCGGCTCCGGGAATGGCGGTCAAGGTGGTGTCGAAACCATCCGAGTGGATGGGAGTGGAGTCACCTGCATCATGGTGGCAACTCCTTGGAGTGGCGACGCACACCTGGGCAGCACAAGGAACCTTGTCGGCAACAACTGGATCGAATTTAGCGATGAGGATGGCAGCAGCTTCAGCGGCACGAGTTCAGCGTCTTATCCCCTCAATGCGAACTGGAACCAGCCTACCAATGCCAATAATAATCCGACCACTGCGGGACAATGGGGCTATCTCAATAACGATTCGGCCATACTGAGTCCGGACGGATCGAGGATTTATCGCGTATTCCAATCCCGTTCCCGGCCCGGACCTTCTGATTACTGGAAAGTTTCACGAGATTCCATCAGCCGGGATGGAGCGTACGTCATCTTCGATTCCGATTTCGGATTGGGCCAGATTTACGGTGGCATAACGGATTATACAGATGCGTATGTGGTTGCGACTGGGATAAAGAATACGTCAACCGCTCCCGTGCCCGACGCACCTCAACCGCCTACGGATTTGAAAGTAGTGGTTGATTAGAGTGCGCCGAAGAAAAATACATTCGCAGGGGCCACCTAGCTAGTTGTCGACCGGTAATGGATTTCGTAAACCCAATAGATATTATTTCTAAAAATACACTGAAATTCTATGCCGCGGATCACCAAATACTTTGAGCAATCCTTTGGCATGTCAAGGCTGGACCCGAGCATGCCCCGTGGTGACAAGATAGCGAAGCGTGGGTGTCGGGAATTCAGATAAGGAAATGGATCAGTTCCGTTTAGATCGGACACGAAAAACGCACGGTCTCCTGCAAGCAAGGGAAGCCCGATCGCGATCCCTAGTATGTTCGGTTCATCGTTGTAATTGTCGACTATGACGTGGTCCGTCAGTTTCATTCTGGGGTGCAGAATCTTCCCCACCTCTTCAACATGAACGGGGAATTGCATGAGAGGAGAAACGGAGCGAAACTTATCCTCAAAGGGATTGCGGTACTGGCTAAGACCAACAATGAGTGCAAGGTTGGCAACTAGCACGGCCGTCAAAACGGCTAGTGTGCGATCGCGTCTCGTCCCGAAAACTTTCGCGCTCAGTTCCGCCAGACCGTAGCCGGCAATCGCGGCGCAAAGAGTTCCTAGCATCAGCGTATACCGCGCCAGAGCTAAGATCCCATGTGTCGCTATAGTAGCGAACTGGAATAATGCGAAGAATGCCACCACGAATGCAAAATCGAGATTCTTCCGCTTCTGAAGCGACAGCCACAATCCGTACAACGTTCCAGCTATCGCGACCGGCGTAAGCGTCAGCACGATCACGCCTGGGGACAGTGCCAGCTCATAGAAGGGCCCATGCGGGTTCACCGCAAGTTGAGCTGGTATGCTCGCTCGATTGTCGGTTAGGCCATAAAATGGATACCCCGTCATAAGCCAAGTGTGTATGCTCCAGAAGATCGGCCAAGCCCCACTCGTGACTCCGAATGCAAGCAACGCCTTCCAGTACCCGCCGCGAAGGAATGGCCGGCTCTCCTGGCCTAGCAGGAAAATCAGGGCGAGTGCAAAAATTACGATCCAGGCCTCGAAACGAATGGCCGCAGCCGCTGTGAGCGATAGGCCACCTGCAACGAGTGCGCCATACTTTCCCGAGGCGCGGAACGTAAAGACTCCAAGCAGGCCCCCGAGGACGAAAGCGACAAATATTTCTTCGGAAGAGGAGGTAGTGCTGTACGCAATATGCAGGCTATAAAACGTAAACACTGCGAGGGAAAGTATAGCCGCCCAATCGCCGTACAAGCGAGACACCAGTCTCCAAAACAGCCAGAGCGACATTAAGCCCGCTACCAAACTTAGAAGCCGGCAGGCCAGTATCACATCCGGGACGATCTGCGCGAATAAAGCCATTAACCAAAAATGTAGCGGCGGCCACCTCGGCCCTCCGAAGTCCAGGCTGAAACTAGGATGCTGAAGCCAACGCGCGGTTACGGCCGCGCGAGCGAATGCATCACCGCCATTGTTCCGGGAGAAGAAGAAAAATGTCATGCGAAGGCCGCAGCCGATTACGAGAAGCCATTTAGCTTGCCGGCTCGCGAAAGTTATTGTTTGCGGCCTCATCAATAGTTCCAGGATGATTTGTCTCGGAAGATCCTCGGCCCTTTCATTGACCATGCCGAGTCCAGTCTCTTGTTCGGAATTACTCCTTGACGATTTCTACGATAAATCGAGCTTGCGTCCGGGTGAATCGGATGTTGGCAAAACCTGCTCTCCCAAGAGCTTTCATTATTCCGCGCTCGCTCTGGAAGGATTCTATTCTTTTCTTCGAGAACCGAAAGGTTCTACCTGTGATATAAAACCAGACGCCGTTCCCCAGGACATACAGCCTGTATATTGATGGGATCGGTTTTGGCAAAGCAGTTTTCATCAATTCTGCCAGAGTGAAACGAGCAGAATGCAGACTCAAAAAACGGACCCGCCAGGCTTGAGGACTCGATAGATTTCGGCCAGGGCGCGAGGGATATTCATATAAGGTAAAGAAACCTCGCATATGACTAAATCGAAAGTGTTTTCGTCAAGAAAGCATAGGTCCTCGCCCTTTCCTGCCATGAACTTGCGATTGGGAAAACGATTGCGGGCTATTTCAAGGTCACCTTCATCGATATCAATACCAAAAACTTCATCGCTATCAGTGACACCCAGCCTGCGAAGCGGAATCCCTTGGCCGCAACCTAAATCCAGGACACGCATATCCAACACCTCAGCTTCCGAAGATATCGCGATATTAGTATTTAACTGGGATTTCCGATTTGGACTCCTACCTCGCGCATCCTAATGCCCTTCTGACCTGCGACGCAAGAAATTTGAGATTAGAGCAATTCCCAGCGAGGCCGCGGCGTGCCGACGGCTTGTTTTTGCTCGCCTGAATCGCCTGCTTGCTGCCGCGTATTCAAGTTCTTACCAATTATCGGCCTCCATGGGTTATGGCTTGTGCCGTTCGCCACGACCTTAGGCGGACTGATATCCAGGGCTCTTGTTTACGGGTTGGCACCCGAAACGGAGGGACATGACACGGATAAGGAGCTCAGTTAATGGCTACGGGACCTGCTCAGGCTTGTTCAGAATTCGGCGAACAACTTTCTGCACGCGGTGAGGCAATCTGCGAAAATGCAATCTCGCTCTGTCCATCGCCGCCTCTTGGAGATCATATTGATGGAACCAGGTTCTATCCATACGGTACCGAATGATCGGAACGACTGTTCCTCCGAACCTCCTGTGAAAAGTATGTGCGCCTCCCAACGAACAACGACGGAATCCCTCGTTGCAAGCCCACTCGATCACCTTCCATTGCAGTAAGTCGTTGGGTTTCAAATGCAGGAACTCATCCAGAGAACTGTGTTCCGAGAACTCAATAAGTCCGCGAGGGCAGAACCGGAGCGTTATGCCGGCAATTATTTTTCCCGAATACCGAGCTAAGATGAACCGAATGTTGTCTCGATGGTAGAACCGTTGCTCGAACGCCTCTCGTGGGATTTGGGGTGTCCATATTTTTTTCCTTGTAGTCTGCTGCCACCTTAAGTGAATTTGGTAAAGGGTTTCGACATCTTCTGGCGTCTTAGCTTGGAACACTTCCACGCCGTTCTTGATGGCCTGACGAATATTTTTTCGCCTGCTAGCGTGAAGCTCCCTAAATAGAACTTCTGGACCTTTCGTTAGATCGAGCACAACATCGCCCTCTAGGTCTCGACGACGGAAGCCATAAGACTCGAAAGCGTCTAGTGGCATCGAACTCCAGTTATAGACGGTCACCAGCTTTGCTGACCCGGCCTCCGTTAACAGCCCTCGTGCCAAGCTCGCAAGCGTGGCGGTTGTGTCGACTTTCATGTCGACGCACAATTGTGGACGCGATTGCAATCCAGACATAGCCTCGTTCCCCATGTGCCGCCCAGTCATAACCCCCATGACCGAGTCTCGGTTCAGAGCCAAAATTGCAAAATGCTGCTTTCCAATCCATTTAGGCTCCACGAAGAATTCCGGCGAGTCATAGTGGGCAGGAACCTCGACTCGAGACAACAAATCACGCCAGGCCTTCTCTAAGTCAGGACTCGGAAATTCGTGCAAAATTACGAAGGTACTTTTATCCCCAGCTTGGGGTTTAATAGTGTTCGTGGCCCTAGAGTGCTCTACTGTTCTCATTGAGTCCCGCTGGCGTCCCGACTTCAAAGCGGAGTGCAATACAAGTGACCGGGTCGTTGATTACCTAAACTCGAGCGAGTCAAATAACGGCCGCGTTCTACATCAAATACCCGATAGCCACACGTCTCGAGCAGGTGAATCACCGCCTCAGCAATTTCTGTCTTTTCCTTGTGCGTCGCTCCGTGCATTTCAACGAATAAATCCGGATGATCCTTCTGGAGCGTACGTTGCATGCCCTTCAAAGCTTGGAATTCCATCCCCTCGATGTCAAGTTTGATGAGATTTGGGGCTGGCAGATCGTTCAGGCTGATATCGTCATCTAAGGACACGATAGGGATCCTAAGATTCCGCGAACTCTTTATTGAAGAACTTATCTGATGTGCAATGGCTATCTCACACGACCCGGCGCCCGGCATGAGCGGATCGTAAGTCAAATTGATGGTTCCGGCGCAATCCGACACCCCTCGGTTCAGAACCCTCACATTTTTCAAATTATTCAGCCGAATGTTCTCAATACACCGAGCAAAATTATGTGGGTTTGGCTCATACGCGACGACATGCTTGGCCTTCCGGGCGAAAAACAGCGTGAGCACGCCTTCGAATGCACCGACGTCATAAACCACTTTATTATCGAGCGATAATGTTCGCAAGAAACTAGTCTCGGGCGTCTCACCTGGGTCAATTGGCAAAAATCCTAGACCGCCCCTTCTTCGCATTCCCGCAGCCAGACCGTGTCTTATTGTGTAGTTATAATTGCGGAAGAGATGTTGACTGACGAATGCAATCATCATGTGCTTTACACTAAAATGCCGTCCTCGAAATTCTTTCAACTTTGCACCTCAAAGAGGGGCGATTGCTGCTGGTGGATTACATCGACGATTTTGGGTTCGTCGTCCAAGTTAGGCATGCCGCAACTGGTGCAGATGATAGGATACTCGACGGTCAACACCAAATCTTTAAAAGAGACACAGGGCGATAGCAAATGGTAATAGCGTAATTAGGGAAGATAAAATGTCCGTATATCGTTGCCCAGAATGCTTAAACGAACTCTGCATTGTTAGCGATCAGCTAAAGTGCACCGCTTGTCGTAAAAAGTACCCAGTTGTGGATGGCTTGCCTATTTTTTCTAACAATCGGGTCTTTTATTACGGAGAAGTTCCTAAAGAAGTGATGCGGAATATCCTCGCGCGAGCCTCGTCAGTGGGTTGGAATAAGGCTTTATTAGAAACTGTTTCAGAAAATCCCGATGACGGCGAAAGAGCGTATTTTCTGGACTACGCCACGTCTGAATTACGGTCTGGATTCAAGTTCTTGCTCGAGCGGTTTGAAAGTGGCACGGTACTCGATTACGGCTGCGGACCGGGGGCAATCACAACGAGTCTTGCACGCAATTATGCCACAGTGTATGCGACTGACCTTACACTGGAGCGTGCGCAGTTTACGCAACTACGAGCCCGTCAGGAAAACCTTCGTAACGTAACTGTATTTTGCTCCGGAGATACTCGTCACATACCTTTGAAGGACAAATCTGTAGATGTAATCGTTGTCAACGGAGTTTTGGAACGTGTTCCAGAAGGTACTGACGGCCATCCCCGATCCGTTCAATTGGAGTTCTTGCGGGAATTACGCAGAATCCTGTCCGAAACTGGGGTGTTGTTCATCGGCATCGAAAATCGCTTCGGCTTTGGATATTTACTTGGCAAACGCGAAGAGCACGCTCGCTTGCGGTATATATCTCTACTACCTCGAAAAATCGCTGACCTGTATTCTCAATTGATGCACGGTAAGCCCTACCGAAGTTACACTTACTCTCGAATAGGCTACAAATCTCTGTTGAGAGCTGCCGGATTCATGGAGTCAGATTTCTGGGGCTTTATCCCCGATTACCGGGAGGTAAGTAGGGCAGTTCGTCTTTCCGACCCGACGATGATCAATGGAACCCTAGCAGGCCAGGTGACGGTAACAAAGCGACTCAGAAATCTAATAATACGCCCCCTATTTCGTGTGATGAGCGAGTCTTTCGGAATCCTTGGGGGCAACGTCACTTCTGAGCCATATATTATGCGCCTTATAGATCACATCTCGGCTGTTCATTTGAAGGACGCACGATTGTCTATTAGTAAATATTCAGTGGACAAATCTGGAATCGTACTTGTCCGTATTTTGAGTGACGAGACGGACTACGTTATTAAGCTTCCACTGTCAGCAAAGGCGGAACATCGATCCGAAGTTTCGCTGCGCATTTCAAAGCGGATCTCCAGATCAGTTGGTTCGCACTTGAACATCTACCTGATGCCACGTCCAGTCGCTAGTGACAGGTACCTTGACCAAGCCTATTGTGTCGAGACTCTTATCCCAGGTCAGGTTATGACGAAATTAGTTGCGAACACGAGCCCCAGCGTTTTTTTTTCGGGGCTCGTTGAGTATCTCTCGATGCTATGCAAGAGCTCAATGCAGGTAGGTGGGAGTTGGGCTGAGATACTGAGACGTAGTGCTAGGAAATACGGACTGCGGCTGGCTAATTATCATCGACGATG
>Ga0307372_10008926_pt1 | contig 13977 bp, 12 predicted proteins | sample OX1MG_FD_202533 | JGI IMG/M metagenome (GOLD analysis project Ga0307372, IMG submission 202533) | Soil microbial communities from Risofladan, Vaasa, Finland - OX-1 | ecosystem: Environmental > Terrestrial > Soil > Coastal area > Acid sulfate soil | place: Finland: Risofladan, Vaasa | collected...
TCCCACAGCATCTGGTATGGTTGACTTGGCCAGGCGTGGTGCATCGTATATAGATTTCATTTCCGCGAGCAGAGACCAGTTTTTAGTGCGCGCGTCGAATGGGTTTAATAGAAGTATGTTATTTGAGGACTGGTAGTGAGCCATGAGTACGCCGTTTTGATCGGTGATGATGACCCTGTCTTGGCGCGCAATGGCTATACTGAGGCACGCCATGATTGCCGTCGTTTTTCCCGCACCCGTGGCGCCGGAGAGCAGCAACCCCTGAGCTTCGAGCAACTCGGGAAAATGAAGAGAATCGAACATGATTGAACATTTTCCATATAGACGACGCGCAGCTACCGAGACATTTTTCTGGCTAGCAAGATATCGGCCTCTAATGTGGTGCATGCGAGTCGATTCAGAATCAAGATAACCAACAAGCCACAACAGCAAGATGCCTGCAAACGTTCCCGATAGCGGCGACCATTTAAATGCACTCATGAGTTGTGCATAGTCGTCGGGGTCCTGCACCTTCCAATCGTCTATGAACTCTTGTGCGGTTATGTCGCCTCCTGGTCCGTGAATATTCGAATCTGCTGTATACGAATTGCTTGCATATACTTGTGCCTCGAGCATTGGCCAAACATAGGTAAGGAGATGGTGTGGGCGTTGTGCAAAGTAGTAACCGCTAAGGCATAATCCTATGCCGAACCCGATTGCAAAGATGGCCATGCGTGAACGGTTTCTGTTGTTCATAAAGAATCCTTCGATAGTATTTGAGTGAGATGTTGTGTTGCACGCTTGAGATTTTCCGTTCCAGCGTCGCGTAATGATGCTATCGCCTGGAGGATTTCAATCTTGTTTTTTTCAAGTACATTTAGCAGTTGTTGCGTTCGCTGGTGACTTGAAATCAGAGATCGAAACGCGCCAGAAAGGTCGGTGCCTATTTCCTTGGCTAACGAGTCAAGCGCCGTATACTGCAAGTCTGGTAGTCGGACTGTAATGCGCTTCATGATTTGGACTCCGTGTCATTGCTGTTTCGCTTATGTGTTTGCTGGTATTCGCGCAGGGCTGCCTCGATCTGATCGTCTGTCAGGTCCAACAAGCCAGCCCGTTTGGTGGCCACAAACAGGGCTTTCTGCTTGCGTTGCCTTTCCTGGCGCCTTTCGCGGTTGATTGCCTCTCTTAAACCTTGCTGACGTGCCAGCAGCTTGTTTAGTCTTGGATTATTCATGTCAATGTCCTCCAGGTTGGGTGTTGATGTGGTGGGGTGTGCAGGTACCCATATGTATATCTACAGCTCGGGGTATGTAATTCCTGCAACCTCATAAATGTCTCCTGATATATATATCTACAGCTGGGGGTATGTAATTCCTGTAACTTCATAAACACCCCCTGATATGTGTATCTACAACAGGGGGTGCAAAATTCCTGCGAACTGATGAGAGCGATCTGACAAGGGATCGGCGGAATAAAAGGCTTGGCATCTTTCTGGCTGTCTGACAGGTTGGCCCAGTAAGCACAGGTAATTCCGGGAATAAACCGATTGTTTGTCTGATAGGTGTCAGACGACTGGGATGCTTGGTATTACAAGCGCCAAGCTGTCTGCAGGAGAGTTTTGTCTGACGCAACACAGTGCGTAAGGTGTGATGGTACTTATGTGACACATATCGGATATCTCCTCTGCATGTGGATTCCAGAATCGTAGGAAGGAGCGTAGGGGTTGCCCACAAATAGAGAAACAGGTACAAATAACGATATGGTTTGGAATAAGTCAGCAATGCTGCCTTCAGAGCAACAGCTTTGGCGAGCACCTCGTAATGGTCTTGAACCAGGGCCAATAGAGATAGCAGGCAGGGTAATGCGTGTTTTAAAAAGATATGAACGGAGTTGGCCAAATGGCCAAGAATTGTTGCAACTCGGCAGGGCTATTGCAGAACTAGGGTTTTTGTTGCTTAAACGAAATAACCCACTTAACGATGAACAGGTGTTTTGGGGCTGGAAAAGGATTGAAAAAGTAGCATTACAGATATCATCATTTTCGATATCAATTGATTTGAACTTGTCTGCGTGGGCAGAGGATCTTGTATATTCCTCCGCGCGTCACGCAGCCTCGGCACTTATAAGACCACCAGTTACTCATTACTGCACATTTTGCTGGAGAACTGGTTATCGACGAATTCGTGGTTTGATGTACTGCAAAGAGCATTTAGCGGGGAGTACTGGTGGCCGGCGAATGCGCTATCTTGCTAAGAAACTCGGCGATGGGAACTTAAAGCTCGGTGTCATTGAGTTTCAGAGTGCATTAGTCACGCATCAACATAGAATCTTTCGGGAGAATAAAAACGAGATTAGTTTGTTCACTCTGGAGCAAGCAAGACACCTTGACCCTGTCATGAACCCATGGTGGAAGATAGGCGTAGGTATTAGGCAGGAAATCGGACCTGGATTACTTTATGTTCGGTATAAAGCTACAAATGAACTTTTAGTTGAACTCAGGAAAAGGGGTGAAGTAATTAAGCTTATTGCCGCGAAAAACGGTGGCAGAAGAAAAGGATGGACGGAGACGGAATTACATGACGCTATCGGAATGAAGATGTCTGGCAAAACGTTACGAGAAATAAGAATATTAACTGGTGTCCCTCAAAGTTCCCTATCGCGCAAATGGAAGTTACAAGTTACCTGATATACGTGGAGTCACGCGGCTCTAAGATAAAGATACTTCTGGAAGCTCGTAAATACTCGGCCTATATCCTCTGGCTTGCCAAGATCGGCAACAGCGTCGGCGATTGAATCATGGTACTTGAGGCGCAAAAGCGGCGTGAGTTTTTCTTGATCCAGCTCTTCCACGCCAACGCTTACGTAGTGGGACAATACAAAATCTAGAAACGCCTGCTGTTTGCTATTGAAATGCGCGTTGATTTCTACCTTTGCCCGATTTGCGCGTTCTTCACGGGTTAACGGCGGTAGCGCATAGGCGACGTTGGCTAGGACATCGAAAAGGTCGCTCTTCTCTGCATCGATGATCTTCTGCATCTCAATCATCTGCTCGTGACCAAAGCCCTTCTCGGCTAACCCTTGCAGGAGCTTGGCGCGCGTATCAGGCATGCTCCACAAGGCGCGCAATTCGGCTTCATTCTTGAAAAAGTCAGGTAGCTTGCCGAAGAGCATTTCCATGAACTGCTGCGCGGACATGGGCGTGCCATCGGGGTGCCAGAATGTCGTAGACATCATGTGCTGGATGGTGCGGGCGTTGCCATCCGCCAGTATGATCTTGATCTTCTGTGGCTTGATGTATTTCTCTGGTTTTTCTCGCATTCTTTCTCGATCGGGATCTTCTTCAGCCGACGTCGTGTTCGTCACAGTTTCGGGTTCCAAGGGCTCCCCATCCCACTCCGGATCGTTAAAATGGTGATGAGCCTTCACAAAGTCATAGATCGTGAAATAGTCCTTGCCGTCATAGAGTCGTGTACCGCGCCCGATGATCTGCTTGAATTCGATCATCGAGTTGATGGGACGCATCAGCACGATGTTGCGAATGTTGCGGGCATCGACGCCAGTAGAGAGTTTCTGTGAGGTAGTGAGGATGGTAGGGATGGTTTTCTCGTTGTCCTGGAAATTGCGAAGGTGCTGGTCACCTAGCGCACCGTCATTAGCCGTGACCCGCTGGCAGTAGTTTGGGTCTTGGCTGGCTTTCATTTGGTTGATGAGGTCGCGCACGGCGAGCGCATGGGCCTGGGTGGCACAGAACACTAGCGTTTTGTCTTGCGGATTGATCTGCGACATGAATATGTCGACGCGTTTCTTCTCACGGTCTTTTATTTCGATGATTTTATTGAAGTCGGCTTCCTCATAGCGCTTGCCTGCCTCGATCTCGCCTTCCACTAGCATGTCATCGGGCGTATAGACATACTCGTCTAGGGTGGTGGAAATCTGTTTCACCTTGAAGGGCGTCAGGAAGCCGTCGTTAATACCCTGCTTCAATGAATACACATAGACCGGCTCGCCGAAATACGCGTAGGTATCGACGTTGTCACGGCGCTTCGGGGTGGCGGTTAGGCCAAGTTGCACTGCTGGAGAGAAGTACTCCAGGATACCTCGCCAGTTGCTCTCATCATTCGCACCGCCGCGATGGCATTCGTCAATAACGATGAAGTCAAAGAAGTCGGGTGGGTATTCGCCAAAGTATGGCGAGGGCTTGCCGTCCTTGGGTGGACCACTCATGAAGGTCTGGAAGATGGTAAAAAAGATACTGCCGTTCTTAGGAACCCGACCTTTCTTGCGTATATCTTCCGGCGCAATGCGCACCAGCGCATCCTCCGGGAAAGACGAGAAGGAGTTATAGGCTTGGTCAGCCAGGATATTGCGGTCAGCGAGAAACAGGATGCGCGGCCGTCGCGTGGGCTCACGGCTCAGGTTCCAGCGGCTCTGGAATAATTTCCAGGCGATCTGGAAGGCAATCAAAGTCTTGCCGGTGCCTGTCGCCAGCGTGAGCAGGATGCGCTGTTTATTGTCCATGATCGCATCCAGCACGCGCTCGATGGCGATGTCGCGGAAGTAGCGATCACCGAGCGAACCGCCTTTATCTTCGAATGGGATAGCGGCAAAGCGGTCGCGCCAGGCATTTGCCTTGGCGAAGGTGGAATTCCAGAGTGCAACAGGGGCTGGGAAGGTGGCAATCTCACCTTCCTTGCCGGTCTGCATATCAATGCCATAGATGCCCTGGCCGTTGGTGGCATAGGTAAAGCGGATCGACATTTTCGAGGCATAGTTCTTGGCCTGTCCAACACCTTCAGTCAGCGGTTCATCCCACGCTTTCGCTTCGATCACGGCAAGGTTCCGGTTGCGATACTCCAGAACATAATCAGCGGTGAGCGGCTTGCCGCGCCGTCCATGTGCTTCAATGCAACCCGGTGTAATGGAATACTCGCGGCGAATCCGGCTGCCCTCAACGACGCCCCAGCCTGCTGCTTTCAACGCCGGGTCAATGTGTTCGGCTCGTGTTTCAGCTTCGTTCATGGCTTTATCATACTTCGCTGAGCAGCTTGATTGTTTCTATGGCCTCGTCGAACTGGCCCGTGATATCTGGCTTATCAGTGAAATGATACGAAACAAAGCGCGCGCCATCGCGCTCCAACCGGTTGAAGAAATAGCACTCGTTCTTGGCAGATTGTGGGGATGGCCCAACCCGTATTAATGGGAGAAGCTTCAATGCCTTACCAGAATCCCTATTCGACAGGTAAAGTCGGTCAACATCCAACAATGTCGTCATTGCGCGAGTCTCCTTTAGAAACTCGTTGTTGCTGCCCATCAATATCGCCACCTCGCTTTCCAATATGCCACGTCGGGGACGTACGTGGAGTGCGTGAATCATCTGCGTTACAGTCCACGTGTCGGCGATTGCCTCCCGCAGTTTTTGGACCTCCGTGAGGAGCAGTTGATTTCGCTTATCGGCCACCTCTTGTCCAACCATACCGCCGTGGCTCCAGTCGTTCCGCATCTTATTGGTTGTTGAAAAAATGGCAGCCAACTCCTTTCGACTAAGCGCATCTGGTAACGAGAGCGAGGTGTCAGCAAACATGTCGGCACAAAGCGCCCTGTCATTTTTCGCGTCCTCTGGCTTCTTACCATTTTCGTTGAGCAGAAGACGCGTCTGTTTTCCGAGATACTCAACAACGAGTTTCCATGTCCCAAAGGTCGCGCGGTTGAAACTCAGATATTGCTTCTGCATCGTCTCTATCAATTTCTGCCGGTGGGGTGCAAACACCGCATCATTTGAATTGTATGCGCTCAGCAGAATGACACTCACAAATTCCGCAGCCCCTTCGAAGAAATCGAAGAGGTGCTCACACTTTGTCTTGAAGTCCTGGCTCGGCGTTGCTTGCCAAGCCCTGAGGATTGATGCAAGCGGGAAGGGGAGCGTTTCAAACCATTGTTCGAGGGTTGCCGAAGCGTGTTGCTTGATTCCCCCTGCCAGCTGCCTTGCCAGACCTTCAATCCGTTCTTGGACTTGTGGGGCGGACCTGGGATTACCCCAAAGTTCGCGACGTAGTTCGGTAATTTCAATCTGAAGGGCCATGACTGTATTTTCCTCGGCTGTGATTCGTGTCTCGACTTCCATCATCCGCCGTTGTGTCTGATAGTCTGGAACAAGCACGTACAATTCGCTCAAGGTCTGCTTGTTCAGCTTCGGTATGAAGCCCGTTTTTGTCTGTTCACGAAGTTCTTTGCCAAACTCGGAGTTGAGAAAGTGTGCAACGAAGCGGGCAATTGAACGCGCCGGGTCAATCACGACCTGAGCGTAGTTCTGGGGTTTCAGCGTCAACGCATCCAGTGATTCCACCACATCACTTCTGCCGATCAGCGGGATGTAAATCGCGTTCTCCAGCGGTTGAAATGCGAACTTATCACCGGGCCGCCAAAGCTTGATCCCAGATTTAATGTCGCTTAGCTCAGCAAGATTCGAAGCCTGAATACCGAAGCGTATTTCAGCAAACTCTAATGCCACCAAAGCACGCAGATGATCGATGCTTCGGAAAGAGGCTGGGTCCACGAATCGACCGAGTTCCACTGATCCGCCTTCAGTCTGTTGTTGAAAGTTTCCGATGATCTGAAGATTCGTGTTCGTGTCAGAGGATAGCTGCGCCACAAACATCTTCGTTGATGGTTTTCGCCGGACAACGACCAAGTAAGCCGGAATATTCGTATATGGCGCAAATGTTCCAGATGGCAGTGCGAGTGTCGCTTCAATACCAAGGCCAAGTTCGCTGAATCGGTGATAGACGGATTGCTGTTTGGAGAAGAAAGATGGAGTGACGACGTACAATCCAACGCCTGTCGAATTCAAACGCATGGATGCCGCAACCATCACCAGATTGCTGAGTTCGCCAGTCAGTTCGGCTGCTTCACCGGTCGGGAGCGAAACCTTCAGCGGATGCTGTGACCTTGCACCCATTGGCAGGATACTTGCAAACATGTCAAACGAATGGGTCAGCGAATCGAGCAAACGCAATGGCTCGCCAAGTTGCCAACTAACCTCCGGGACGAGAACTTTCCCGAGTTCGTACTTGGCTTTATTTTGCGTGAACCCTAGTGCCTGCTCCGGATGGCAAGCCTCGCGCAATGTCTCGACTAAAAACCCTACGCCTGCCCACGGATCACAGATTGTTTTGGGTGAAACCTCTGTAGCGAGGGCGCAAAACACACCAGCTAACCATTCTGGAACATGCACAGTCCCACCCGACCCCATGAACCGTGTCGACAAGAACTGCTCCCAAGTAGCTAGGTCTTTCGAGGCAAAGCGGATACCCTCGTTCTGAAAATATTCAGCGAGCTCTTCAAGTTCAATGAATGGCAAACTACGGAGTTTGTCGAATTTCTGCCAAAGTTCGTTATTCATAGTTCACCGGTGTAAGGGTAGTACAGCAGCGACTTCTTCAATGATTGCGGTACAGTGTTTTCCCGTGAGTAGATGGTTTCTAGATGATGGATATCTGCTACGTTCATATCACGGCTTGAGCAGTTTAAAGCTCACTTGATAGCGATAGAAAGCAATGTTCTGTGTCATGGTCAAAGCTCGTCGGACACGCTGGTCATCTTCATGCGCGATAATCACACCCAGCACCTCCTGGCCCTTTTCGGCTAGTTCCTCCTGCACGTAACTCATGTAGCGGAGTGTCTGCCCCACGACTGCATCGCTCGTTCGGCCCTTCTTTAATTCAACCACCAGCAGCCGCTTCTTGTCTTTGCTAATGGCAAGAATATCTAGAGGTCCGGTATCCGTCTGGAATTGCTGGGCCTTTTCGCCATCTACCTCGTAGATGTCGTAATCCTTGCCGAGCTCTGTGTGTTGCCAGTTCTTGAACAGAAAATCTTCCAGATGCATTTCCAACGCGAAGGCGGACGGATCTTCAACGGAAGTGTCCGTGGATATGAGCATTGGAGCGGAAGCACCACCGAGTAGCTTTTCAAGCTCCTCATGATGCTGCGTAATGGTGCTGACTGTGCCAATTGATCCGGTGGAGTGCCGTAATGCATCGCTCATGTCCGCACGGTCTATAGTCACATTCAGCCAGGTAACGGGACGCCGATGTGGAAGAATCATTCCGGGCTCGTAGTAGTAGCCGCCGTTGACCTCTCCAATCCGATATTTGCCCGATCCAGTGGGGCACAACACGATGTCACCATCTTGTATTCCTTTGGATACAGTCCACAGTGCGCCACAGGCCAGTCCCGCAGCAATTCTGGTTTTATCCGGATGCGTGGCCAGATAGATTTGTATGAATTCCTTGTTAAATATCCTCCATTCGTCCGGAAGCTTCTTGGTAAGGTCTTGTTTGATGCCAAAGTCTGTGCCAATGAAGTTGTCCTTGAAGCACTCCTCGGCATGGACGCTCTTCTGACCCAGCATGACACGGTAGTAGTTATTCATGTGTTATAGCTCTCCGGTAATAGCTTGGTGCAAAAGTGATTTCTTCAACTCTTCAAGTTTTGTGAGTTTACGCTGGAAAATTGATTCGAGGTTTTTGGATTCAGCTTTAAGCGAATCGAGGTTGGCAACGATTTCCTGCCGCTGTAACAGTGGTGGTAATGGAAATGGAATCGAGTTCAACAATTTCTGATTCAACTTTGGTTGAGCCATGCCGCTTACGTACGGATCGAGTTTGATCGAGTTCAGGTAGAACTCAACGAATCGTTGCGAGGCAATGTCGGGAAATCGCAGGACATGGGCATGGTTATTGACCCAAACCTTACCCGAAATGGAAAACGCAATCGGATAGGTTCGCGCAAGCAAGTTCGCCCCGTCTTCGGATACAAGGAGCAGATCTTCATCAAAGATGTAGTCGTTTACGTAATCAACAATCCCAGAAGCTCCGTAGTACGGATACTTGCCTGCATGTCGCTTGCTCTTTGTTATGGGAACACGTTTGCTATCCAGGTTTTCACATGCTTCCCCAAGGGTTGTGTCCACCCACTCCTTGCCGCGCTGGGTGAAGACGAAATGGAGGTGGCTTTCGAAGAGGGCGCGGGCGTTTTGGTGGTTCTTTTCGGCGTTGGTTTTGATGGTGGCTATATCATCAAACGCTTTGTCCAGCAGCCCGACGATCCGCTGCTGTTCGACCAGCGGGGGGACGCACATCTCAAGTTCTTTGAGGAGGCGGTAATGACGCGCATAACCAAGCGTAGGAAGCTCGGCAGCCTGTAACTGGTAATAGAAGAACTTGGGACTGAGAAACGAACGCGGCTGCAAAATCCTCACTCCGTCCGCACCAAGGACGAAGTCGAAATCGACATACTTCAGAACCTGTGTGTGGTCGCCGAAGATGACGACTGGCCTTGAAACCTTGAAGACGTCCGCTTCGTCGTCCCAGTAACCGTTTGTGAACTCCGCCTCCTGAGAAACGATGGGAAACTGGCCTTCCGCGAGAAAATCCTTCCGCTGAATCTTGCGGGTATATTCCACAGGCTCGACGCAATTCTCAAAGGGCTTTTGTTCCCACCCTTTCTTCATAGCAGCGCCTTGATGTTTCCCAACACTTCCGCGCTCTCGGCGTCCAACGCGGTGATTTCCTTAAGGATGGCCGCCGGGTTGCGGTGCGCGATTTCCTCGCCGCCACTTGTGTTCTTCACGGAGAGGTCGAAGGTGGCCAGGTCAATGGTTCTGGCGTCCACGCTCCAGCTCTTGGGCGAGTCGGCGAAGGTTTTTTGCAGGGTCACGAACTCGGCGAGGTCGGCGTCGTTGAGCGGGTTGGTCTTGCCGAGGTTGCGGCCGGGGTTGAGCTGGTAGAACCAGACGCTCCGCGTCGGGGCACCTTTTTCAAAAAATAGAACTACAGTTTTGACACCGGCCCCTTGGAAGGTGCCTCCGGGGCAGTCGAGAACAGTGTACAAGTTGCAGCTTTCCAGCAGGAGCTTGCGCAGGCTCACAGAGGCGTTGTCGGTGTTCGAGAGGAAGGTGTTCTTGATGACGATGCCGCCGCGCCCGCCGGCCTTGAGCATCTTAATGAAGTGCTGCAGGAACAGAAAGGCGGTCTCGCCGGTACGGATGGGGAAGTTTTGACGTATTTCCTTGCGCTCCTTGCCTCCAAACGGCGGATTGGCCAGGACCACATCAAAACGATCCTTTTCCTGAATATCGGCGAGGTTCTCAGTGAGTGTGTTGGTATGCAGTATGTTGGGAGCTTCGATGCCATGCAGGATCATATTCATGATCGCAATGACGTAAGCCAGTGACTTCTTTTCCTTGCCGTAGAAGGTGCGCGACTGCAGCAATTGGAATTGTTTGACAGTGAGGCTGTCTTTCCTGAGGTAGTCGAATGATTCGCACAGAAATCCCGCCGATCCACAAGCGCCATCATAGATACGCTCGCCAATCTTGGGTTTCACCACTTGGATAATGGCGCGGATGAGCGGGCGCGGGGTGTAATACTCGCCACCGTTGCGGCCGGCGTTCCCCATTTTTTTTATTTTGGCTTCGTAGAGATGCGACAACTCGTGCTTCTCGGTCTGGGAGCGGAAGCGGAGTTCGTCGATATGGTCAATGATCTCGCGCAGGTTGTAGCCGCTCTGGATCTTGTTCTTGATCTCACCGAAGATTTCACTGATTTTGTATTCGATGGTGTCCGGCCCGGTGGCGCGCTGCTTGAACCCGTGCAGGTATGGGAAAAGCTTGCCGTTGACGAAATCGCGGAGGTCGTCACCTGTCATGGCGGTATTGTGGTCGAGCTTGCCATCCTTGCCCTTGGGCGCAGCCCAGGTTTCCCAGCGATAAGGTTTATCCAGGATGTAGCTGTATTTCTTGCCACTCAGATTGGCTTCGTCTGCCCTGTCCTGCTCCAGTCCATCGAGATATTTCAGGAACAGCAGCCACGATGTCTGCTCGGTGTAGTCCAGCTCGGTGGTACACCCAGCTTCTTTCCTGAGGACGTCATCGATATTTTTGAAGGCTTGTTCAAACATTTAGTGAATCGAACGGGGATTGTGGAAATACAGCTTCTTAAAACGAAGCATATATGACGATTTTTCAGAACATAGAAGTACAAGTTTTCTGCCCCAGCAGAGGAGTGAATACAAGGCGGTTACCAGCCGAGGATATGCAAGCCGCACGCCTTGCAGGCGAGAGCTTTTTGGTGTTGTCATTTTATTCAAGTGTAGTATCCCTGTACTGACATCAGTTCCACACCAAACTCTCGGCAGCCATTAAATGCTGTGCTCAGTTATCGTGAACTAGACCGATGGGCCAATACGCAATTGTGAGTATGGAATACGTGTAATAAATGCGATTAACTGAAATCGCAGATCCTCTCGTCCAGTCTCTGACATTGAGCAAAGGCGAGTAGCTTGATTTATAAAATCTCGCTCTAAAAAACAAATTCCACGCAAATCTATATAACTTTCTGGAATGATATTTTCTATCTCTGGCACAGGCATAAAGGGGTAACGCTTGCGATTACGCACAATATCGCGATGCGCATCATCGATCGTGCTTATGGGTAAGACAGGGGCAACTAGAAGTACTTTCTTATCCTTGTCGATTTCACAGTCATGAGATAATACGATAGCATTCAACTTGCGTCCTGATGCAAGGAAGTGACCACGCCCATCTTTTTGTGGGAGCCAGTCAGTCGTTTCTTCCCAAGTTTGCACATTCCTTTTCTGAGTAGCGCCACGCTTGAGAAGTTTTTCCGGGGTTGTGGCTGAGACTATCGGTTGTGGAGATATTAAGTCTCCCTGAGATAATTCAGTCTTTAGGGTATTAGCCCAAGTGTCCGCCACGACTTAGAACGCAATAGGGGGGTCGGATTGCGTACTTTGATCTGGTAGAGGTACTACTATTTGCGCAGCGGCCCTTAATCTTTGCCAATACGCGGCGGGCACGATATCTTCGTCAATATGAATTGATGTTAATTCAAATGCTTGGATATTACCCATGCCAATTGGCTTCGCTAAAACCGTCATACCGAAGCCGTTTAGAGCACAGGACAGCACCACAGTAGAAAGAGCTAGATGCAATGTTCCTGCCCGCTTACTAAATTTAAATGGCCGTGGTTCTCTACGAGGAGATGCAACAACTAAGCCGCCCTCAAGCCATTTACTTGGCAAATATGCGTCAAAATTATTTATCATGGTGATACCTCCTGCGTAAGCGATGAGAGTGCAGGCGCGATTTCCTTGAGTTTCTTCCACATAGCAAAATAGATTGATGTTGGTAATGTTATGCGAACAACTGGCTCTAGAGCCAATTTGCCGCCTCCATTTTGCACATTTATCATTGCAAATGGTGAGGCGTAATAACAGTCCAAACAACTTTCTGCACCTGAAAATCCAGCAACGATAATATTTGCAGCAAGAGCTACGGTTTGCTCGGGTTCCTCGGCAATATCAATCAATTTCCCTACGGGGAGCTTTTCCCGTAACTGGACCGTACGTTCCGCCACTGTATCTAGTGACCTTATAAGCTGATGAATTGCATCAAAAGTCATACTTATTACCAATAATGATCGCAATCCGTTACCCGTAACTTTGGTTTGACCAAAAAGCAACTTAACCATGTTCTCGTCTGAAACCACTGATGCAATATCAGACGTATACCGCCGATCCGGAACCGGAACCCTCGATAGGTTGGCTGAAAATTGTACTACGTAGCTTTGCGGGCCAGTTGCACGAAGCACATCAACCAGCACACCCTCTCCTGGCCTATGCAGTCCTTGAATTGTGGATTTCGATTTATGTGCCATTTCAATAGGTTAACATCAAAGGCAACCAACGTCATGTCGTGAATTTCATATAGTTTAGTGCCCTTGCTACCAGTGTGGGGGAGCGGGTATCGGACTGTGATCGGTGGCGAAATTAGACCATAACTATGTGCTGAAATGCGCTAAGAGCGCGAGCCGTGCATAAGTGTAGGTTGCACTATAACAGCCCTCTCTCGGCGAAGCTCACGGCCTCAATGCCGCCGACTACGAAATGATCGAGCGTGCGAATGTCCACTAGCGCCAGTGCGTCCTTGAGACGTTGCGTGAGCCGGCGATCAGCATCCGAAGGCTCAGCTACTCCAGAGGGGTGGTTGTGGACAAAAATCAGTGCGGCGGCGTTGTAGTGAAGCGCTTGCTTCACGACTTCACGCGGATGGACGGAAGCGCCGTCAATTGTGCCGCGGAAAAGCTCCTCGAACGCGATCATGCGATGACGGTTGTCAAGGTAAAGTACGCAGAAGACTTCGTGCGCACGTTCCGAGAACCTGGCGACAAGCCAGCGGCGAGTCATTGCGGGATCAGTCATCGGTTGACTGTGCGTAATACGCTCACGCAGGATAGCTTCCGCAAGTCCAATGATTTCTTCCGCCCTTGCCGGACGGTTTAGCGAGTAGTTGCCTTCTGCATCCCGGATGAATATCTCGGCGGAATTCTGTTTAGATTTCATGTGACGGCCTCGTTTTAAGTGAATGACGGGGCCGAAAGAGCCGGGTAACAGCCAGTGTCATGTGCCGCGCAGCGCCGCAGGCTTGGCCTTGACACGACGAGGATGGAGCTCGGCTAGGAACCGGGACTATTCATTCACCGAGGAGGGTGGCATATCGAAAAGCCGCTGAAACGTCACGGGATGCGAAAAAATGAAACAAACTGGAGCAGTGTAGGGTGGCGGGGGATCTTGGCGCCTATACAATTACAGGACGCCTTGAGCGATAGTTACATACCGAGCAACCTACGCTAAATTGGATTGACCAGGAAATAAGATTCGCTTAGTTAGGATTTGTAGCATGATGAGGCCGTAATTATTGCGGGACTTTTGCGGGCCACAGTGGTGCATGGTGATGCAAAGTCCTGCAAAGTGCAACGAGCGTCCCGAATTACAAGTTAATAAATACAAGCAGTTACACGTAGCTGTGTTGCCCAGTCGATTAGAGCGCGGCACTCATAATGCTGAGGTCGGTGGTTCGAGTCCACCCGTAGCCACCAACATTATCAACCTCTTACGTTTCACTTCACTAAAGTCAGC
>Ga0307372_10008927_pt1 | contig 13977 bp, 15 predicted proteins | sample OX1MG_FD_202533 | JGI IMG/M metagenome (GOLD analysis project Ga0307372, IMG submission 202533) | Soil microbial communities from Risofladan, Vaasa, Finland - OX-1 | ecosystem: Environmental > Terrestrial > Soil > Coastal area > Acid sulfate soil | place: Finland: Risofladan, Vaasa | collected...
CCGTATCCCGATCTCCTGATATTCGGTGCTGAGCTCGACGGCAACCGCGCGCCGTTGAAGTGACAGCACGTCTCCCACGCGAACGCGCTGCGCCATCATCGCTCCTCGGCTATATCGGCTTCGAGTTCGCTGAGCAACCTAATCATCTCTCGTTCTGCCTGGAGGAGATCGGCAAGCAGTTCGGCCGGTGGACGGAGCGCGGGATCGTCAGGCCGATTTGGGTTACGCAGGTCGAGGTCGTATTCGTTGCTCTCGATCTCGCTTATTTGCACCCGCCAGGCATGCTCGTTCTCAACTCGCTCGGCCCACCAAGCTTGGCATCCAGCAAATTCCGAGAAGCGCAAGGGCTTGATCTTTGAGTACTTCTTCCGCCCCTCCGGGGGATCGATCTCGTAATACCAGACTTCCTTGGTCGGCCCTGTCTTATCGAAGAACAGGAGGTTTGATGGAATGTCTGTATACGGCGCGAAGGCTCCGGCTGGCAGCCGCACGACAGTATGCAGGTTGCATTCGGCGAGCAACTGCCTTTTGATGCGAGCGCCGATGCCGCGGTTGAACAGAACGCTATGGGGGACGACGATGCCGCACCTGCCGCCGTCGTTGAGCTGTCGGACAACGAGCTGCAGGAACAGCCAGGCGGTCTCGCTCGTGCGCATGTCGGCGGGAAAGTTAGCCTGGATGCTCTGTTCTTCCTCGCCGCCGAATGGCGGATTGGTGAGTATGATATCGACGCGCCTTGCCTTGCCGATTTGCGTGATCGGCCCTGCGAGCGCATTTCCGCGGATGATGTTCGGCTGTCCCACGCTGTGCAAGAGGAGGTTCATCATTCCGAGGAGATAGGGCAGTGGTTTCTTCTCGATACCGCGCAGGTCGTCCTGAAGCGCGCGCTGCTGCCCCGTCGTCTCTACCTTCGGCGCCAGATGCTCAAGGGCCTCTACGAGGAATCCTCCTGTGCCGCATGCAGGATCGAGGATGATCTCCTCGAGCTGAGGGTCAACCTGCTGGACGATGAATCTGATAATGGGCCGGGGCGTGTAGAACTCACCCGAGTCGCCGGCCGCATCGCGCATCTCACGGAGCATGGACTCGTAGAGATGAGCCATCGTATGGATATCATCAGAGGAGGTGAAATTTATGCCATTAACCTTATTGATGACATCTCGTAGCAGATAGCCCGAGAGCATCCTGTTATTTGTCTCCTTGAAGACCGCGGCCAGGACATCCCGAGAATCATGACGTCCGGTGCCCCTCAGGCCGCGCAGATACGGCAGCAGCTGCATGTCGATGAAGGCAATCAGGGCGTCGCCGGTACGGCCGTTGGCATCTGCGGCCCAGTCACGCCACCGGTACGGAGCCTCGATCGTGGGGCGGAAGTTGTCCTCGGTGATCTCGCGGCTCAGCTCAAGCCCATCGAAGGCCCTGAGGAACAGCAGCCATGCGAGCTGGGGAATGCGGTCAAGATCCCCGTTAAGGCCGGCATCCTTGCGCATCGCGTCGCGAGCCGACTTGATGAGCGCGGCCAGCTTTGCCTGTGGCGAGACAGACGCGGGTGCCTTCTTGAGTGGGGCCATTGAGGATTAGATCTCCTTGGTTAGAACATCACAGCCAGAGCTAGGCCGCTCATCCTGACTGACATTAAGCCACGTAGACCAGTTCGCCGAGCCTCGACACGGCAGTCCGCAGAGACTCCGGCGACCCGAACCGGCTGGCAATCTCGACGGGGGTCCCCAGCGCGGACAGCGGCGGTACCTGCAGTACGGCTGGGTCGTCGAGCTGGCTGATCCCATACTCGGCGTACTTGTCCAGCAGGTAGCTCAGCACCTCCTGGGCTGCCGGCTGGTAGGCGTCGAAGAAGTCGGCGTGCTCTTTCCGCACGCGCTGGGCGCGGTCGGTTCGAGTGGTCAGCGGCTGGTTCCATGCCAGGTGAACCAACACGTCGATCAGGTCCGCGTCGTAAAGCCCTGTCCGCTCGACAAGCTCGGCGGGGTCTATGCCATGGAGGCCGAGGGCATCTGCGACATCCTGGCGCCCTACCCGGCTCGCCCACTCGGAGCGAAGCTCGCCTGGGTCGGGAAAGAGCGACCGCACGGTCTCGGTCACGAAGTCGCGGTACTCCACCAGGCGCAGCCGACGGGTCTGGGCGTCAAGGTGATACGCCGCCTCGGCAGTCACCCAGACCTCGGCATCATCGACATAAAACTTAGCCCGAGGCTCGTCAGCGAGATCGCCGGGATCCACGTCAGCGCCGTCATCTGACGAGCCATCTGGCCCAGAGGCCGACACGGGTTCCGGCTCATCGATCACGGTGTCTTCAACAGTATTGCCCTCACCGTCGATCTCTTCCCGGACGATCCGCTCTGGCGGCCCGTCGAATTCCGGGTCGCTAAACAGCGCGCTTGCGCCTGAGTAGTCGATGATATCGAATGAGAGCTTGTCCTCGTCGGGGAACAGGCGAGTACCTCGGCCGATCATCTGCTTGAACATTGCCATCGATCCCACTGGGCGAAATAGGACGACGTTGCGCACAGTCGGCAGGTCGACGCCGGTCGACAGCATCTCCGACGTGGTGGCGATAACCGGTAGATTGCTCTCGGTGTCTGCGAAGCGGCTGAGGTACCCCAGCCCTATCTGGTGCTCGTCACTGACGATGCGCACGGCATAGTCGGGGTGCTGTTCCGTCAGGTCCGAGTTCGCGTTATGCAGCGCACGCCGCATCTGGTCAGCATGCTCCTGGTTAACGCAGAACACGACCGTCTTGGCCCACCGGTCTGTCCGCTTCAGGTACTCCGTCAGGTGCTTAGCTGCCGCTTCAGTTCGGGTAAGCAGGGACACGACTCGCTCGAAATTGGCAGTGGTGTAAAGCCCCTCAGGGATCTCCCTGCCGAACATGTCCAGCTGCCCTTGATCCGGCGCCCAGCCCCAGGCGTCTGGGCTCAGCATCACGCGGCGGACACGATACGGAGCAAGGAAGCCGTCATCGATGCCCTGGGCAAGGGAGTACTCGAACAGCGGGGCGCCGCCGAAGTAGTCGTAGGTGTCAGCGGTCTCGTCGCGCCTAGGCGTGGCGGTCATGCCAAGTTGGGTCGCGGACGCGAAGTAGTCGAGGATCATGCGCCATGACGAGTCGGCCCGAGCACTGCCACGGTGGCACTCGTCGACGATGATGAGATCAAAGAAATCCGGCGGGAAGTCGCGGAACATGCCGTTCAGGTCCGTGCCGCTGTCGGCGAGTTGCTGGTACAGGCCGAAGTAGATCTCCCGCCCCGGCTTGGCTTCGCCGTGGAGCTTCCAGATTGGCGAACCGTCACCCGCACCGAATGCGGGCTTGTACTCACGCTCGATCGGCTGATCGATGAGGATGTTGCGGTCCGCTAGGTAGAGGATGCGCGGATGGCGGCCCGGACGCCATGCGCTTGCCCAGAGCTTCCAGACGATCTGCATCGAGACGAAGGTCTTGCCGGTGCCGGTAGCCATCGTGAGAAGAAGCCGCTTGTCGCCGCTCAGGATTGCCCGGACCGCGAGGTTGATCGCCTTTATCTGGTAATATCTCGGTTCCTTGACCGAGCCGTCGGGATTCCGGACATCCCGGTTGAAGGGAAGCAGCAGTCCGTCAGCCACGGAGCTGTCGTCGATGCCCTTCCATTCCCGGTACCGGGCCCAGAGAATGTCAGGCGACGGGAATCCGGCGAGATTCTCGCGCTCGATCCCGGTGTTCCGATCGTCCTCGACGATTCCTTTCCCGTTGGTCGAGAAAGCGAACGGCACGTCTAGTAGCCGGGCGTAGTTCTTTGCCTGCTGCAGCCCTGCGCCGGGGATCGCGTGCTCACGCTTTGCTTCCACGACGGCAATCGGCAGTCCTGGGCGGTACTCGAGCACGTAGTCAGCCCGGAGTGCGTCGGCCCGCCGGTGCTTCCTTCCTACGGCCACGATCCGCCCATCAGTGATCCGATATTGCTCGACAATCTGGTCAGGCTCCCACCCTGCGTCCCGGAGTCGTGGCATAACGTAATCGCGGCATGTGTCGGTTTCGATAGGACGGCGTACGCCGCTCCGCCGCCTCCTCGCCGCTGCTGGCGGGTCAGGGTCAGGGTCAGGCAGGTAAGCGCGGAGCGCGTTCCGGATAATCTCGCTCACCGAGGTGGATTCAAGATCCGCGCGGTGCGCCACCGCTTCCCTGAGCTCAGGCGGGAGCCGGACAGGTACGACCTCGGCGCGCTCGCGGGTGCGCGCAGGCCGGGACCGGAGAATCTCCGCGTCGTAGCCAGCTTCGGCTTCAGACGCCAGGTCATCAAGTTCCGGCTCGCTGAGTACGCGGCCAGACCGGGTCAGTTCGGTAACTGGCGGCAGAGGCGGTGAATTAAGGAGGGAAGCGAGCGTCCGCCGTACGAGATCGCTCACCGAAGTACTCTCCGCATCAGCCTGACGCTTCACGGCGGCGTGGAGAGAAGCGTGAAGGCGTACCGGCACGGCGGTTGCCGGGCCGGACCCTAGGAGAGGACGCCCTGGCCGCGGAGCCAGTTCATCGACGTCGTAGCCGCGCTCGGCTTCAGCCGCGAGGCCTTCTAGCTCATCGTTGGTGAGAATGCGGCCGCTCTTGGTCCTGTACGGACCGGACTGCTCGTTCATAGATCACCTCCCGGTCGCGGGAGCAGTGCAAGGTACTCGGGTCGGCAGGTCATCGCATGCCAGATCAGCACGACGCCGCCAGCGATCTCTCCGCCGATCAGCTCGAGGAGATTTCCGGCATGACCTGGGCCAATGAACAGGACCTTGGGCGGATCGTTGTCCGGATCGATCTCCTTGACCAGTTGCGGCATGTCGAACGCGTGCGAGATCGCCTCGATCGTCGCTCCATGCTTCAGCGCGGAGGCATGGACCCGAAGAGGCACAACCGAAGTGTAATACGAAACTCCAGGAGCCGAGGCCCGGACGACTGACGGCGCACGGGGACCGACACCCAGACCCTGCCCTGCGATGTCCCGGTGGGCTCAGTCCAGGACGACGTACATCTACCACGACACGTGGGGACCTAGATAACGCCTCTCTGGGGTCTCCATTTAACCGGAGTAGTCCAGGTAGGAGGCCCTCCACGGGCGCTCCGCTGGCGGGCGCTCCAGGCTCGGAGGATGTCCGCGCGTCGCTGGCGGGGTCGGCGGGATCTTTCGTGGCCGCTTACCGGCGACGATGTCCTGGTAGCGCACCGGGTCGTGGCCTGCAGCGAGCTCGGGCACCCGGTAGAACACGAGCCCGCGGCTTCGCGAGCGGCGGCGGTTGAAGCGGAACACGAACTCGTCCAGGTAGCTCTGCAGATGCGCCTCATCGACCGAGCCCTGATGGGTGCTCAGCAGCCACCGCTTCGCCAGCGAGGCAACCCTGTGCACCGCGGGCAGCAGCTCGCCCGGGTCGTCGCCGCGGGCGCGGGCGGCCCGCTGGCTGCGCCGCTCATGCACGTAGCCGAGCCCGGCAAGCCCGTGGTAGCCCATCCAGGCATCGGTGATCACCTTCGCGCCCGGCTCGACGTGGCTGGTGACGAAGGGATGCAGCGAGGCGGAGGACCCGTCAGCCAGCAGTGCCATGCGGCACCGGCCGATCCCCTTCGGCTCGGTGACCTCCACCGCGATGCCGGTGAGCACCTTCTTGCCCTTCGCCCGGCCGCCGCGCAGTCCCGGCTCCTCCCCGCCGGTACAGGTCTCGTCCACCTCCACCATGCCGGCCAGCAGCTCACGGCCCGGGCGCACCAGTACCGAGCGCAGCCGGTGCAGCATCGCCCGCGCGGTCTGCTGAGAGCCGATCTCCAGCGCCTTCTGCAGGCTCAGCGCCGAGATCCCGTCCCTGGCCGTGGCGAACGACCAGCAGGCCGTGAACCAGACCGTCAGCGGCGTCCGCGTCCGGTCGAAGATCGTGCCCGCTGTCACCGAGGTCCGATGGCCGCAGGCGGCGCACATGATGCGGCCATCGCCCAGCCGCCAGCCTCCGCAGTGGCCGCACTCCGGGCACACGAACCCCAGCGGCCATCGCACCCACTCCAGGTAGCCCAGACAGTCGGCATCGGCACGGAACCAAGCCTGGAACTCGCCCACGGACCGCGGGTAGTGCACGCCGCCACGGGGCCCGGCCACCCAGCCAATCTACTCCGGTTAAATGGAGACCCCAGACGCCCCTTATGCAGTTACCGGACAGGAGCCTTGAGTCACGACAGAGTGTGAGTGCTCCTCTGTCCTGGCGTACTGTTCCTGACGCCGGTCCGGCGTGCCTGATGCGACGGCCCGGCTATCTGATGCGGGCTCAGCGAAAGTGATGCGCAGCCTGAACGAGATCCATGGATGGATCAAGGTACTCGCCCAACCCGGGGTGCTGGCAGCAGTGCTGTCACCAGCCCCAATACCGGTGCGGGCCTGGGCGCGGTCGAGAGCGCGGTAGACGATGGAGCGGCGCGTCTGAGCTGCGCTCTGACGGACGCGTCGAACGACCCAGCCGATCCCCAAGGAGTACTGTCCAAGGGCATCCTTGGGGACCCACGCCGATGGGGGGCCTGTGGACCGGCATCTCAATGTATTCCTTCCCTACGAGCGCCCGCCGCACCACGAAGACCAGCTCACGCGGGCGGCGATGATTGTGATGCGTGCGCTCCCCCTGGCACGCGACGCGCTGCTCGCCCGGATCGGTGCGCTCCCCTCCGCCAGGCTGCCTGAGCCCGAGCTGGACATGCAGACGAGGCACGTGCTGGAATCGCCCGCGCTGAGCGAAGCAGGCGGGCTTTCGCTGCACCAGCTGATCAGTGTCTTCCTGTCACCGGACGAGGGGCTCGACCTGTCTGCGGCGGAGATCGAGGAGCGGGTCCGCGAGCAGCGCCTGGACGGAGTGCTGCGTTTCGGCGACGAGCTCGTCGTCGTGATCGAGAGCAAGATCGTGGGCGAAGCTCCCAGTGACCAGGCCAGGCTGCTGCGGCTCCGCGGCGTTGAGACCGAGCGCTCGAAGGTGATTGCACTTGGCTGGCACAACTCCTGGAAGACTGGTGGGCACTCTTAGAACGAGGATTGCTCGCCCCCGCGGAGCGGGTGCTGATAGAGGATCTGATCGCCTTCACGGAGAAGCACTTCGCCCGCTTGCTGCCGTTCACCACTCTCGGGCGCGCCGGTGAGCATGATCTGCGGCGACAGCGCCGCCTGATGGCACTGCTGCGGGAGGCCACCGGCCTTGATGACCTGGAGGCCGAGCGGCGTCCCCAGGCCGGCGCCGCAGTGAAGCTGGATGCGGCGAAGTCAACGCAGCGGATCTCCCTTCAGCAAGAAGCCGAGACCCTCGCGCTCTGCACCTGGCCCGCAGAGCTGAAGCCGCAAGCCGAGGCCCTGTACCGAACTGGCAGGGCTCAGCGGCTCATGGACTTCGTGGCGGCGCATCCCGAGGTGTGGCAAGCCCGCCCTAACGTGCACCTCGCCTTCCGGAACGCCTCCGTCGCGCAGCGGCTCTACCTGCACTGTCACCTGGAGACTACCGAGTACGGCCACCGCTGGTCGGGAAACGATTTCGCTCAGATCCGCGCGCACCCCCCGGACCACATCCGGGAGCGCCTCTGGCCCTGGCTCCGGGACCGCCAGTACGCCGGCCCCGAGGATGACGGGCAGCTCGATGCATTCCTCAAGCGCCTTGGCCACCGCGACGCCCATCTGCGTCCCGGCATCGAAGTACGGCGCCTCTGGCCCTGGGCACATGCAGTCGATCTCGATGAGCGCGGCGCGCTAGCTGGCGAAGTACGTACTGCGGTGGCTGAGCTGCTGACGGCGCTCGACGAGCCGCTGCCCCCGGCGTGCACCGGTGAGCGCTTGATCGCGACCTGACAAGCATCGCCTCATGGCGCTCAGCAATGTCGAGGCGGTTCAGCTCTGCGCGGCGTGCTGCCCGGCTCTTGCTGAGAATCTAGAGCACTTAAGGCTCTAGGAGATCTTATGTGCATGGCCGAGATCGATCCGATTGGAAGCCCGGTGCCCACCTACCTGCAGGTGGCCGATGCAATCGCCGCGCGCATCGACAGAGGCGAGGTCAGCGGCAAGCTGCCCGCTGAGCGCGAACTGGCCAATGAGTTTGGTGTCGCGTATCAGACTCTCCGGCACGCCATGCAAGTGCTGCGCGACCGTAACCTGATCATCACGCGGCAGGGCAGAGGGACCTTCGTGGCGGCCTCGGTTGCCGACCACGATTAACGCGTGCAAATGGTGTGCCGCTCACGGTGCGGGGCGGTTGCACGCTGGCCTGTGACATGGCTTCCGTCGATGCCAGCCTCGTACTTCAGCACGCCGGGCCCGAGGCTTGGCAGGAGGTGTGGTCGCCGCGGAAGTCCTGGTTGCTCAGCAGGATCTGGGTGAGGAGAGCGGGGTGGTATCCGGCGTCTGTGACGGCGCGGATGATGGCGGACAGGTCCTTGGGCAGGCATTTGCCGCTGAACCCTGGGGGCGGTGGCGAACGCGGCGGTGTCCGTCTCCCGGACGTCAACGATCTCTGCGACTACGTTCAGCAGCGACCAGGCTGGTCGCCACTTTCCTTGCGCCCGCGGGGCTTGCGCTGCTCGCGGCCGGTCCGCAGCTCGACGCCCAGGCGGGCCAGCTCGCCTTTCGGCAAGGCGTACATCCAGGTGTAAATCGCTTCGTGGGACACCACGTCTCCAGCCTGCCCGCAGGACCGGTCGTATTTCAGCCGGCCGGCGACCTGATCCGGGGATAAGCCGTGACGCAAGCCGGATACCACCCGGCGGTGCAGCACCGGGTCAGCATCCATCTTGCGGGCTTTTGGGCGGCATCGTTCTTCTTCCGCCCGTGCCTGCGCCCGGTGGGCCCGGTACTTTTCCCGCCCGCCGTTGCGGGCGATTTCCCGGCATATGACGGACTCGCTACGCTCGGTATGCACGGCGATTTCCTTATTCGTCAGCTGCATGGCCAGGCACCGCGATATCTCCTCGCGATCCTCAAGCGTCAGCGGACGGCGCTGTTCCCCCACGGACCCTCCGTACTCGACAGGTCCGCCGAGAATCTCAGCAAAGAGAATCAGCCACAGGAAGACTACAATACCTCCAGGAAGATCCCGCTCTCCCGAAAAGCCCGATTGCCTTCACCCCTTGTGATCAAGGTGTGAGTCGTACAAGAACACTGCTTTCTCCTACGGGTCAAGATCGGTGGGGCGGCGGCCGCCGTCCTGTCAGGTCAGTCGCTGGTAGGGGTGCGCTTTGACCTGCTGACCTACACGCCGCCACGGGTACGGAAACAGGATCTGCTGGAATAGGCGAGGGTCAACATTGAAGTAGTCGTAAATGCCGCCGCCGCGGAAATGGATCCGCATGATCCGGGTCGCTGGCTCATAACCGGCCTCAAGTACGTTCGTGGATGTGACGGGGTGCATGTGCACGGAGATCTCCTCGGGAGTCGAGCTGGTTCAGGGTGCGGGCAGTAAAAGGACGGCTGGCGGCAGCGGAAGCGCGCCAGCCGCCCAGGCTACTTCTCGTTCCGCACGCCCTTGTGCTGCTGCGGGCTGCCGTTCAGGATCCGGCCGGTCGCCGTGTCGCGTTTGAACCACGTCTTGCCGACCTTGAACTCGCTCCGGCCTTTTACGGCGCCGATGCGGTGGCCGCGTCCAGTGTTCTTGGCCACGCTATCCACCTCCTCTCCGAGAGCCGCCAGGATCGACATGGCGTCCCCTCATCTGGTAGTCGAGGCAGGCGCCGGCTGGGTTAGCGGCAGTCTCCGCAGAGACCATTCATCAGGAGGTGCGGCAGGTATTTCATAGCGCATGTGCCCTTGCAGAGCACCTCCGCTGAGGCTCTTCGGTCACATCGGCAGCGCCCGCACACGGGGCAGTGAGGCTCCTTGCAGGCGTCGCACGGCCATGCCCGGACCTTCCGAACCTGGCGGCAGCATTCAATCTCGGTTTCGGGCCGTCGGTCGAACTCCCGGATTGACTGCGGGTGGAATCGCTCGGCACCCCAAAGATCCGAGCCGGAGAGGATCGCGATCGTCCGACGGCCGGTGGCCAGGGCGTCGAGGTAGTAGTCATCGCGTCGGCCCCAGCGTGTCTCCCAGAACGTCCGACGCCGGAGAGTGGCGTTCGCCTTCAGGTTGCGGAGCGGGTGGCCAGCTGGTACTTCCTGCCGGGGCCACGGATAGACGAGGGGCCATCCGTTGTCGTCATCGGGGCGGACGCTGGCGTACTCCACTGTCTGGGTCATGCGGTCGATCACGACTACGGCTCCCAGACCTGGCAACCGCCGTGCCAGTGCGATCGCGCACGCCGGGAGGCTGGCGCTGGTGGAGGCGTACAGGTCGGTAACGTGTCGTGCCTGGATCGGCTCGGTGCTCACGGTGGACTCCACCAGGTGAGCGGGCAGCAGAAGCTGCTGCGCGATGCAGTCGCAGACGCTTTCCAGCTGCTTCGCTGACTCGGCCTGCGTCGCGAGCAAGTCGTAAATTTCGTTGCCCTGATCGACCAACCAGTGACCTAGCTCATGGGCTAGCGTGAAGTTCTCCCGGCGGTTCCCGGTGCGGCGATAGAGAATGACCCGTTCCTCGAGGTACGAGATGCCGTCACAGATCCCTCCGTCATCTCGGGCAAAGTCGAGGTGATCAACCGCCCGGACCGTCAGGCCGATGTCCTCCTGCAGGGTTTTCCTGGGATTGAGGACGAACCGTTGTGATACGGCAGGGCTTATTCCTGCGAGGGCTTTCGTCACGCATGTTTCAATCGTGGCTCTCACCAGGTTCTCTTTGCTCCAGCGCAGTTACCAGGGCTTCGAGCGAGGCAAGCATCTGATCCGTATCCGGCCGGGTACCGCGAAACACCGAGGCTGCCAGTCTTGCCTCGAGCGCAGCAGCGGCGAGATCAGCCGATGTCCGGCGGAGCCGGGCCCACCGTTCAGCCAGTTCCCTGAACCTGGCGGTGGCAGCGACGGCCTCGAACGCGCGTTGGGACTGAGACTGGCCGCGGTCGATGGTTAGCCGGTCGGGGTCTCGGCCTATGACATCGGCGATCGCCTGGATGAGGGCGGGCGGAACCGTAGTGCTGTCCCTCGCCTGCCAGCTGAACACATCGCGAGTCGCGACCTCCCACCCCCGGTCTGACAACTTCCGTGCCAGCTCACTCACGTTCATGCCGGCTGCCCGCAGGGCATTCCTGAGTGCTTTGCCATCCAGTGCACGGGAACTGTCCGGCACAAGTCCGAGCATCGCCGCCACGGGATCGTCCTTCACGGGCGGAGCGCCGTGAGCTTCTTCCCACAACAGGTCCGCCAGGGCGGTCAGCGCTTCGGCCTCTGTTTGCTGTGAGTTGTCGAGGTTCAGCGGGGCTGTAGGCAATGCACGGATATGCGCGTCAAGCAGTTCCTCCAGGGCTGCTTCCCAGCGGTCTTCGTTCATGGTCTCACCCCCTCTGGCTCCATTGCCTTGTGCAGTTGGCGCAAAGCTTCCTTGGCCATCTGGCTAACCCGGGGGGGCGTCACGCCGAGTTCCGCCGCCACCTCCGGTCTCGGTCGTTCTCTGGCGATGTACTCCCATGCGACGTGGCGGTGCCGCTCATCGAGGACTGCAAGCTTGTCCCGGACGACGCCAGCTGCGCGGCGCCGGTCCACCAATTCGGCCACGTCGCTCGCCAGGTCCATTGGATCTTGCTGGTCGTAACTGGCAGGATCCTCCGAGACGGAATGCCTGGCTGCGCCGGAATTCAGGATGTCGAGAGCTCGCCACCTGACTGCGTTGACCATCACCGCCTCCCAGCAGGTCACCCCAGAGGGCGGTGACTTCAACAAGGACTCCATGGCTGCCATGACTGCGTCCTCGGCCTCAGCCGCTCGCCCGGCCTCCCGCAGAACACGCGCGGCGACCCTGTACATCGCGTCGCGATGCTTCTGGTACAGGGCCGCCCAGTCTGGTGGTGGAACTTCGCTCACCTGTGCCTCCGTTCCTGAACTCAGCTGCCGCGCTGCTGATGACAGGTAGTCGATGCAAGCAGCGGGAGCGTTAGCCTCCGGGCCGGCCTGGGCGCTGGCAGCAGTGCCTGGCACAAGCCGTATCCTGCCGCCACGATCCCCTGCGCGGATGCGGTTCACCAGACGGTGAACACGCAGCCCCTGACCGGGTGGCCGATCGTGTCCTAGAAAGATGATGCCGCCGGGGAGGATGGGGAAGCTGGCGTGGTCTGTGGTCGCTGGATGACGGGGAATTAGCTGGAGGGACAGGCGACGATTGAGAGCCCAGGTAGGTGCCCTCGTCCAGCAGGATGGCCCAGGCCTCGGCCGGGGCCAGGTCCGCGAACCGCGACGAGTGCAGGGCATCCAGGATGGCCAGCCGCTCGGCCGGCGCCAGGGCATGCGGCTGGGCCCGGTCCCGGTGCGGCACCGGTGCGCGCCGCGCCGGCGGCGGGCTGGCCCGGTGGCGGCGGCACCAGCTGGCCTGCGCCGCCCCGGCCGCTCGGCACGCGGCGCGGGTACCGATCCGCGGTGCCAGCGCGATGATCGCCTCGCTGGTCACGGCATCGGCCCCGGCTCGCCGCCCGCGCCCTCGAGAGCCTCTCCAAGAGCGTCTGACAGGGATGACCCAACAGGTGACGCTGGTCCGGCCCGGCACCGAGCATAGGCACAGAATGTTCGGATCTGGGCGGCCATTATCTTGACCGAAACCCAGCCGAAGTCCGCGCAGATCGCCGGTTCGGTGAGCCTTCTCCCGGCCAGGCCCGCCACTCGGAGTGACGCTGCGCCGCCAAGGATCGCGGCGCGGTGGAGTAACGGGTTGCGCCAGACGAGGTTCGGCCGAGCCAGCGGCGCCGGGGCGGCGGTCCCGGTGGGCGCGATCGTTGCTGCCGCGCTCGACACGTCCCACGAGCGGGCATCGGCGCCGATTGCCTGCCGCAGCACGCCCAGCGCGAGAACGAGGGCCTTCGCCGCGTCGGCTGCCTGGACGGTCATCGTGACCCGGACCTTCCGCACCCGTCCCCCGCGGCCGAGCTGAGATTCGAGCTGCGCGTCACGGACGGCCTTCCCCGACCAGCCGGCCAGCCGGTCATCCAGCCGCCCTACTATCGCGGCGGTCCGCTCGCCAGCACGCGCGGTCAGCGGCACGTCGAGCCGCACGGCGTAGCTGGTCATAGGCGGCAAGGGTAGCCGTCTGACCTGCTAGGACTTGCCGTCGGCCCGAGGTCTCACCAGCGCCGACTGATAACCGAGCCACCCGTCGGTGCCGTCGACGAAGCGGAGGCGGACCAGCCAGGTGATCGCTGGCCGGACATCATCTCGGTCCGCGGCTCGTCGAGCTTCCGCCACGCCACCACCGTGCACGGCCGCCAGACCCGGTCCGACCAGAAGGTTTCGGCTGCGGCGCGGCGGGGCCGGAGATAAGGCCCCGGCGGTGTGCCAGCGTGGCCGAGCCTCAGGCTGGCCCCGCGCGGGTACCCTGGATCTCGTGGCTCGGGCATCTCCCCGATTAGAACACACTGTCGATACCGACGTGGCGGACCGGGCCGTCGTCTTGCATGCCGAGCAAGATGAGGCTTTCCAGCGGCCCGTCGATCCGCAGCCAGCCGACCTCGACGTAGCTGATTGTGCCGGGTAGTCCGGCGACGGCGAACGGCCCGCGGGCGGTTTAAGCGAGGCAAGGCCAGGGCTAGTTTCCACGGTCGCTCACATCCAGGGTTGCTAACGGGCTGGCCGCGCATGCCCTCGCGGGAGGCGCCCCGGGCAGGGCCGCGTCGGCGGGGGCACCCACCGTGGACGATCAGCGCTCCACTCCGCTCGGCATGTCAAGTCCGGCTGGCCGCATGGCGGCTGCCGTGACCGGAGTTGACGACGAGTACCTAGCGATCCTTGGTCTCTAGCGATCCTTGGTCTGCGATCCTTGGTCTCTAGCTTCTTTAGGTTTGTGTCAAGTTTTCACGCGGCCTTGCTGAGGCGTGCGCGGGTGATGTAGTCGTCGATGTGCTGGTCGATCGCGCGGAGGGCGTGCCGGA
>Ga0307372_10008929_pt1 | contig 13975 bp, 13 predicted proteins | sample OX1MG_FD_202533 | JGI IMG/M metagenome (GOLD analysis project Ga0307372, IMG submission 202533) | Soil microbial communities from Risofladan, Vaasa, Finland - OX-1 | ecosystem: Environmental > Terrestrial > Soil > Coastal area > Acid sulfate soil | place: Finland: Risofladan, Vaasa | collected...
TCGCGGATGTTCTCTGGGGGTGCGATCGTGTGCAAATAGGGCGTTCCCGCGATCCGTGCAGACTGAGTCATGATCAAATACCCGCCAGCGCAGCCTGAGCTGTTGCACATGTGGCACGTCTTCGCGGGCCGAGCTTCTGAGCAGCAACGATGACGAGCACCACAGTGGCTGAGGCATGTTGCGAAAGGTCTCCGTTCAGCGCCTGGCGCCACATGATGCGACGGGCGGAGGACCCCTGGAGAACGGATGTAGTGGTGCATTTCTATGGCCCAGTGGCCGCGCGGGTATGCGAGCAGGTCGCCGGGGCCGGCCTGGTCCGGGGGCAGGCTGGTGATGCCGAGGACGGCGACGGCGCCAAGAGGGCTGCCGTCCGTGCCGTAGCTGTAGCGCTCGACCAGGAACACCTGCCTGACGTGCGGAAACAGTTCGGTGATGCGCTCGGTGGCCGGCATGGCCTTGATGGTGCGGACGTCGACGCGGCCGTGGCCGCGGTCGGCGGTCCAGGCCTCGACGGCTGCTGATTTCCAGCACAGGGCGTCGGCGGCGGCGAACAATCCCGGCTGGTTCTCTCCGATCGTGAGCACGAAGTGCGCGTCCCTGGCCGCGATCTGCCGGGCATGCTCGCGCTGGGTGTGCATCTGGTCCGCGGTGATCACCGCGCCGGCCAGGTCCCCGTCGGGGATCTTCTTCAGCAGCTGCCGGAAGACCGGGTCGAGTAGCCGGGGGGAATCTCACCCCCCGGCTCTCACAGATCCCGGCGTGACAATCTCTTGTCACCGGGCTCCTGTCATCCTGTCCGCCAGGGGTTGACCGTCCATTTCCAGTGGATGAGGCCCCTGGGGTAGTCGGTGATGATCCGCCACCATGTGTCCAGGGCTTTCCTCTTCGATCGCAGCCGTTTGTACTTCCTCCGCATCCAGCGCACCAGGTAGGAGTTGATGCGCTGAAGGACCGGGTAGAGCGCCGAGCGGTAGAACGCCCCGTAATAGGCCATCCATCCGCCGACCCTGGGGTTGACGAACCGCGCGATATCTTTCCAGCTGGCATGTGACCAGCGGTGCAGCCGCCAGGAGCGGATTTCCTCGCTGATCTTCTTCAGGGCCTGCTTACTGATGGCGGGCTGGAACTACGCGAACAGCGCGCCGCCCCTGCCCCGCGCCGTGCGCGCCCGGAACGTGAACCCCGGGAACGTGAACGCGGTGTGCTCATAGGTGAGCTTCCGGTTGGCGTCCTGGCAGTACACGATCTTCGTTTTCGCCGGGTGCAGCCGCAACCCGACCTCGGCCATCCTGCTTTCCAGCGCGGTCAGCACGTCCTTTGCCTTCTGCAGGCTCCGGCAGTGGATGACCGCGTCGTCCGCATACCGCTCGAACATGACGTCCGGGAAATTCCGGGCCAGCCACATATCGAACGCGTAATGCATAAACAAGTTCGCGAGGACGGGTGAGACCGCTGAGCCTTGGGGGGGTTCCGCGATCCCGCTGTTGCACGGTCCCGTCGGGCAGTGCCAGCGGCGCCTGGAGCCACCGCTTCACGTACAGCACAACCCAGCGGGCATCAGTATGGCGTTCTACCGATTTGACGATGAGGTCCCAGGGAACGCTGTCGAAGAATTTCTGAACGTCCAGATCAATTATCCAGTCGTATTTCCAGCAGCGTTTCCGGCAGGCCGCGACCGCATCTAGCGCGGACCGGCCCGGCCGGTATCCATAGGAGTCCGGGTGGAACAGCGGTTCCACCCGGGCCTCCAGGTGCCTGGCCACCACGGTCTGAGCTATTCTGTCGCCGACCGTGGGCACTCCCAGCACCCGAATCCCGCCATCTGATTTCGGTATCTCGACCGCTTTCACCGGTGGCGGGAAGTACGAGCCAGACGACATCCGATTCCATATCTTGAAGAGATTATTCTTCAGTTCGGCCTCGAAGTCCGCCAGGCTCACCTCGTCCAGCCCCGGTGCGCCCTTATTCGCCTTCACCTTTAGATAAGCTTCCCAGACCTCCTGCTTGGATATGTCAAACGGCTTCCCTGACAGCTTCAGCTCGTCCACGCGACTCCTCCCGTCTCCGGTTGATCGAACGAACACAGCCACGGATGACCCGGCCCCTTGGCTCCGCTCCCACCGCGCCACAGCAGGAGCCTCACAGCTACTACGAGCCGGTCCGCCAGCGCGCCTGGCATCGGTACTCACTCCCTCACGGGCTCATCCCGCTTGAGATACTCCCTCCGCCCGCCCGAGGGCAGGCATATCCAGGCACGCCTTCACGCGGTTCCATGCGAGAGCGGCAGACCAGGCTCACGTCACCTACACGCCGGGCACCACCTGGCCAGTAAACGGGCACCCGCCAGGCTCATCCCAGGCCGGAGACATCGGCCCGGTTCTGATGCCATCTGAACAATTTCGACGCTTCACCAGTGATCCCCGCACCATCACGGGGACTGCGCACCGTCTTCCCGATCCCCACCTGACGCATCACGTGCGCCTTTTCCACATCGCTCACCACGACGGTCTTCAGCCAACGCAGCATGTGGCGGTTTGGAGCCTCCCCCCGCAGGGCGGCTCCGAAGGGCCAGACACCTTCATCTCCCGCACAGCACCGCAGAGAAGAATCACCGTCCTACATCGGCTCCTCCTCTGCGTCCGCGACACACGATCTCATTCGTTTTCTTCGTGCCGGCGGGGAGCTGGGCGGCGGTGGTGCCGTCGTCCCAGAGGCCGGACAGGAGCATCGGGGCATGGCCGCCGCGGGCGGCGCCGCGCGGGGCACTGCCGTCGATCCGCAGGTGGCGGCGCATGCCGGGGCGCAGGTCACGGGCGCGGGCGGCCGTCCAGGCGCACAGCACGTCATCGACCTGCTGCGCGTGGCGGGGGTCGCCGAGGACCCGGGAGAACGTCGCGGCGCCCGGGCGGCGGGGCCGCCCGGCGGCGTCGCGGGGCGCGCCGGGCCGGTGCGGGATCCGGGCCGGGGCCGTCCCGGCCCGCGCCGCGCGGCGCCCTCCGGGCTGTCGTCCCCGGCCGCGCCCGCCGCGACCGCGACCGCGACCAGGTAATCCAGGGGAAGCCGCTTTCCCCGCGGATCCCGGCGGTCGGACATCGAGCGCAGGAACCCGAGGAACCGCGCCATCTCTGCGTCATCCCAGGCCAGGGGGCTGTCATCACCGGGCAGGACCGTTTCCCCGGGAGCCTTGCGCTGCGCGCCGCGACACGGCCCGCAAACCCGGATACCCCCAGGCCAGGGGCTATATCCGCAGGTGGTGGCAGGTGTTGTGTCTAGATTCAGGACATACAGGACAGGGTGTCTCAAGACATCGAGGACACTGTCACGGCGCGCCTCCCCAGGGACTGATGTGGCGGGACGGACGCTGCGGGCATGTCGAAGGCCCGGCTTGTCGTTACTGCCGTCATTGTCGAGAAACGCCCGGTCAGCGAGGTCGCGAAGTCCTACGGGGTCGCCCGCTCCTGGGTCTACACGCTGCTGGACCGCTACCGGGCCGAGGGCGACGCCGCGTTCGAGCCGCGGTCCCGGCGGCCGAAGTCCTCACCGACCGTAACCGCCCGGGGCACGGTGGAGCTGATCACCCGGCTGCGGAAAGAGCTCGCCGGGCAGGGCCTAGACGCCGGGCCGCAGACCATCGCCTGGCACCTGGAGCATGACCACCAGCTCAAGGTCTCCCCGGCCACCGTCAGCCGCTACCTGGCCCGCCAGGGACTGGTCACCCCGGACCCGTCCAAGCGGCCGAAGTCGTCCTACATCCGGTTCGCCGCCGAGCAGCCCAACGAGTGCTGGCAGGCCGACTTCACCCACTACCCCCTCGCCGACGGCCAGGACACCGAGATCCTGACCTGGCTCGACGACCACTCCCGCTACGCGCTCTCGCTCACCGCGCACCACCGGGTCACCGGCCCCGCGGTCCTGCTCGCCTTCCGCGCCGCCTGCGAGCAGCACGGCATACCCGCCTCTACCCTGACCGACAACGGCATGGTGTTCACCACCCGGCTGTCCGGCGGCCGGGGCGGCCGCAACGGCCTCGAGCACGAGCTGCGCCGCCTCGGCGTCAGGCAGAAGAACGGAAAGCCGAACCACCCCCAGACCCAGGGCAAGGTAGAGCGGTTCCAGCAGACCATGAAAAACTGGCTCCGCGCCCAGCCGCATCAGCCGAAAACCCTCAGCGACCTGCAAGGACTCCTCGACGCCTTCGCCGGCATCTACAGCGAGCACCGCCCGCACCGCCCGCTGCCCGGCCGCATGACCCCTGCCGCCGCCTACGCCGCCCGCCCCAAGGCCGTCCCCGGCGACCGCTCCGCCGACACCCACGACCGCGTCCGCACCGACCGCATCGACGCCACCGGCCTCGTCACCCTCCGCCACCAAGGCCGCCTCTACCACATCGGCATCGGCCGCCCCCACGCCGGAACCCGCGTCCTGCTCCTCGTCCAGGACCTGAACATCCGCGTCATCAACGCAGACACCGGCGAGCTCCTCCGCGAACTCGTCCTTGACCCGAACAAGAGCTACCAGGCCACCGGCCGCCGACCAGGCTGGCCGAAGAAAAACACCGCGAACCCTACGTAGGTTCGCGGTGTCCTCGATGTCTTGCGACATCACAGTAGTGGCAGGTGCTGGGTTCGAACCAACGAAGGCTAAGCCGACGGTTTTACAGACCCCGCACGATACCGCCGTGACCTGCGCGAATGGCTCCAGGCCTGGCGCGTTCGGCGTGCAGTCGGTGTGACTGCCCTGCGCCGCCGCGATTGCCCCGTCTTAGATGTCCGCGCCGGCAGCACCGGTGCCTAGTCCCAGGAGGCGAGCCATTCGGCGGCGCGTTCGGCGCCAGGGCGGTATCGCTCCGGAACCGTCGCCAGGCGCGTTGCGATTACCCCTGCGTCGACGAGGCCGGCCCTGAGCAGTTCGGAAACGAAGTTCCGGTCCTTCTCCCGCATCGCGCATAGCTTCGCGACGCAGAGGTCCTCCTTGCCGAGGCACCAGCCGGTGAACTGCAGCCCGCCATCGGGTCCGGCGGTGTTGGCGTTCTGTACCTTGACCAGCCGGTCCCGCCAGCCCTCCGGCAACGCGGACGTCTCCAGGTCGACGCCATCGATGCTGAAGCCGTGCAGCTCTTCGAACGGCGAGAACTCTCCCGCGACTCCTTCGATGCGATCGGCGAGCCGCGCGGCTTCTTCGTTGCTGTCGGCAATCGGGAGGATATCGACCTCGGCTGACATGGTGGCGCCAACGGGAAGCTGATCTTCGCGGAAGGTGCCGAGGATCGCCTGGGAGCCCACCACGATCACCTCCGGCCGGCCAATGATCTGGCACGCGGTCCGGATGGCGTGTTCCAGCTGATCGCGGCGCATCAGCCCGCCGCCCGCAGCACTTCCAGGCGTTCCTCCTCCGGCAGCAGGCCGCCGGCCGGAGACACCTCGCGCATCTCGATCGAGTCGCGATCCAGGCCGGTGAGAACCCGGTGCAGGCCTGCCACGTCGCCGTGATCCAGCAGCGACTGCCAGCGATCAAGATTCCGCAGATGCGGCTGGCCACGCACGGTGCCCCGGAGCCGCTCCAGGTTGCGCTGGATCACCGGACGCCATTGCGCAAGGCTCGACCGCGTCAGGTGCCTCGACAGCCGGCAGTGCAGCCGCCAGGAGCGCCACTCGGAGCGGGTCAGGCCGGGGGCCACCGGCCGCCAGGTAACTTCGAGCTGATACCCCATGCACGACAGCAGCCTGCCGAGCTGGTCGTCACTCAAGTCGACCTTCCCGGAAAGGAACTGGCTGATGCTCGGCTGCCATACCCCGCTCAGGCGCGACAGCTCCGACTGGCTGGTGCCCGTACTGAGCATGACCTCGCGCAGCACCTGACGCCTGTCCGACACCCCTAGACTATAGCACTTTCTGCTATACGGCACAGGTGCCTGTGCCGGTGAAGATCTCCCAGTACCCAGCCGGGCGACCAGACCGCCGGGCAGGGGCAGGCTGCCACCAAGGCCGAGGCGCTCGGCGTACCGCAATGCTCACCCGTGCCCCTCACCAGAGCAGACCCCTTCGGCACCGGAGGCCAGATCATCGCGCGGAGCACACCGCACCCGCACGAACCTGGCGCAGCCTTTTCATACACCGTCACCGGCACACGCCAACCGGATTCGGTCAGCTGCGAGGCCATTGACGTCTTCGGCATGCCGGCCAACAGCGCGGTCCCAGGACATCGCCTACCGTGGCTCCTGAGGCGGGCGGGGTGCGTCCGCTGGCAACTGCAGGCGTTGTGCTGCGAAAAGAGAGGCCGCCTCATGGCATTGTGCCGCCACTGCGTCAGCAACCTGCCATTCGGCGAATGGTGGTGCCCACAGTGCGGTCGGCGAAGCTCCTACGCACCGAGGGGAGCGGCCAGCCTACGTCCACCAGACGCCGCCTTGCAGGATCCGTCCTGGCAGGCAATTTACCGGGTCGGTTTACGCCGACGGCGACGGCAGGTCGTCGGCGGGCTCGCCGGAACAGCACTCGCGTTGCTCACTGCGCTGCTCATCGGCCTCATCCACAAAGGGTCAGCGAGCGTAGTCGTTCCGCTGACGTTTGATCAAAAGCCGTACGGGGACGTGTTCAACCCGCCGCCGATCATGCAGCTGGTGATCGGGAAGAACCAGGCCATCCCGGTCCTGGTCGATACCGGTTCGGTAGGCCTGCGTGTCTTCGCTGGTGCTATCTCGGTCGCGCCCGCATCGGGCGTGGCAATGACGTCGCAGCGTGAGCAGGTGCAAACCCTCGACGGCACGATCCTGTCAGGAACCGTCGCATCGGCAACACTTCGGTTCGGGACTTTGGCCGACCGTTAAGCCGGTTCCCTTTCAGATCGTCGACGCCACGAGTTGCGGCGCTAGTCAGCTGAAGGTCGGCTGCTACCGCGACGCAGACCAGCAGGCGCTCAGAACGATGGGCGTCGACGGAATCCTCGGCATCGGATTGCACGGACCGGCAGCCAGCAGTCCGGTGATCAACCCGCTGCTGAGCCTTCCCGGAAAGTACGGCAGAGTCTGGATGCTCGACATGACCAATGCCGTCGGGGACGGGACAGGCGCCCTGACCCTGGGCCCAAGCCCGTTCGACCGCCCGCTTGTGCGAATACAGCTAAGCCCGCTCGGTCCGCCGCAGCCGGCCAAGATATGGAACGACGAGCCGGACCTTTGCTGGATGATCGCAAACCACCGAATGTGCGGCCCGACCGTCTTCGACTCGGGAGCGACCTTCGGCTACATCGGATCCACTGGCTTGTACGCACAAGCCATTTCGCCTGGTCCTGAGCTGCCGCGCCTGATCCCCGCGAACCAGGCCGTCTCTATCTCCATTCCTGGCCACCGCGCTGCCTTCTGGTCGTTCGACACGTCAGCCACCCGGTTCGGCAGCGGAATCGGACCGGCGTTTGCGCGGCTGGCTACCTGAGCCGTGACAGGACCGCGGGCAGATCGCTGGCAGGCAGCCGGATCCGGGCAGAGAACACGATCTCGCCGCTGTGCGGGTAACGCCCGGCGATCAGCTCATACTGCCACCGGCCGGCAGCGCCATCGTTGGCACCAGGGGCGATCCGGTGGGACAAGGTGCCTGGATCGGCCAGTTCGGCCGGGTCGGACAAAGTGGCGAGCAGCAATCCGAGCCGGCCGAGGTCGACGGCCATGAGATGAACCTCCAGCACACCGTCGCCCGCGCGCACGAGCAAGTTCACGCCCTCGGCTAACCCCGTGCCGCCTAGGGCGTCCCGCAGCACGCTGGCCGCCCTGTCATCTCTATGAGATCCGGTCATAGCTCAGGGTAACGGCCAGTACCGCTGCACGGCAGGTTTCGCGCTGGGCGGCGGCAACGCGCTGATCGCCCACGGCGTGATCAGCCGCCCTACCCAGGACGTCGGCCTGTTCACCGACGACGAGGCAGGTGTCACCGCGGCCGCCGGAGCGGTGGAGGCGGCGCTGCGCGAGACCGGGCTCCGCCCGGAGCGCGTGGACCTGGCCGGCGGGCTCGCGGACATGTTCGCAGGAATGGGCGAAGGCCTGGCGGAGTGGGTCGTGACCGCGCCGGGCGGGGAACAGAGCTGGCTGCCAGCGGGGTCCCAGAGCCAGTTACGAGGCTGGAAGTCCCCGTGGCTGGCAACGGCCGGGATGTGGGGGCCGAGCCAGGCGAGCCGGCTCGCGCAGTCGCGCGCCAGCGTCCGCTGCGCCGACGTGAGCAGCCCGCCGACCTGGTCCAGGTTCCCGTCCACCCGGCTGGTCAGGCGGCTGACGTCAGCGCCGGCCCCCGGCGCCTGGGTGCTCTCGTGCAGGCGGCCGAGCAGCAGGCCAGCCTGCCGGTGCACCTCCCGTTCCCCGCGTGCGCTGAGCTGGAGTTCCGGGACAGGCTGGCCGGGCACAGCCGTGATGACCATGAGCAGGAGCTCCGGGTCCGCGGCGGCCAGCTCAGGGGCGCGCTCCGGCCCGAGCGCCTGCGCCCAGCCCCGCAAGGCGGCCACTTCCCGTGCGTGAAAGCGGGCGGAGGAATGGCGCTTGAGGTACCAGCATCCGCCGGAGGCGCTGGAAATCCGCCATACTGCCGAGCTGTCCCGCTGCCAGGAGCAGTCGGTCACGTCCGTGATCTGCCCTGCTACCTGGCGCGCGAGCGCGGCGAACGGTGCTGGCAATCCTGGCACGGCTCCGAACAGGATGGGGCGGCTACCGGGCGCGAACCGGGGAAGTGGCGGCGCCGGTGCCTGCCTCGCCAGGCCGGTCACGGCGGGACCGTGGCGGCGCAGCCAGTACAGCAGCGCGAACCGCGCCTCGCCGAAGCCCAGCGCCGCCTCGGATGCGCCAAGGCACGCGCCGGCAGTCCGCACTGGTTTCACGGTGTATCAGCCTCGTGCCGCCGCGCCGCAAGCACCAGCAGCCGGGCCTCACGGGTTTTCGTACAACTGCATACGGAAGTTGACGGAACGTATCGGGCGGGAGGGACGATGGGTGGGAAGGCAAATACAGCCCGCGATTGCCCGGAGGGCGGTGCATTACCGCGATGGACGCGCCAATCATGCCCCGCAAGCTCAAGCAGTTCGTCCTCAAGCCGACGGTGTTCTGCTACCACCGTTGCCCCTACTGCGACCCGCGCCAGGATTACTACCGCGACATGGTCTCGGACCGGAAGAAGACGCTGCCGCTCGCCGCCGGGCCGGGCGCGCGGCGGCCGAATCCCGGCCACATGCCCCTGGACATGGCGCTGCGGACGATCGACGAGGCCGCCGCGCTGGGCATGGAGGAACTCCAGCTCAGCGGCGGCGACCCGATGCTGTACCCGTACCTGACCGAGGTCATCCGCGCCGCCAGGAAGCACCCTGGCGTGTTCGTCCTGATGAACTCGGTTGGCACCGGGGTCACGGCCGACAAGGCCCGCGAGGTCATCGGGGCCGGCCTGGGGGCGTGGAACTTCTCCGTCGATACCCTGGACCCCGTCCTGTACGAGCGGCTGCGCGGCGTGCGGGGAGCGCTGCCCGCGATCATGGACGCGATCGCCGTCGTCCGCGAGGCCGGTGCCGACTTCCCGGGGTTCCGGTTCAACTACATGACAGTGATCACCCGGCACAACTTCCGCGGCCTGCCGGAGCTGGTGGCCCACTGCGTGGATGCCGGGGCGGCCTCGGTCTACCTGATGAACGTCTACGGCGACACCACCGGGCAGTCGCTGCTGAACGAGGCGGAGATCCGCGAGTTCCGCGACCAGACCGTCCCGCAGATGCTGGCCGTGCTGAAGGACAAGGACACCGCGCCGGTCGTGCAGTCCAACGCAGTCGAGGTGCTGGGCAGCTCCTTCTCCCCGGAGACCCCCGACTCCAGCTATGCGCGGGGCATCTACTGGCCCGGCAAGGAGAGCGTACGCAAGGCATGCCGCGTCCCGGACTTTTACTCGCTGATCGAGCCGGACGGCCAGGTCCTGCCATGCTGCCAGGTCGAGATCTCCCACCAGGGCGAGGTCGGCAACGTCGCCGGCACGCCGCTGGGCGAGGTCTGGTCGGGAGAGGAGTTCGAGCGGTTCCGCCGCGACCGCATCCCGTTCTGCCTGCAGTGCTCAGCGCCGCGTAACCGGACGCTGGGCCTGGTCCCGCACATGTGCCGCCAGTTCCGTGACTGACCTGCTCGCGTCGGTGGTCGTCGCCGTCCGGGGCGATGCCCGGGTCCGGCGGCTGCTCGCCTCGCTGGCCGCCCAGACCATCCCCCGGGAGTCGTATGAGGTCATCGTCGTGGAGAACGGCAGCGCCGGCCTGGCCGATACTGACGGCGCCTACGGGGTCACCCGGTACGCGCACCTGGAGCGGGCCAGCAGCGGGGCCGCGCGCAACGCCGGGCTGGGCCTGGCCCGGGGCCGGTTCCTGCTGCTGACCGACGCCGACTGCGTGGCCCGGCCCGGCTGGATCGAGGCCATGGCCGACCGCCTGGCCGCCGGCGACGTGGCCGCCGCCGGCGGGGCGATCGTCAAGCACCAGCCCGGGACGTGGGCGCAGCGTCACGCCATTACCGTGGTTGACGGTCAGCGCGGCCTCAGCTACCTGCCGGCCCTGCACCTGCCCTATGTCGCCGGGGCCAACGCCGGGTTCGTGACCAGCGCGCTGCGCGAGGCCGGCGGCTTTGACGAGGAGCTGCTGTCGGGCAACGACGTGGACGCCTGCTACCGGCTCGGGCTGCGCGGCTACCGGGTCGGCCTGGCCCCGGACGCGGTGATCGAGCACGAGGACCGGGCCACCGTCACTGCGCACTTCCGCCGCTTCTACACCTACGCGGTCTACCAGGTGCTGCTGTTCGCCAAGTACAAGCACGTCTCCGGCAAACGGTACGTGCTGGACGCCTACCCCCTCCGCCGTGCCCTCCAGGCCGGAGCCGGCGCGCCTGGCTGCGCGGCGCGCCTGCTGCGCGGTGACCCGGGGCCGGCCTCGGCCGCCGTGCTCCAGCTCATCGAGGCGGCCGGGGTGCTCTGCGGAGACATCAGCGGCGCGATCCGGTTCCGCCAGCCCTACCTGTGACGCACCCGCCACCACCGACAGGAAAGGAGCCCGGCCGTGAGCATGCCAGACCGTCCGCCCCTCGTAAAGTCCCGTGAACGGCGCCTCACCCGCCGCGGCGTGCTCTGGCTCGGCCTGCGCTGCGACGTCCGGTGCAAGTTCTGCTACGACGAGCACGTCCCCGCCGCGCAGAAAGCCTGGATGCCCGTGGATGACGCGGTCCGGGCGCTCGATAAGTTCCGCTTCTACTACGGCAACGTGTTCGTCGACTTCATGGGCGGCGAGCCAACCCTGCACCCGGCGATCCTCGACATCACCGCGCACGCCGCCAGTATCGGGCTGCGGCCCACCGCGATCACCCACGGCATGCATCTCGCCAAGCCCGAGCGGGCCTCAGCGTTCGCGCAGGCGGGCATCCACGACTTCCTGGTCTCTGTCCACGGCACCGGCGAGACGGCCGGTGCGATTCACGGCCTCGGTAAGAACAACGCTGCCCGGCAGATGCAGGCGCTGGACAACCTCCGCGCGCTCGGCGTCCCGTTCCGGTTCAACGTCACGATGATCCGCGACAACCTCACCGAGCTGGAAGCCATCGCCGCGCTCGCCGCCAGCAAGGGCGCGCGGGTGGTCAACTTCCTGACCTTCAACCCTTACTTCGTGTGGGAACGCGATATCGAGATCAGCTTCCAGGCACGCCACTCCGACATCGCCCCCCGCCTGATGAGGGCGATCGACACCTGCACCGCCGCCGGGGTCGAGGCCAACGTCCGGTACATGCCGCCCTGTCAGCTCCCCGGCTACGAGCAGCACGTCTACACCGGCTACCAGCTTCCCTACGATCCCCACGAGTGGGACTACAACTCCTGGTACGACGCCGGCCAACCCGGACAGCCCGGACCGGACTGGCGCGGTCGCGCGCCGCAAGCTCCCGGCCGGGCAGTGAGCAGGCTGTCGCGGATCACCGTGGCGATCATGGCAGCCGGGGTGGCACGGCAGGCGTTCGTCCTGTCCGGCATCGTGCGGTCCGCCCGGTTCCTGCGCCAGGGCCAGGACCCGCGCCCGCCGTCCGCAGGCGGCGCGGCGGCACCGAGGTTCTTCATCGCGGTGCCGGCCCTGCGCGAGGCGGCCATCCTGCCCGAGACCGTCGCTCACTTCCAGGCGCTGGCCGCCGGGCACGCGGCCACGGTCGTCATCATCACCACCGAGCGCGAAACAGGCGAAGCGGCCCGGCACGCAGCCGCTGGCGACACGGTCGCGGCGGCCCGGGAGCTGGCCCGCGAGGGCAAGTGCGTCCACCTGCACTATCCCGACCCGCTCGGGCTCAAGGCCGACCAGCTCAACCACGCGGCGGCATGCTGCGCGGCGATGCTCCCCGACGGCGCGCCGTCCTCCCAGGCATTCCTGGCCTGCTATGACGCGGACTCACGCCCGCCGCTGGACTCTCTGGCCCGCTTCGCCCAGGCCATCGCGGACCATCCCGGAGCGGATGTCTTCCACCAGTCCTCCCGCTTCGAGTCCCGCCAGCGCCGGGCCGCCGGGCCGCTGCGCCGGGTCCGCGCGGCGGTCTGCGATGCCGGGGCGCTGCGCGCCAACAGGTTCGTCCTCGGCTTCGAGCTTCCCCGGCTCCTCAACCGCTCCGGCCAGGTCAGCGCCGCCAAACGGGCACTGTGCTCGGGCGTGTACGCGCACGTTACCGGCCACGGGCTGTGCATCCGGCTGTCGCTCCTGGAGAAGCTGCCGTTTCCGGCGCGCTCACCGCTAGAGGACATGCACTACAGCTTTATCCTCTGCTCCCGGGGCCTGCCCATGGTGCCGGTGCCCAGCCTGGATTCCGCCGAGGTGCCCGGCACCGTGACCGCCCAGGTGCAGCAGGCGGCCCGCTGGTTCTTCGGCCCGGCCCGCTTCGCCCGCTACCTGAAGGACCCGGCAATACGCCCCGGCTGGCAGGCCACGATGATGGCAGCCTCAGCGGCCGGGTCAGCGGCCGAATGGACCGGCTGCGCCGTCGTCCCGGCACTGGCCTGCGTCCTGGTCGCAGCCGGCAAACCGCCCGTCCGGGCCACGGCGGCCTGCTATGCGGCAGTCTGCGCCGTGCAGGTCGTGCTGACCGAGGCATGGCTCGGCGCGCCGGGAACGCCTGGCGCCCGCCTGGCCCGTATCGCGGCCTTTCCGCTGGCCTGCGGGGTGCACGGGGCAGGCGGCGTCCTGGGATGGATACGGCTGGCCGGCGGGGCATCCGGTGCGGGTAAAACCGAGCGCGGACCCCGCGCATGACATCGCAGCCGTGCGTCGTCGCCCTGGAAGGCCCGTGCTGCGCGGGCAAGACCACCCTGGGCCGCCTGCTGATCCAGGAACTTTGCGAGCTGGCCGTTGCCTTCGTGCCCGACTACGCCGACCACGCCGGCGGCGGGCGGTTCCTGCCGCGCCAGGAAGCAGACACGGTAGCCGAGCGCGAGCAGGCACTGCGCCAGCTCCTGATTGTCGAGGCCGGACGGCTGACGCAAGTGCCGCAGGCATGTGATGTCATCCTGGAAGACCGCAGCGTGCACACCCTGCTCGCCCATTCCTACGCCCTCGAGCGCAATACCGGCACCGGCTTCCTCGCCCCGTCAGCGCGGCTGCTGCACGCCTCCCCCGTCCCGGCGTGGCCCGACCTGGTGCTCTACCTCGACCTGCCGCAGGACGCCATCCCGGAGCGGAACCCGGGCAAGTTCCCGTCCGGCAGCATCTACACCGACCCGGACTTCAACGCCGCCGTCCGCGCATATTTCGCGCGGCTCGCCGGCCGGAAAGCCCCGCGAGTGGCCTGGCTTGATGCAACCCTGGAACTGCCGGACCTGGCGCGGCTCGCGGCTGCTGACGATCAGCTAATTCCCCAGGGGGCCGATCACTTAATTCCGCACCTGGTCCTTGTATTAAATGGTGTAGCTGGTGGCCTCCTGTCGTCAATGGTCCGGCGTGCTGGCTGATCCGCTGGGGC
>Ga0307372_10008930_pt1 | contig 13973 bp, 12 predicted proteins | sample OX1MG_FD_202533 | JGI IMG/M metagenome (GOLD analysis project Ga0307372, IMG submission 202533) | Soil microbial communities from Risofladan, Vaasa, Finland - OX-1 | ecosystem: Environmental > Terrestrial > Soil > Coastal area > Acid sulfate soil | place: Finland: Risofladan, Vaasa | collected...
ACCACGGTGATGGTCGGCGATGCCGAGCGGGCGGCACAGGCGGTCTCCTGGTTGGCACCCATCCGGGTCAAGGCTTCCCGTCCGGCCAAGGCCGGCTGACCGCTGCTCCGCCGCTTCCCTGGTCACGTTCGCCAGGCGCCCCGGGGAGGACTGCATCGCGAACCAGCCACCAGAGTCCGGCCGCGACCCCGATCGCCGCGACGGTGCTCAGGGCGGTTGGATCAAACCCGCCGGAGTCCAGAGCGTCGGCCACCGCCGAGATGACGAGCCCCGGCCAGCAGCGACGGGCACCGGACTGGCCGCCGGGCGAGGGGGCCGCGGCGAACTGCGCAGGAGACTGCCCTGACGCGGCCCTCAGTTCGCCGAACTGGCCCCGCCGGCGAGCGCCGCCTCAGGAGTCCGGCCCGGATCCGCCCGAGCCAGATTCACGGCGATGGAGATCAGCAGCAAGTTGCGCAGAGCGACCACGACCATCGCTAGCGGGTTGAGCGCGACGACCTGGGAGAAGAGGTCGGGGAACTCGACTTGGGTCAGAAGCGCCAACCCCAGCCCACTGCCCAGCAGTACATAGCACCGCGTGCGGCCAAACTCGGTGGTGGCGGCGAGGACCAGCACCGGCAGCAGGGCCAGCAGGTACTGGGGGGAGAGCACCGGGGTGCTCGCCAGGGCGGCCGCGATCGCGAAGGCGACCGCGGTGACCGGACGGCGCCCTTCCTTGGCGAAGTGAAAAACTCCCCACAGCACGGCGACCACTCCGACCAGGGCCACACCGGCGGCCACCGGAGAAACGAGGCGACCCGAGACCTGAACCGAGCCGATGTGACCGGTGTAGCTGGCGAGCCGGACGATCGGGCTCAGGAGGTAGGCGAGGGTGGCGGGAACACTCTCGATCTCCACTCCGCGGTGGATGCTGGAGAGAGCGGCAGCAATCACCCTTCCCCGCGACCACGCCAGGAAGATCACCATCACCAGCACCGCCGGGATCAGGCCCAGACCGACCGCCTTCAACCTCCCGCCCAGACCTATGGTCCAGCGCTGCGCCGCTGGCGGCCAGAGACCCCAGACCACGATCGGCAGGGCGGCCACAACCACGGTCTCCTTGATCAGCGCCGCCAGGGTGATCAGGGCCACCGCCAGGGTGATCCGGCGACTGCGCAACGCCAGGGCGGCGCCGGCGACCATCAGCCCCTGCAGGCCGTCGACCCTGGTCACCAATACCGGGCCCATCGCGAACATCAGAGCGGCCGCGGTGAGCGCCACCGGGTAGACCACGCTGACCCGCCGGCAGGAGCTGGCCAGCAGCCAGAATCCCCCCGCCAGGAGCAAGAGCATCTCCACCGCGAAGCCGAACTCGTACCTGGAGCCCGCGAGCAGCGGCGGCACCATCAGCAAGAGGCTGAGGGGTGGGTAGACGAAGGCGACGTGGCCGTAGGGCGCCGAGAGGAAGTGCACCGCATATGGCAGGTGCCCCTGAATCAGCCCCTGAGCACCGTGTTCGAAGACCAGCAGGTCGGGGGTGGCGTCCGCCACCAGGTCGTTGCTCGGAGTGATGCCCAGTTCGTTGAGCAGGATGGGGACCAGCCCCAGAATCGCAAGTGGGACGATCGCCAGCCGAGTAACGCGTGCGACCGCGGAGCTGCGGTTCATGACCGCCCGCAGGGATCGTGGCAGGGAACCCGAGATCCCGAAATGGCTGGAGACGTGGGCGAAGCAGGGTTCGAACCTGCGACATCCTCGGTGTAAGCGAGGCGCTCTACCACTGAGCTATTCGCCCGCGCATCGGTCAGATTAACGCCGAGCACGCGACCCTCGGCATGGCGCAACCTCGGTCCGGACCGTGGCTGACGCGACGGCGACCCAGGGCCCCGGCGCGCGCGTGGCCCGAACCGCCGGGCTGATCAAAGGCCGAAGCTGCGTCCGCACCTAGCCCGAGCGCGGCCGGGTCGGTGCAGGATTGCCACCGACTCATCCGCCGAGAGTAGCCGCTGACCGGGTATCCCAGTTGGGCAACTGGGTCGCGACCTGATAACGAACCAAGCCGGGGAGTCCAGAAGGAAGTTAGCCGAGCCTGACTACAAGTCTCGCCGGGTGGGTCGCGAACGGCGACCATCGACCTTCGGCGGAAGCACCGTCACCGGGTGGAGCAGATAGATCTCCTGGCCGTTGAGAACCCGTTCGAGCACTGCCGAAGGGCTCTCGTCGGCCAGTGTCCCGATTCCACAGCGCTCGAGCTCGCGCCTCACCTCAAGAGGAACCGTCCGCTCGCCCTCGAGGTTCAGCTCCTCGAGCACCTCCAGAACGCGATCCAACTGCCCCAGGTGGGAGCGTCGGTCCGCCCGCTGCGACCCACTCTCTCCTTCCCAGCTCAAAGCCGGTACCACCCGGCTTCGCGTTGTCCGCCCCCGCTCTTGGATCGTACCCACGGATCGGTCTGTAGCAATATGCCGGAAGCGAGCCGCCACGTAAATAGGCAGTTTGGGAGCAGAGTGGTCACGGCGCGCTTCACGAAGCCGGCACCGTGGAGTCAACCGGGAGTTCCAGCCCGAGCTCCGCCGCCGCCCCCTGTTCCCAGCGCAAGCCGAGGGAATGAGCTACCAAAGGACTTACCAGCTCGGCCAGGGCCTCAGGATGAAGGTCTCCGGTCGCGCCCGCGGCCTCCAGTGAGGTGGCCCGGCGACCCTCGATCCCACAGGGAACGATGAGGTCGAAGGCAGTTAGGTCGGTGGTTCCATTCAGTGAGAAACCGTGATAGGTGACCTTGCGTCCGCTCAGCTTCACCCCGAGCGCGGCGAGCTTTCCCTGGCGGTTCCAGACCCCGGTGTAGGGCGGCTCGCGGTAGGCCTCCACTCCGCGCAGCTGGCAGGCGTCTATCAAGGCGTCCTCCAGAGCGCGCAGATAGGCAATGCCGTCGATCCCCAACTGCTCCAGATTGACGATCGGATACCCCACCAATTGGCCGGGTCCATGGTAGGTCACCGAACCGCCGCGGTCGACCTCGAAGTACTCGGCGCCGCTGGCCCGCAGCCCCGATTCGCCTTGGCGTAGATGATCGGGACTACCGCCCCGGCCCATGGTGTAGACGGGCGGGTGCTCCATCAGCAGGAGGACATCCATCTCGAGCTCTCCCTGGGCCCGAGAGGCTGCCAATTTACGCTGCCATTCCCAGGCCGGGTGGTAGGGCACCGTGCCACACCACACCACCTTGAGCGGGGGGCGCCAGATTCCGGCCATAGCTAGGATCTACCCAGCCCGACCGCGGCGGCAGCGCCGGCCACCGCCTGCTGGTGCGCGTGGTACGAACTCCTGACCAGCGGTCCCGACTCGACATGGGCGAAGCCCAGCGACATGCCGTACTCCCGCAGCTCGGAGAACTCTTCGGGCCGCCAGAAGCGGTCACAGCGAATGTGCCTCAGCGAAGGGCGCAGGTACTGGCCGATGGTGACCAGCTTGACGCCGTGTTGGCGGAGATCCACCAGCACCTGCTTGACCTCGTCCATGGTCTCGCCCAGCCCGACCATCAGCCCGGACTTGGTCTGCGCTCCAGGCCGCATCTCGCCAGCCCGCCGCAGCACGGTCAGTGAGCGCGGATACAGCGATTTGGGCCGTACCCGCGGAAAGAGGCGGCTCACCGTCTCGATGTTGTGGTTGAACACCTCGGGCTCGGCGGCCATGACGGTGGCGATGCTGGCCTCCGACCCCTGAAAATCGGGGGTCAACACCTCCACCTGGCAGCCCGGAACCCGCTGATGGATCGCCTCGATGGTCTGGGCAAAGATGGCGGCGCCGCCGTCCACCAGGTCGTCCCGGTCCACCGAGGTGATCACCGCATGCTTGAGTCCCATCTCAAAGACGGCGTCAGCCACTCGTGAAGGCTCCGCAAGATCGAGTCCCCTGGGCCGGCCGGACGTCACCGCGCAGAAGGCGCAGGCCCGGGTGCAGACCTCGCCCAGGATCATGAAGGTGGCGGTGCCAAAGCTCCAGCACTCGCCGATGTTCGGACAGCGGGCCTCCTCGCAGACGGTGTGGAGCCGCTTGCCCCTCATGATCTGGTCCAGCTCCTGGAAGCGACCTCCGACCGGCATCTTCACGGTCAGCCACTCCGGGCGCCGCTCTACCCCGGCGGGGAGCAGTTGCTGCCACATCGGCCGGCCATCCCCCACCGGTCCCCGGCCCGGCACGAGTTCGGGATGGCGATCGGGAACTATCGGAAGGGGCACCTTAGGCCCGTTCGCCCGCGGCGACGCGCTGCTCTCCATCCAGCAATCCTAATCCCGCTGCGAACAAGGCTCTCCCCCGCCGGTTAGACGCTAGAAGAGGGCGCTGTCCGGAGTGACCGCTTCCAGGGAGCTCTTCACCGCCCGGAGGAAGTGGGCGGCTGACGCTCCGTCGTTGATCCGATGGTCGAAGCTGAGGGAGAGATTCATGATCGGGCGGATGGCGATTCCGTCGCCCTCGACCACCGGCCGCCGGACCACGGAATCCATCACCAGGATTCCCGCTTGGGGCTGGTTGATGATGGCCTGGGACATGACGGTTCCCAGAGCCCCTGCGTTGTTCAGCGTGAACGTGCCCCCCTCGAGGTCCTCCTGCCGCGCCTTGCCCTGACGGGCCCGCTCGATCAAGTTCGCGGCCGCCTGGGCTAGTCCGGCCACACTGAACTGGTCGGCGCCGCGGACCACCGGAACGATCAGGCCGTCGCCTACCGCCACCGCCAGCCCCAGATTGACCTCCTTCCGGAGCTGGATCGCATCCTCCTCGAAGACCGCGTTCATGGTCGGCACCGCGCGCAGCGCCAGGCAGGTGGACTTCATGCCAAAGTGGAGGAAGCTGAGGTCGATGCCGGTGGAGGCGTGGAATTCGGCCCGCCGGGCGGCCCGGGCGGAAGCCACCCCACTCATGTCCACCTCGACCATGGTCCAGGCGTGGGGCGAGGTCTGCCGGCTTCGCAGCATGTGTTCGGCGATGGCTCGGCGCATCGGAGTGTGCGGAATCCGGGCTCCCGGCAGGGCTGGAGCAGGGGCCGGGACGCGCGGGGCCGGGGGCTGCCGCGGACTCGTGGCGGGGGCTGTCCCCCGCGACTCCAGGTGCATCAGGACGTCGCGCTTGGTGATGCGCCCTTGGAAACCGGTGCCGGTGACCTGAGTGATGTCGACCGCCTGTTCCTCAGCCAGGGCTCGCACCGCGGGGCTGATGAAGCCTGGGGCGCCGTTGGGCTCCTCGGGCAGCCCGGGCGGAGCGGGCGGCGCTTCGGGAGCGACCGACACCCCTGCGGTCCCCTGATTCTCCGCCGCCGGAGGGAGCGCCTCGCTTTGGGGTTCCTCGGAGATGCTGGGTTCGACCTCGGCTGGCCCGACTTCGTCCGCGCTCGGCTCGTCCCCGCTCGGCTCAGCCGCGATGGGCTCGGCGGCGCCAATTGCGGCGGAGCCGTCGGCAGCCGCAGTCTCCAGGGTGCACAGCGGCGCGCCAACGGAGAGGCGCTGCCCTTCAGCGGCCAGGATCTCGCCCACCGTTCCTGCCGCCGGCGCGGGCACCTCGGCGGTGACCTTGTCGGTGATGACCTCCACCAGAGACTCGAAGCGTTCCACCGCCTGCCCGGGTTGCACCAGCCAAGCGCCGATGGTTCCCTCGGTGACCGATTCGCCCAGCTGGGGCATTGTCACGGTGATCGCCATGAGCTCTTCTTACCTCATTGGCCGCCTCAGTAGGCGGCCAGCTCCCGAAGCTTGGTCTCAATCTTCTTCGGCCCGAGGCAATAGACCTCGGCCAGAGACTCAGCAAAGGGGATAGCCGGGATCTCGGGGCCCCCGATACGCATCACCGGTCCATCCAGCGCCTGGAAGCACTCCTCAGCGACCAGGGCCGCGACCTCGGCCCCGACCCCCACCGCCAGGTTGGCCTCATGGGCGATCAGCACCTTGCCGGTCCGGGAAGCACTCTCCACGATCAGCTCACGATCCAGGGGCCGAACCGTGCGCAGGTCGACCACCTCGACCTCGATCTCGTCTCGACTGAGTCGCTCAGCGGCGGTCAGCACCTCATGGACGGTGGCGCCGTAGGTGAAGCAGCTGATATCCCGACCTGGTCGCACGATCTGTCCCTTCCCGATCGGAACCAGATACTCCCCATCCGGGACCTCCTGCCGCATCGACCGATAGAGACCCTTGTGCTCGAAGAAGCAGACCGGATCCGGATCTCGGAGAGCGGCGAGGAGTAGACCTTTGGCGTCGTAGGGGTTGGACGGCAACACGACCTTGAGACCCGGTACGTGGGCGAACAGCGCCTCCAACATCTGCGAGTGGTAGAGCGCGCCGTGCACGTGGACTCCGCCGCCGCAGGGGGCCCGGACCACCATCGGACAGCTCCAGTCGTTGTTCGAACGGTAGCGGATCTTGGCGGCCTCGCTGATCAGTTGGTCCATCGCCGGCGGAATGAAGTCGAGGAACTGGATCTCCGCCACCGGACGCAGTCCCGCCAAGGCACAGCCGATTGCCACCCCGACGATCGCAGCCTCAGCGAGCGGGCTGTCGATGACGCGCTCCTCGCCAAACTCTTGGAACAACCCCGAGGTGGCCCCGAAGACGCCACCCTTGACCCCTACGTCCTCGCCCATGACGATCACCCGCTCGTCCCGGCGCATCTCGTCCCTAAGAGCGTCCCGGACGGCCTCCACGTAGGTGATTTCCGGCACGCTTCACCCCTCGCCGTAGACGTATCGCAGCGCGGATCCCGGCTCGGGCACCGGCGCCAGATCGGCCTCCTTCTGCGCCTGGTCGATCAGACCCTGGCACTCCTGGCGAATCTGATCGGCCTCGCCATCGGCCAGGATGGAGCTGGACTCCAGGTCGGCCCGGAAGCGTTCCAGAGGGTCATGCCGACGCATCTCTTCCAGATCTTCGGCGCTGCGATAACGGCGCTGATCGTCATCGCTGCTGTGCGACTGAAGCCGAACGCACGCCGCCTCGATCAAGGTGGGGCCACCCCCTCGCCGAGCTCGCTCGACCGCCTCACTGGCCACTCGGTAGACCGCCAGCACGTCACCGCCATCGACCCACTGTCCGGGCATGCCATAGCCGGCTGCCCGATCCGCGACATGCTCGACCGCCATCTGCAGTGATTGGGGGACGCTGATCGCGAAGGAGTTGTTCTCGACCAGGAAGATCACCGGCAACCGGTGAATGGCGGCCCAGTTGAGCCCCTCGTGCCAGTCTCCCTCGCTGGTTCCCCCTTCGCCCACCGAGACCACCACCACCCGGTCCTCTTTGCGGTACTTGAAGGCTAGAGCGACCCCCACGGCATGCAGGATCTGGGTTGCTACGGGGCTGCCCCCGGTGACGATGTTGTGCCGCCGGGACGAGTAGTGAGCCGGCATCTGCCGAGCTCCACTGTTGGGGTCCTCAGCCTTGGCCAACGCCGCCAGTAACTGATCCCTTGGTTCCATCCCCATCACCATCACCCAGGTGATGTCCCGGTAGTAGGGAATGATCCAGTCATAATCCCGGCGGAGCGCGTACCCGACCCCGACCTGGGTCGCCTCGTGTCCCTGCCCGGAGATCGCAAACGGAGCCCTACCCTGCCGGTTGAGGACGAGGACCCGCTGGTCGAGGAGTCGGCCCAGGAGCATGTCCCGATACATCGCCCGCAACCGGTCTCGGGTGAGCCCTGCGGCTCCCACCGGCGCCGACTCGGTCACTGCCATCGCGTGCCTGCCTCCATCAATGTGCGAGGACCCGCGCCATCCTAGCGCCGCGGGTCGTCCGGGCAGGGGCTCAGCTTGGGTTGTCCCGGGTCAGGTCGCCAGCGAACGCCGGACGCCGACGAAGCTGCCCAGGGAACCGAGCGCGCCCCCCGCCACCACGAGAGCCACGACGGTCAGAGCGGCAAACCGCAACCCAACCCCGAGCGCCAGCCCGTGCCCTCCCCCAAAGCCGAATCCGAAGCCGAGCAAGATGATCGAGGCGACCAGCGCCGAGATCACCCCCACGATCACGCCCTCCAGCACGAAGGGCCAGCGGACAAACCAATCGGTGGCGCCCACCAGCTTCATGATCTCGATCTCTCGGCGGCGCACGAAGGCTGCCGTTCGGACGGAGATGGTGATGATCACCAGAGCCACGGCGCCGACCACCCCCACCACCAGCCCGCCGCCCAACTGCGCCACGAAGATGTAGCGCTCCAAGCGAGGGATGACGTTGGCGTTGTAGTCGGTGGGATGCGGACCGCTGTCCAAGAGCGCCGAGGTGCTCACCTCGCGGTTCAGCTGGGAGACCGCCTTGATATTGCGGAGGTGGAAGTTGAGCGACGCCGGCAAGGGGTTACCCGCCCCGGACTTCTCGAGCAGATTGATGGCCTGAGTCAGGCCCAGGCTGCTGCCGGCCTGCGCCGCCGCCTGGTTCTTATTCTCGAAGGATGAGGTGGCAACCGAGGCGGAGCTGCCCAGATTCTTCTCCAGGTTCACCTCACTGGCAAAGGCCAGGTGATCGGCCATGAACACTTTCAGCACGGAAGCCTGCGACTCCTCGGTCTGCAGCACCCCGTCGAGGGCATGCACGACCACCACGGCTATCCCGGCGCCCAGCAGGGTGAGCGTGATGGTGAGCACGCTGGCTAAGGCGATACCCCGGTTGCGCAGGATGTTCTGAACCGCCGCCCGAGAGACGAACTTCAGGGCCGGAATCGGATTCATAGGATGGCATCCCCATCGCGCAGGTACGAACCCTCGGCTTCGTCCCGGACGATCCGACCGTCCTCGATCGCTAACACCCGGCGCCGGCAGAGGTCGACCACCTCGCGGTTGTGGGTGGCCATCACCACCGTGGCCCCCCGGTGGTTGATCTGCTGGAGCAGTTGAACGATGCCCCAGCCAGCGTCGGGGTCAAGGTTGCCGGTGGGCTCATCGGCGAGGAAGATCCTCGGACGGTGAACCAGAGCCCGGGCGATGGCGACCCTCTGCTGCTCGCCACCGGAGAGCTCAGTCGGGTAGGCGAGGAGCTTGTCCTCCAACCCGACGATGTAGAGCGCCTCGCCGACCTTCTCTTTGAGGTGCGGCCGACCGGGGTCGGTAACCTGGATCGCGAAGGCCACGTTCTGCTCCACCGTGAGGCTGGGGAGCAGCTTGAAGTCCTGGAAGACGATGCCCATCTTGCGGCGCAGCCGCGGCAGGTGCCGGTGCTTGAGCCGGGCCAAGTCCTGGCCCTCGACCAGCACGTGGCCCTGAGTCGCCCGCTCCTCCCGGATCAGGAGACGGATCACGGTCGACTTCCCCGCTCCGCTGGCCCCCACCACAAAAACGAAGTCGCGCGGCCGCACCGTGAACGAGGCGTCTTGGATCGCCGCCAGGCCATTGGGGTAGACCTTGGTGACGTTTTCGAAGACGATGATGGGCGGCTCGTTCCGGACCACATCGCTGCTTCGGGCACCCGTCTCGACGACCGGTGCCGGCGGGCTGGTGGAAATCGACATCAGGGGAGGCTTGGTCCTCGTGCCAGGCGGGCTGGCAGCCGACGGGCGGACCCCCAAAAGGGAGAGTGGTGAAGCCCTTGGCCGTTCTCGGTTTTGGCCCGAGTATACCTTTCGTGGCGAACCTCCGCCGCCATCACCCGCTCGAACTCTTCCAGGCCGTAACACGACCGACCGAGATCGTCACAATTGAGAGCGCGCGCGCTCCATCAAACCGCAACCCGGGAGTCGGGATCGACAGCTACGAGGGGACCGCGTCGTGCTCGCGTTGGGACGCTTCTTGGCGCAGAAATGCCTCGATGAATGGATCGAGCCCGCCCTCCAGCACCGACTCCACATTGCCGACCTCGACCGCAGTGCGATTGTCCTTGACCAGCGTGTACGGCTGCAGCACATACGAGCGGATCTGGTTGCCCCATTCGGGCGAGATCAGGTCCCCCTTGAGGTCGGCCAGATGATCGAGCCGCTGGGCCCTCTGAAAGTCGAGCAGCCGGGAGCGCAGCACCCGCCACGCAGTCTCCCGATTCTGTTGCTGCGAGCGCTCGTTCTGACAGGTCACCACGATCCCGGTGGGGATGTGGGTGAGTCGGACTGCCGACGAGGTCTTGTTGACGTGCTGGCCTCCGGCTCCGGAGCTGCGATAGACATCGACCCGCACATCCTTCTCGTCGATCTCGACCTCGACTTCGTCGGGAATTTCAGGGTAGACCTCAACCAGCGCGAAGGCGGTGTGACGCCGATGCGCCGCATCAAAGGGGCTGATCCGGACCAAGCGGTGCACTCCCTTCTCGGCCCGTAACTGACCGTAGGCGTGGATTCCAGTGAACCTCACGGTGGCACTTTTAAGCCCCGCCTCCTCACCCTCAGATTGATCGAGGAGATCGGTCTGCATGCGATGGGATTCACCCCACTTCAGGTACATCCGCAGCAGCATCTCGCTCCAGTCCTGGGCGTCGGTGCCGCCGGCGCCTGCGTGGACCGAGAGGAGTGCGGGGTAGTTGGAGTACGGGTCCTGGTAGAGCAACTCCAACTCGCGATGGTCCAGCTCTGTCTCCATCGCCTTGAGCTCACTCACAACCTCGTCTGAGCCAGCGGTGTCCTCCCCCAGCAGCCCAGCCAGCTCGAGGGCATCCTGAGCGCGGCGAGACAGCGAGGAAAGCTCCTCAAGCTCTCCCCGGAGCCGACTCAAATCCTGCGACTCACGCTGGGCGCGGGTGGGGTCATCCCACGCGCCTTCCCGCCCCAGCTGCTGTTCTAGGAGCTCTGCCCGCGCCTGCTTTCCGGCAAAGTCAAAGGTGCTCCTTGAGCTGCCCGGCTCTCCGGACGACTTCCTCGGCTCGGCCGACCAGCTCACTCATGGCAGCAAATTGTACCGATTTCCGCATCGACGCCCGCGCGGTTGCCACTCCCCTGCGAGCCCCGCGACTCACCTTCGATACGCCCATCGCTGAACCTTGCGAATCCCACAAACCCGCCAGGCATATTTCTGACGATCGACCGCGCCCGCTGGTCGGTGGTGCACGGACGGTTCTCACCTGGCTGCTGACCACCACGCGTTGGCAGGTAGTTCTCGTCGGCGTACTGGGGTACTGGTTCCTCGCGCTGCGTCGTTACGCCGCGATCGGGCAGTGAGGAACAGCAGTCGGCGGCTCCCGAACCAGGAACAGCACGCCTCGGCACCGGCGCGGTCGGCCCGTGCCTCAACCCTCTGAACCGATCCCCTCAGCACCGGTTACAGCGGCACTTGGCAGCACCCGATCAGTTTGCTGCGGACCAACTCCAACCCGTAGGTGGCGAGGCTGGTGCTCACGCTTACCTGGCTGGCGGGAGCGACGGCACCATTCAAAGTGGCAAGCAGGTGGCGCCTGGGGCGGCTAGCCCGGCGGGCAGGTTCGGGCCCGTTCGTGAAAAGCCCAATCCCCCATCGGGTGGTTTTTGGCAGCTCCTCGAGCTCGACTCCGGCATCGGATCGGTTCACGAGCTTGGGGGTTGTCCGGGCACCGTCACCCCTTCGTCCACCCGTGCCACGTCGGGTCCGAGCGGCTCCGCCTTCGCTCGCTTATCGGCACCGTCTACCGCGCGCCGAGAGGAGCCGGCGGTGAGTCGCGATGGCCTCCCGGTCAAGCCAACCATCCATCGGGCTCGTGCTTCACCGATGAAGCACGGAGTCCAGCTCGCGTCGCCCACCCCGGAGCGGGCGATTCAGCTTCCGTCCACGGAGGTCCCGAGACCTCGGGTTCGCTACGTCATCGTGACCCCGCGCGGCTATCGCGCTGCCGATAATCCGGGGATGACTGCGCCGGCGCGAATCCTTCCTGCGCCCGCGGTACTGGGTCCGATCCTGAGCTATTGCCGACGGCATGCCGTGCTCATCGGCGTGGTTGGCTACCTGGTGCTCGCGACGCTGCGATACTCGGCCATCTGGCAGGGGGGAAATGTCATCGTGGGCGGACCCCCCGACAATGGACAGCACGCCTGGGAGCTGGCATGGTGGGCCTTCGCCCTGACCCACGGGGCGAACCCGCTCACCACCAATTATCTGAGCGCTGGAAATCATCCCATCAATCTGATGTGGAATAACTCCACCGCTCTGTTGGCCGTCTTGGCGCTGCCGATCACCCTACTCGCAAGTGGGCTGGCCGCCTTCAACTTGTTGATGGTGGCGACCTTGTGGGCATCGACCTCGATCAGTTTTCTCTGCTTGCGCCACTTCACCGACCGCCCGCTGGCCGCCTGGTCCGCAGGATTGCTGTTCGGGCTCTCGCCGGCCGTCACCGTCGATGCCTCTTCCGGACGGCTTCCCTGGGTATCACTCTTCTTTCTCCCGGTATTTCTGCTGCTGTACATCCAGCTGGTAGTTCGACGCGAAGGTCGGCGCTGGCTCCTGGGCCTTGCCCTCGGGCTCTCGTTGGCCGGACAACTGATGCTCTCCGAAGAGTTGACTGCGGACCTGGTGCTGGTGGCTGTGGTGATGACAGTCCTGCTCGGGATAACTCACCGCGACCAACTGCTTCCCACCGTCCGGTTCGCCTCTCCCGTCTTGATCGCGGCGATTGTTGTCGCGCTGCTCGTCGCCGGATACCCGCTTTACGTCCAGTTCTTTGGGCCCGGGCACGTCCATGGCGGGGTCGTCGCCCTGGGCAGGGTCGTCTCCGACCTGGCTGGCTTTGTGGTCCCAACGCCATACCAGGTGCTGAACCTGGGTGCGGCCTTCCCGACCTTCGACTCCCTACAGACATCACTGGGCATCTCCGGCTCCTACCTGGGTTTGCCTGTTCTCGCCATCTTGGTTTTTATGGGGATCCGGCAGTGGCGCGACCCGGCTACTCGCTGGGCGCTGGTGCTGGTGTTGGTAGCGATGGTGCTCAGCCTCGGCCCCCAGCTCATCGTGCTCGGCCACCCGACCGGCCTGCCGCTGCCGTGGGCCGTGCTGAAGCATGTTCCTCTGCTGCGCCTGGCAGCTCCGAGACGGCTGATGGTCTTCGCCTACCTGGGAGCGGCAGTGGTGCTCGTCCGGCTCGCCCAGTTGGAATGGGCTGACTTTCCCAGCTGGCTCAAACTGGTCTCGGTTGCCGCCTGCCTGATCACCCTGGCCCCGGTCAGCGCAGTTCTCACCACGGCCAACGTTCCACCTTTCTTCAGCGGCCGCGCGATCATGGCCATGCGGCCAGGATCACTGGCGATTTTGGCACCGACCGGCACGTACCCGAGAAGCGGCACAGCCACCTTGGCCCAGGACATGATCTGGCAGGCAGACTCTGGATTTCGCTTTCGGATGGTTTGGGGGGATCTGATCCAACCGTCGGGGTCGGGTCACGCCGTGCTGATCCCCAAGTCGCCGCTCGGCGCGGAGCTCTATCGCCTAGAGCAAGGATCTGAGCCGCCTCTGACGCCGACCAAAATCGCCCAGCTCCGAAGCTACCTGTTGTCGACCGGTGCGGATTACGTTCTGCTCGGACCCAGCAGTGCGCGGCGGGCAATCCTGCGCCTGTTTGAGCAGATTTTGGACCAGCGTCCGGCCACCGCAGGGGGAGTTTACCTCTGGGTGATCCACCGCTGAGGGAGCCACCCTGGTTCTCCGCCGCCCGCCGGAGCGGTGACCCACTCGGCGTTCACGGCCACCAAGGGCTCACCCGCTAGTCGCGGTTCAAGCCGCGACTCGAATTCAGCTGGCGCCGTGACACCGCTTGTACTTGCGTCCCGAACCACAAGGACAAAGTGCATTGCGGCTCACTGGGGGCAATGATCCCGGTGCAGGGACTGATCGGCTGCCGGTCGGCGGACCTGGAGAGATAGCCGGAGCCGAGGCCCGCGCGGTGCCCATGATCGCATCGCCTCCCCCGGCGACTCCGGACTCGGCTTCGGGGTGGACCGCCACCCCCTCGGGCACCGCGGGGATCGCCGGGGTTACTTGGATCTCGGCGTGGAACAGGTACCGGACAATCTCCTGCTTCAGTGACTCCTGAAAGGACTGGAAGGCGGAGAACGCCTCCGACTTGAACTCCACCAGGGGATCG
>Ga0307372_10008935_pt1 | contig 13964 bp, 15 predicted proteins | sample OX1MG_FD_202533 | JGI IMG/M metagenome (GOLD analysis project Ga0307372, IMG submission 202533) | Soil microbial communities from Risofladan, Vaasa, Finland - OX-1 | ecosystem: Environmental > Terrestrial > Soil > Coastal area > Acid sulfate soil | place: Finland: Risofladan, Vaasa | collected...
ATCAGCGAGGTGCCCGGCATCGATCTGGCCATCGTGCACGTGCCCGAGCAGGCGCCGCGCCGTGGGGGGCACCGCTTCGCCGGCCAATGGGTCTCGGGCCTGCACCCCATGGCGGTCAACAGCATGACCGAGCGTGGTGCCGTTCTCACGCTGCGCGGCAATCACTACGAGCTTGCCTACCGCTACGAGAGTTGGGTCCAGTTCAGGAGCCGGCCCGTGCGGCCCCGGGTCGACCTCGCTCCACTGGCCGAGCGGCTCAACACCGAGGAGGCCGAGGCGGGCGGGACCGCCCAGTGGGTGGCCACACCGGCATCAGCCCTCACGCCGACACTCAGCCCGGCCGGCGGTGGGGAGAGCGGCCTGGCCCCGGCGGCGGTGGCCGCCGCCGTCGAGACCCATCTGGGGGCGGCGCCGCCGGCCTGGGATCCCTTCCGCCTCACGCGCTGAGGGTCGGACGGGCCGAACCGCACCCGTCACCGGGGTGTCCGGTGCCCCGGCGGCCTGGCAACCAACGGCTACCGTCTCGGCCCATGCTCCTCCTCACCCCCCGGCGCCGGGCGCTCGCCCTGGTGACCCTGGCCGCCGCCGGCGCCCTCGGCCTGGGCGCCTGCAGCTCCTCGCCGTCCAACTCGTCGGGCGTGGCCAAGGTCTCACACAACACGGGCAGCGGCCCGAACGCCACGACCACGACGACCAACGCAGCGGGACAGGTCACCACCATCGGCACCATTCCGACGGCCGATCGGTCGCCCGCGGGCACGGCCGGGCAGGCGCCCACGGTCACCGTCCCCGGCGGCGCCCCGCCCTCCGGCCTCCAGAGCGCCGACCTCATTGTGGGCACCGGGCGCGAGGCGGCGCCGGGCGACTCGGTCACCGTGCAGTACGTGCTGGCCACCTACTCGGCCAAGCAGGTGATCCAGTCCTCGTGGACGAGCCAACCCTTCACCTTCACGCTCGGCCAGGGCCAGGTCATCCCCGGCTGGGACCAGGGTGTCCCGGGCATGCACGCGGGCGGCCGCCGTGAGCTCATCATCCCGCCCAAGCTCGGCTACGGGGCCAACCCGCCCCAGGGCGCGCAGGGCATCGCCGCCAACGACACGCTCGTCTTCGTGATCGACCTCCTCAAGGTCAACTAGTCACAGCGCATGGAGATCCCCGTCCATATCGCCGCCGTGCGTGAGGAGGGGGCGCTGTTGGCGGCCGCTGTGGCGGGGGCCGATCCCGACGGCACGGTGCCGACGTGTCCGGAATGGACGGTGCGCGACCTGGTCCGGCACATCGGCGGGGTGCACCGCTGGGCCACCGGCTTCGTCCGGGGGAGGACCGGGCCCCTCGATGCCGACCTCGACGAGGTGGTGGGTACCTGGCCGGCCGACGCCGAGCTGGCCGCCTGGCTTGCCCAGGGCTGCGCCGACCTCGTGGCCGCCCTGGCGACCGCACCCGACGACCTGCAGTGCTGGACCTTCCTGCCCGCACCCTCACCGCGCGCCATGTGGGCCCGGCGCCAGGCTCATGAGACCGCCATCCACCGGGTCGACGCCCAACTCGCCGTTGGCCATCCCGTCTCGCCCTGGGCGCCGGCCTTTGCGGCCGACGGCGTCGACGAGCTCGTGTCGTTGTTCGTCCCCCGGCGCAGCACGGCGCTGCGCGCCGATCCGCCGGTCACCCTGGCGGTGGACTGCACCGATGTCGACGCCTCCTGGCTCTTGTGCCTGGACGGGCACGGCGTCACCACTACGCGCACCGCGATCGACGACGCTGGTGGCGCGGCGTGCACGGTGCGCGGGCAGGCCGGTGACCTCTACCTCGCCTTGTGGAATCGCGCCGGTGCCGACGAGCTGACCATCACCGGCGATCGCGCCGTGCTTGAGCAGTTCTCCGAGGGCGTGCGGATCCGCTGGTCCTGAGCCGGCGCCCCGCCACGTTCACGGCGTGGGCGTGCCCCGCCGGCGACCGAAGGTCCAGTAGGCCAGCGAGCCCGTCGTGTTCAGGCTCGCCCACACCCGCCACAGGCGCTTCGGTCCGCGTACGGCCGACTCGGGCCGGCGGCGGAGGTCGCGCAGCGTGAAGCTGGCCAGGATCACGTGCACGACAAGGACGACGAGGAGCAGTCGCTTCTGACGATCGTCGAGGTCGAACGGGCTGCGACCTCCCCCGCCGGCGCCACCCGGCGCCTCGGGCGGTCGCGGCACGGCACCGTTCGTGGTCTCGCTGTGCTGCTCTGTCATCACGTCGGTCATGTCCTACCCACCTTTTCTGGTCAGTCCGAGGAGAGGAGGGCGTCGACGAACGCCTCGGAGTCGAAGTCGACGAGGTCATCGGGCCCTTCGCCCAGGCCCACCAGCTTGACCGGCACGAACAGCTCGCGCTCGACGGCGATCACGATGCCGCCCTTGGCGGTGCCGTCGAGCTTCGTCAGGACGAGGCCCGTCACGTCCACCGCATCGGCGAACTGGCGGGCCTGGGTCAGGCCGTTCTGGCCCGTGGTGGCGTCCAGGACCAGCAGGACCTCCGTGACGTTGCCGGGGTCGCGGTCGGCGATCCGCCGGATCTTCTTCAACTCCTCCACCAGGTTCACCTTGGTGTGCAGCCGCCCCGCCGTGTCGGCCAGCACGAGGTCGTTCTTCCTCGCCGCCGCCCGCTGCACTGCATCGAACACGATTGCGCTCGGGTCGGCCCCCTCTGCGCCGCGCACGATCTCGGTGCCGGTGCGCTCGGCCCACATGGCCAGCTGGTCGGCCGCCGCGGCCCGGAACGTGTCCCCCGCCGCCAGGAGCACCGACTGGCCGGCCGCGTGCTGCCGCCGGGCCAGCTTGCCGATGGTCGTCGTCTTTCCGACGCCGTTGACGCCGACGAAGAGCCAGACATCGGGGTGGTCCTCCCTGCCGTCGAAGCGCAGTGCACGCGAGCCGACGGAGTCGAGGAGTTGTCGGATCGACGCGCCAAGAGCCTCGAGCAGGTCGTCCCCGCCGCTGATCTCCCTGGTCTGGACCTTGGCCCGCAACTCGTCGAGCAGGACGCCGGTCGTGCTGACGCCGACGTCGGCCCGAATCAGCGCCTCTTCGAGCGACTCCCAGGTGGACTCGTCGATCCGGCCGGACCGCAGCGCGGCCACCGCCCCACCGAAGAGACCGCGCACGCCGCCGAGGCGGCTCCGATACGAAGGCGGCGCTCCCGGCGCCTCGGGCTCGGCGACCGGCGCCGGCGCTGTTGCCGCGGCTGCGGGGGCCGGTGCAGCCTCGGGCTCGGCCGTCGTCGGCGCCTGGGGGGGTGGGCTCGGTGGTGCACTCGGCGGCGCGATCGTCGTCGTGCCGCCCGAGCGTCGGCGTGCGCGCGCCAGCGCGACGCCCCCGAGGACGAGAGCCAGGACGAGCACCACCGCAATGAGGATGAGGATGGTGCCGATCACTTCAGCCGATCCTCGATCTCTACGTCACGTGCCGCGGCCGCCGCAGCCGCTTCTTCGGCCGCCTTCACCGCCGCAGCCTCCTCGGCATAGGTCGCCTCGTCGTCGTCCCCGCCGTACGCCGCCTCGTCCTCGCGCGCCGCCCGGCGGGTGCGTCCGACGGCGGTCACCCCGGCCACGATGCAGATCACCGCCACCCCGATGAAGACGAGCCCGAGCGTGCCGGTCACGCCGGCTCCTTCTCCTTCTCCACCTTCTGGCTGACCACCTGGGACGAGCCGCCCGGGGCCATCGTCACGCCGTAGAGCGCGTCGCCGGTCTCCATGGTGCGCTTCTGGTGGCTGACGATGAGCAACTGCGCCTCGTCGCGGAACTCGTGGACGAGGGCCAGGAAGCGGCTGAGATTGACGTCGTCGAGCGCCGCCTCGACCTCGTCCATCATGTAGAAGGGCGAGGGCCGGCTGCGGAAGACGGCGAACAAGAAGGCCAGCGCCGCCATGGAGCGCTCGCCGCCAGAGAGCAGCGAGACACGGCGCACGTTGCGGCCCGCCGGGCGCACCTCGATCTCGACGCCGGTGTTGAGCAGGTCGTCGGGCTCCACCAGGAGCAGGCGACCCGTTCCACCCGGGAACAGCATGGCGATCAACGTCGAGAAGTGCTCGTTGACGTCGGCCGCGGCGGCGGCGAACGACGTCATGATCTCGTGGTCGAGCGTGCGTACCACCTCGTGCAGCTCCCGGCGGGCGCCGCGGACATCGTCCACCTGCGCTTCGAGCTCCTTGTGGCGCTCCTCCAGTGTCGAGAGCTCTTCGAGCGCCAGCGGGTTGACCGGCCCCAGCGCCGCCAGCTTGCGCTCCAGCTCCTCGGCGTGCTGCGGCAGCTTCGTGCCCTCGGGCGCCTCCGGCTCGGGCAACCCCGTCAATTCCTCCGGCGTGGCGCCGAGGTCGCGTGCGATGTGTTCGTGCAGGGCCTCGAGGCGCAGGTCCACCTCGTTGGACTCCAGGTCCAGGGTGCGGGTGCGGTTGCGCACCGCCTCCAGGCGCTGCTCCGTCGTGTGCCGGTCCTGGCGCAGGCGCTCGAGCTTCTCGCCCCCGGCCCGCACCGCGTCGACCTGGTCCTGATAGTCGTGCCGCAACGACTCGAAGACGCCGTCGAGGCGGTCGTGCTCGCGCTGGACCACAATCTCCAGACGGGCCAGTGCGGCGCCCTCGCCCTCCAGTCGGCGCCGGCGCGACGCCGCCGTCGCACGCTCCTCGGCGTGCCCCTGCAGCCGCCGCTCCACCTCGGCCTGGCGTTCGGCCAGGACGCGGCGGCGTTCGGCCACCCCGGCCACGCGCACCTCGAGCTCCTGGCGCCTGCCCCCGAGCGCCAGCCGCCGCTCCTCCAGTGCCTCCCAGGCCTCGAGCGCCTCCGCCAGTTCGGGCAGCGACCCGGCTAGCTGCGCCTGCTCGGCTGTCACCTCAGCCAGTCGCTCGTGCGCCGCCGCCAGCGCGCCGCGGGCCTCGTCGAGCTCACCGGCGACGCGCCGCTGCTCCTCCGCCGAGCGGTCCTTGTCGGCCCGGCCCGCCTCACAGGCCGAGGCGTGGCGGTCGCTGGCCCGTTCGGCCGTGGTGCGGGCGTCACGGCAGCGGCCCAGCACAATGCGGCTCTCGGCCAGCTGCGCCCGGGCCAGCTCGGCGGCGCCTGCGGCGTCCTCGGCCCGCCGGCGCGCCTCTTCGACCGAGGCGGCCGTGACCACGCTCGTCGCCGAGCGCACACGCCAGCCGGTCGCTGCGAAGCGGTCTCCCTCCGGCGTCACCACGATGAGGTCGTCCCGCGCCAGGGAGAGGTCGATCGCCTCCTCCCAGCCGTCGACCCGCACGGCGCGACCGACCAGGGTGTCGAGCACCGACTCGGCCGCCGCACCCCCCTGGCGCACCCGCACATGGCGCCGGACGGGCTCGGCACTGCTGCCGGCGGGGAGCTCCCCGACCGCGGCGGCCGGCGCCCGTGGCGTCAGGATGGCCCCCGTGACCCCGCCCTCGCGCAGGGTGGCCAGCGCGGCCTGGGCCGAGCGCCGGCCGTCCACGACGACGGCGGCCACGCCCGCGCCGATGGCCGCCTCGAAGGCGGCGTCCCAGCCCTCGTCGATCTCCACCAGGTCGACCAGGGAGCCGACCACGCCGTCGACGTCGCGCAGCAGCTCTCGGCCGCCGGCGCCCTGCAGGTCGGCCAGGGCGCGCTCGAGTGCCTCGGCCCGGGCCGCCGTGCGGTGGCGCGCCTCCTCGGCCTGGTCGGCCGACACCTGTGCGGTCTCCGCCGCCTGCACGGCTGCTTCGAGCTCCGAGCTCCGAGCCGCCAGCTCTGCCGCCAGCGCCGCCGTCGCCCCTTCGAGCTCGTCGGCCTGGCGGGCCAGCAGGTCGGCCCGCACCGCGGCGCCCGCCGTCCGCTCCTCGAGGGTTGCGACCCTGGACCCCAGCGCGTCCATGTCCTGTTGCTCGCGCGCCGCGGCCCGGCCCACCGATTCGATCCGCGACCTGACCCGGGCGATGGCCTGGTCTGGCGCGTCCTCGCCCAGCACCGTCGCCCAGCGCGCCCGCAGCGCCGCCGCCTCGTCCTCCAAGGTGGCCAGCGCGGCCTCGAGCTCGGCCCGTTCGGGCGACCCGCCGGCTTCCTCCTCGGCCTGCGCCGCCACGAGCTCGCTGGCCAGGCGCGCCGCCTCGGCCTCGAGGGTGGAGACCACGTCGACGTCGGCGGCGGCATCGAGCGCGGCCACCACGCCACGGCTCCGCTCACGCAGCACGCCGGTGAGCCCACGGGCCCGCTCCACCAGTCCCTGCACCCGGCCCAGCGCGTTGGCCAGGTCCTCCTCGCGGCGCGAGGACAGCTCGGCCGTGGTGGAACTCGCCTCGGCGTCCAGGTGCTCCAACGCGGTGTGCAGCTCCATCTCCTCGTCGCGGCACACGGCCAGGTGCTGCACCGCCGCCGCCCGCCGGGTGCTCAGATCGGTCTGCTCGGCGCCCGCCAGGTAGCGCCGCACCGTCAGCAGCTCCGTCGCCACGCTGTCGTGCGAACGGGCCGCCGCGGCCTGGCGCTCCAGCGGCCTGATCTGGCGCCGCACCTCGCGCACCAGGTCGCCCAGGCGTTCGAGGTTCTCGGCCGTCCCGGCCAGCCGGCGCTCGGCCCGCTCGCGACGGCGGCGGTGCTTGAGCACGCCCGCCGCCTCCTCAATGATGGCCCGCCGGTCCTCGGGCCGGGCGTTGAGCACGGTGTCGAGCTGGCCCTGGCCGATGATCATGTGCTGCTGGCGGCCGACGCCCGAGTCGCTCAGCAGCTCTTGAATGTCGAGCAGCCGGCACGGGGCGCCGTTGATGGCGTACTCGCTGTCGCCCGAACGGAACAGCGTGCGGGTGATGGTCACCTCGGCCAGGTCGATCGGCAGCTTGCCCGCCGCGTTGTCGATGGTCAGCGACACCTCGGCCCGGCCCAGCTGGGGCCTCGACGAGGTGCCGGCGAAAATGACGTCCTCCATCTTCGCCGAGCGCAGCGAGCGCGGTCCCTGCGCCCCGAGCACCCAGGTGACGGCGTCGACGACGTTGGACTTGCCGCTCCCGTTGGGGCCCACCACGACGGTGACGCCGGGCTCGAATTCGAGCACCGTCGGGTCCGCGAAGGACTTGAAACCCTTCATGCTGAGCGACTTCAGGAACATCGGGGCGACCCTACCGGACAGCCTGCGGGCGACGTGGGCCTCAAACCTGGCAGTGCTCGCAGAAGAAGGTCGAGCGGCCGCCCGCCTTCACCCGCACAATGGTGTTGCGGCAACGCCGGCAGGGCTGGCCCTCGCGGTCGTAGACCTGGTGCGAGCCCTGGAAGTCACCCAACTCGCCGAAGAGGTCGCGGTACTGCTCGTCGGCCAACGACGAACCCCGGTGCTTGATGGCGTCGGCCAACGTCTCGACAATTGCGCGGTAGAGCCGGCGCACCTCGGTGGCGGTCAGCGAGTCGGCCGCCCGGTCGTAGCGCAGGCCGGCCTGGTAGAGCATCTCGTCGGAGTACAGGTTGCCGATCCCCGCCGTGAAGCTCTGGTCCATCAGCAGGGCCTTGACTCCCCCGTGGTGCTGGTGCAGCAGGGCGCCGAAGCGCTCCCAGCTCATGAGGTCCTCAATGGGGTCGAACCCGAGATGAGCCAGCTCGGGGATCGCCTTGCGTATGGCGGCGCCGTCGCCGCCCGCGGTGCCCGAGACCGGGCTCAGCGGCGTCCCGTCGGCCTTCAACGGCGGCGTGGAGACGAACATCTCTCCGAAGGTGCGCGGGTCCACGTAGCGCAGCTCGCCACCCTGGGTGAACGTGATGATGACGTGGGTGTGCTTGGGCTTGGGGTCCTTGGCCGACTTGACCCGCAACAGCTGCCCGCTCATCCCAAGATGCACGACCAGCGTGTCCCCGGTGTCCAGCGTCAGGAGCAGGTACTTCCCGAGCCGGCCCACGGACTTGATGCTGTGACCCTCCAGGAGGGCCCGGAAGTGCTTGGCCGAGGCGTGGCGGCGGACGGACCGGCCGTTGGACACGGCCACGGCCTTGATCTTCTTCCCCACCACCTCGCGGGACAGATCCTGGCGCAGCGTCTCGACTTCGGGCAGCTCAGGCATTGGTGAGGCCCTCCCAGGCCGCTCGCGCGGCCTCCTGTTCGGCATCCTTCTTCGAGCGGCCTTCGCCCGACCCCCAACGCGCCCCCCCCAAGAAGACCTCCGCCACGTAGACCCGGTCGTGGTCGGGCCCCGAGCCCACCACCACGTAGCGCGGGGTCCCCTCGCCCTCGCGCACGGCCTTTTCCTGCAGGCGGCTCTTGTGATCGAAGTCGTCGGGCTCCTCGCCGGCGCGCTCGATGGCGTCGCCCAGCTCGCGCAGCACCAGCGTGCGGGAGGCCTCCCAGCCGGCATCGAGGTAGACCGACCCGAGGATGGCCTCGAAGGCGTCGGCCAGGATGGAGGCCTTGGCCCGGCCACCTGATCCCTCTTCCCCCCGGCCCAACAGGAGGACCTCACCGACCCCGAGCCGGGCGGCCACCTGGGCCAGGACGCGGGCGTTGACCACGGCTGATCGGACCTTGGCCAGCTTGCCCTCGGCGAAGTCGGGGAAGCGCTCGTAGGTGTAGCCCGCGACGATCAACCCGAGGACGGCGTCGCCCAGGAATTCGAGGCGCTCGTTGGAGGGCGCGCCACCTTCCTGCTCGCCGCACCAGCTCCGGTGGGCGAGCGCATGCTGAAGGAGGCTCAAGTCGGCGAAGGAATGGCCAAGTCGCTCGGCCAATGCGGCCGCCCCCTCAGCGCCGGGGTCAACCCGCCTCGAGCTTGGCGTAGACGTAGTCAACTGCGTCCCGGACCGTGCGCAGGTCCTCGAGGTCCTCGTCGTTGATGCGGAACCCCACCGTTCGTTCGCCCAGCTCCTCTTCCAGGGCTTCGACCAGCTCAATCAGGGCCAGCGAATCGGCGTCGAGGTCCTCCACGAAGGAAGCGCCCTCGGTGATCGACGACGGGTCCGTCTCGAGGATGTCGGCCAGCTGGTCCCGGATCAGCTCGAAGACCCCGTTGCGGTCAAGAGGGCCCTGATTGGTGTGGGTTTCGGCTGGCACGGCGACAGTGTACGTCCCGCCGGGCCGTAACCGCCCGTTTGTGCCCTCTGAACTGGCCTTTTATGCCTATTCGACCGTTCGGACCGCCGCCGCCACGTGGTCGGCCAGCCCCCTGGTGGCGCATTCGTGCGCCACCAGGACCGCGTTCATCATGGCGGTAGCATTGGAGGACCCGTGGCTGATGACGCACACCCCGTCGGTCCCCAGCAGCATCGCCCCGCCGGTGTTCTCGGGCTCGAATTCGGCGGCCACGGGCAGCAGGTGCGGGAGCAGGACGCCCGCCGCCTCGGTGGTCGCCTCGTCGGTCGAGAACACGCCGAGCAGGGTGTCGAAGAGGAAGCGCAACGACCCCTCCAGGGCCTTGAGCGCCACGTTCCCGGTGAACCCGTCCGTGACGATCACGTCGGCCGGAGAGGGCAGGAGGTCGCGGCCCTCGAGGTTCCCGATGAACTCGAAGCCCCCCTCACCCACCGTGGCCGCCTTGACCAGCAGGCCGTGCGTCTCCTTCACCAGCGGCGTGCCCTTCGTGGGCTCCTCGCCGATGGAGAGCAGCCCGACGGACGGGGAAGCGGTGCCGAAGCGGGCGGACACGTAGGCGGCCCCCATCTGCGCGAACTGCACCAGCATGGCGGGCGTGCACTCGGCGTTGGCGCCGGCGTCGACCAGCACGGCCGGCGTGCGGCCCAGCCGGGGCAGCGGCGTGGCGATGCACGGGCGCACCACCCCGGGCAGCCGCCCCATGCGCAGCAGCGCCGAGGCCATGGTCGCACCGGTGTTGCCGGCCGACACCATGGCGGAGGCCTTGCCGTCGCGTACCAGCTCGGCCGCCCGCACCAACGAGGAGTCCTTTTTACGGCGCACGCCCCCGGCCGGGTCCTCGTCCATGCCGATGACCTCGGTGCAGGGCAACAACTCCAGGCCCTGGGTGTCGCCCACCAGGTCCGGTGGGCCCACGAGCAGGATGCCGATGCCGTGCTGCTCGGAGGCCCGGCGGGCCCCCTCGATGATCTCCCCCGGAGCCAGGTCGCCGCCCATGGCGTCGACGGCGACAGGGAGCGTGGCCAGCGTCTCGGGGCTGGGTCGCTCGCCCCGGCGGCTCAAGTCAGTCGACCTCGACGGCTTGGCGTCCCTTGTACCAGCCGCAGCTGGGGCAGACCACGTGGGGCGTCTTGGAGGCCTGGCAGTGCGGGCACACGCTGCGCGGCGGCCGCTCCAGGCGCCAGGCGCCGGCCAGGTGGCTGCGGCCCTTTGCCTTGGACTTCTTCTTCTTGGGGACGGCCATGACGGGACTCCAACGATCGATTCGGGCGCACGGGCGCTCTCGGACGGTGCCGGGCCTGGACGGACCGGCTACCGGAGCACGTCGAGATTAGCCCACCGGGGGTCACGTGGGGCAACGCAGCCGCAGTCGCCCTCGTTGCGGTTGGCCCCGCACTGGACGCACAGGCCGGCGCAGTCGTCCTGGCACAGCGGCGCCATGGGCAGCTCGAGGACCACCGCGTCACGGGCCAGCGGCCCCAGGTCGATCGTCTCGTCGACGATCGGATAGAGCTCCTCGTCGGAGGCTCCCGCCAGCGGGGCGTCGGCGAAGCGCTCGTGGACCGGGATGCGCAGCTCTCCCGAGACGGGCTCGGCGCAGCGGCGACAGATCCCCGACCACGGTGCCGTGACCGTCCCGGCGACGTCGATGCCGCCCTCGAAGGGCATCAGGGTCACGTCGACCTCGATCTCGGCACCGGCCGGGACCACGCTGCGGCCGGGGTCGATCCCCGCCTCGTCGATCGGGCCGGCCTGGGCCACCTCGCCCCGTCGGACCTCGTGCACCGAGGCTCCCGGCGAGCGGCGCAGCCGCGCCACGTGGACCACGAAGGGGTCGGCCGCCATCAGGTGGCCCTCACGTGGAGCGGTCCTGGTCGAAGAAGCCGTCCTCCTCCGTCCTGGCTGGGTCGACGACCGGTGAGGTGTCGACAGGGGGCGCGGCCAGCCGGGAGCGCCCGGCCTGGACCGTCCGGGTGAGGCGGTCCAGCACGATCTCCATGCCGGCCAGCTTCGTGTCCACGAAGTCCTCGGCCTGATGGCGCAGCGTCCGGGCCTCCTCGTTGGCATCGTCGAGGATGCGTTGCGCCACCGAATTGGCCTGCCGCACGATCTCGGTGCGCTGGACCATGTGCTCCGCCTGGGCCCGCACGTCATCCATGAGCGCCTCGGCCTCGCGGTTGCGCTCGGCCATGAACTCCTCCCGTTCGCGCAACAGCCAACGGGCCTGGCGCAGCTCGTCGGGCAGGCACTCGAGAGCGGACTGCACCAGCGAGGTGACCTCCTCGCGCGAGACCATGACCGAGGAGGACAGCGGCATCGACTTGGCGACCGCCATGATGTCCAGCAGTTGGTTCAGGAGGGACTCGATCCCGACGTCCTCTACCGGCGGCTCGTCGTCCACGTCGAGGAACTGGTCGCTCACCCGCCGTCGCCCCCCGTGTACCCGTCGGCGAACTTGGCCGCGATGTGCTTGGCCACGACCTGGGGGACGAAGGCGGAGACGTCACCGCCGAAGCGCGCCACCTCGCGGACCAGCTTGGAGGCGACGAAGGACCACTCCGGGCTGGTGGGGATGAAGATCGTCTCCACGCCGGAGAGGTGGTTGTTCATCTGCGCCATCTGCATTTCGGCCTCGAAGTCCGAAACAGCCCGCAAGCCGCGCACGATCGCCGAGGCGCCTACGTCCCGGGCCACGTTGACCAGCAGCGTCGACATGGAGATGATCCGCACGGACGGGAGGTGCGAGACCACCTCCTCCAGCATCTCCTCGCGCTCCTCCAGGTCGAAGAGTGCCGTGCTCTTCTGGGGGTTGCGCAGGGCGGCGACCACCACCTCGTCGAAGAGATGGCTGGCCCGCTCCACGATTTCGAGGTGCCCGTTGTGGAAGGGGTCGAACGACCCCGGGAAGAGGCCTACCTTCACGAGCCGTCTGCGCTGCGATGAGCCACGGTGACGAGCGTACCGCCGTACCGGCGCTCTCTCGCGACCACCCAGGCGTCGGGCAGGACAATTGGTGCCGACGATTCCATCACGACCGCGTCCGCCCGCAGCGCGGTGAGCAGTGCCGGCCACTCCTCGAATTCGTAGGGCGGGTCGCACAGGGCGAGGTCGAACGACCCGCCGGCCCCCGACTCCAACCAGCCCGGCAGCGCGGCCCGCACCAGACTCGCCGGTTCGTCCTGCAGCCCGACCGCCGCCAGGTTCTGGCGGACGGCGGCCAACGCGTCCGGATCGAGATCGACGAAGGTGGACGACGCCGCCCCCCTGGAGAGAGCCTCGACCCCCAGCGCGCCACTCCCGCAGAACAGGTCGACCACTTTGAGGCCCTCGACACCGCCCTGGGAGCCCAGGATGTCAAAGATGGCCTCGCGCACACGGTCTGACGTCGGCCGGACCGTCTTGGGCAGCTTGGCGGGCAGCCGGCGCCCACGGCTCCGGCCTCCGATGACCCGCATCGTGCTCACACTACGGCGGAGCGACCGGTCTGCTGGGGTCGCCGTCAACTCTTGAAGAGGTACTCCCCCTCGTCCTCGCTCAAGAGCAACCTGACCTCGTCGGCCAGGTCGTCGTGCGCCGCCAGTTGAGGGTCGCCTTCGACCATCTCCTCGGCCACCTGGCGCGCCTCGTCCAACAGCGCCATGTCGCCGGGGTCGGCCAGCGAGGCCAGCCGCAGGTCGCTCTGTCCCTTCTGCCGGGCGCCGAGCAGGGTGCCCTCGCCCCGGACCCGCAGGTCCGCCTCGGCCAGGGCGAAGCCGTCGGTCGAGCCGGCCACGGCGGTCAGCCGCTCGTTGCCCTCCTCGCCACCGAGCAGGTAGCACCAGCTGGCGGTGCCGCCGCGGCCCACGCGGCCCCGCAGCTGGTGCAGTTGCGCGATGCCGAAGCGGTCCGCGCTCTCGACGACCATGACGGTGGCCTCGGGGACATCGACGCCGACCTCTATGACCGTGGTGGCCACCAGGACACTGAGCTCGCCTGTGCGGAAGCGGTCCATCACCTCCTCGCGGGCGGCCGCCGCCATCTGCCCGTGCAGGAGCCCGACGCGCAGGCCCGCCAACTCCCCTTCCGCCGCCGTCAGCCGCTCGAACTCCTCGCTGGCCGACTTGGCCTCCACCCGCAGGGAGTCGCTCACCAGCGGACAGACGATAAAGGCCCGGTGGCCCCCCGCCACCTCGGCGCGCACCCGGTCCCAGGCCGGCCGGTCCCCGCCGGGCGCGTCGCCGGGGAGCCACTCCGTGGTCACGGGCTGGCGGCCGGGAGGCAACTCGTCGAGCGTGGTGAGGTCGAGGTCACCGAAGATCACCATGGCGGCCGTGCGCGGGATCGGTGTCGCGGTCATGACCAGCATGTCCGGATCACCGTCGGTGCCCTTGGCCCGCAGCGTCGCCCGTTGCTCCACACCGAAGCGGTGCTGCTCGTCGATCACGACCGCGCCGAGCGAGCCGAACGCCACCTCCTCGGTCAAGAGCGCGTGCGTCCCCACGACGACCCCGACCGCGCCAGAGGCCAGGCCTTCCAGCACGGCGGCGCGCGCCTTGCCCTTGACCCGGCTGGTGAGCAGCTCGACCCGCACCTCGCCTCCTCCCATGCCGCCGGGGCCCTCGAGGTCGCCGAGCAGCGCGCGCACGGCGGCGAAGTGCTGCTCGGCCAGCACCTCGGTCGGCACCATCAGGGCGCCCTGGTGACCGCTCTGCACCGATGCGAGGAGCGCGGCCAGCGCCACCACTGTCTTGCCCGAGCCGACGTCACCTTGCAGCAGGCGGTGCATGGGGAACGGCCCGGCCATGTCGGCGACGATGACGGCCAGGGCTCGACGCTGGGCCTTGGTGAGCTCGTAGGGCAGGTTGGCCAGGAAGCGGGCCACCAGCGTGTCGCTGACCCCGCCGGTGACCTCGCGCGGCGACACCG
>Ga0307372_10008937_pt1 | contig 13960 bp, 14 predicted proteins | sample OX1MG_FD_202533 | JGI IMG/M metagenome (GOLD analysis project Ga0307372, IMG submission 202533) | Soil microbial communities from Risofladan, Vaasa, Finland - OX-1 | ecosystem: Environmental > Terrestrial > Soil > Coastal area > Acid sulfate soil | place: Finland: Risofladan, Vaasa | collected...
AGTCTGGCTCGCTCGCAACGGGCTCCAACTCCGCGCGATCGACAGGAGCAGCACCAAGAAGACCACCCGCTTCAAGCTCGTCAACAAGGGCGAGGAGAGGTCGCTCTACCTCGTCGAGAGGTGCGAAGACCTCACCCTGGACCAGGTCCCGGACAAGCAGTTCAACGCTTCGCTCATCAGCCCCCTCGCGCACGAGATCTCCACTCCGCTCTTCGAGGAGATACGGAAGCGCTCCGACTTTTGTTTCCTTGACCCGCAAGGGTTCGTGAGGATGTTCGACGCCTCCGGCAGGGTCATCATCGATAGCTGGAACGACGACAAGATCCTAGGAAACGTGGACGCCCTGAAGATGGACCTCGAGGAGGCGAACGCGCTGACCGGGACCAGCGACGGCAAGGCCGCACTCGTCAAGCTTTCCAAGAAGGTCAGGAAGGCGGTCGTGACGAGAGGAAGCGAGCCTGCCCTCGTACTCGACGGGAACAAGATCTCTCAAGTGGAGGTCCCCAAGGTGAAGGTCGTGGACAGCACCGGGGCCGGAGACATCTTCGCGGGCTCCCTCATCAGCTGCTTCCTGCGCTCGCGGGACTTCCTCTGGTCTTGCTGCTTCGGGATCGCCGCGTCCTCCATGTCGCTCACGTCGATAGCCCTCAGCAAGATCGAGCTGCCCCGCAGCGTCGACGCGCAGGCGAGGAAGCTCTATAGCTCGGCCACGACGGTCGAGACGGTCTAGCCTCAGTACGCCTTGGCTAGGTAGGCGAGCTCTATTCCCTTTGTCCCGCACCACGTGCACGACTCGGCATGCTTCTCGTCGACGTCGACCCTCCTTCCCCTGACCTCGTAGCCGCCGGTCTGGGCCTTGATGTCGCGGGCGCATTCCTCTCGCCCGCAGAAGGTGAACTTGATGAAGCCCCCTCCACCCCTCGCCTTTGACAAGATGTCCTCCTTTGAGGACGCGTCCTGTATGTTGGAGTCGAGCCAGGCCCACGCCTTCTTGGAGAGGTCTGCGAGGATCTCCTTCTCCAGCGAGGCCAGGCGCGGCAAGAGGGCGTCCTCCGCGACGCTCTCCCTCTTCCTCTGGTCCCTCCGCGTGACCGTGAGGACCTTGCTCTCTGCCTCCCTGGGGCCTATCTCGATCCTCACGGGGGTGCCGAGCATCTCCCAGCGGTAAAACTTCTCGCCGGCCGTCTCGGTGCCATCATCCACCCTCACCTTGTATCCCGCCTGCGCGAGCCTCCCCGCCACGACGCCGGCGTAGTCCACGAGCGCGGGCTCGTTCCTGATGGGGACAACCACTACCTGGACGATAGCCGCCTTGAAGGGCAGCACCAGTCCGTATTCGTCACCGTGGACGGAGACTATGAGCGCCGCTATCCTCGAGACCCCAGGCCCGAAGCAGGTCGACTCGGGGACCACCTTCTGACCTTCCGCCGAGAGGAACGAGACCCCGAAGGGCGCCGTGAACCTCTTTCCCAAGAGGTGGGTGGTCGCAGACTGCAAGACCTGCCTGTCTGGAAGGATGACGTCGTAGGCCAAGCTCCGCTCGGCCCCCGGGAACCTGTCGAACTGCTCCCGCTCGATGGGAAGAAAGGGGAGCGCGAACTCCTCGAACGTCTTCCTCGTGATCTCCATGTCCTCCTTCAGCTGGGCCTCCGCCTCCTCCTTCTTGGCGAAGACGTCGTGTGACTCCACCCAGAGGAACTCCCTCCCCCTGAACAACGGGCGCGTCGCCTTCGTCTCGTGTCGGTAGACCGCGCACGATTGGAAGCCCTTGAAGGGCAGGTCCCTGTAGCTCCTTATCCATAGGGCGTACATCGGGTAGATGGCCGTCTCCGACGTGGGCCTGATGAAGAGCCTCTCCTCCAGCTCCTCGCCGCCCGCCTTTTCTACGGAGAAGACCTGGTTCTCGAACCCCTTGACGTGCTCCTTCTCCACGAGGAGGTTCTTGTAGGGGATAAGGAGGGGGAAAAGCATCGCCCTGTGCCCGCTCGCTATCAGGTGCCTCTCGAGAGCCTCGTAGATCTCCCGGATGATGTGCATCAGGTTGGGCCTGAAGACCACGAACCCCTTCACCCCGTATCGCACGTCGGCTAGCTCCGCCTTCTCCGAGACGAGGTCATACCACTCGCCGAACTGCTTGAACTTGTCAGGGAGGGGCGCTTTTGATACCATCGCTTCTCAAACCACCATTTGCTCTAAAGGATGAGGCGCGTAGTTAGAGGAATGGAAGAAACCGGTCTTCACTCGGGAGGCAGTCCCCTTGAATGTCACGCGGCTCGAGTACGAGCGCAAGTCAAAGGCCATCCTAGTCTTCGCCGGCGTGGTGGATGCGAAGCTCATGCTCCATCGTCCACGACCCCGGCCGGACCTCCTTGAAAAGTAAGACGAGGAGCTCGAGAGGGGGTGAGGCTCCTTATCGAGAAGAGCATCGCCGACCTACGCCAATGGCTAGGAAGAGTATTGCTAAGGCCGCGAAGGGGTCTTTCAGGCGCTTGAATACGAACGACGCCAACACAGGCCCTAGATTACCGGCGTCGCCTCCTCATCGGGTTGCAATCGTGGGATCCCGGGCGGGCAAGCCTCTTACCAGGATGCAAGCAGGAGGCACTGTGCACATCTACTGACTGAAAGTCAGGGGACGGAAATTCTCCAAGGGGTTAATAAGAACCAAGTCCTCAACTTTCGGTCGAGGTTTGCGGATCGACAAACCGAAACGTGATCGCGAAAGGCGGTGCCGTTGCTCTCTTGGCGCTCCTAGTCATAGTGGGAGCCATCGGTTTGTACGACTACACCCGCGCTCCGCAGCCAAACAGCGCCGTCTCGAGCAGCTCTTCTCAAAATGAGACGAGTTCCTCGTAGGAACCGTCTAGCGGCCTTTGCGGCGAGGTCAACGTGTACTGACAGTGCCTGTAGCCGAAGGGCGCGTGGGCTCTGTATCTTGGCTACATTCCGCCCGGATACGTTCTCGTGCCGCACTACGCGACCACGCCCGATTATGTGCCCGGCCGGAATGAATCCTTCTCAATGCGGGGTTTTCCAATCATCTTGAGGAAACGGCGTCTGCGACCCGAACGACTCCTGCGCCACGTGTCCGGTCGACTGCGGAGTAATCGGTCAGCTCACCTGCGATCCGTACACGGGACGAGCGGGATCCCCGAATCCTGTCTGCCAGATTGGCTAGGTTTGTCGGAACGAATCGCCCAGGATGTCGACCTCAATTGAGCCTGAAGGGATCACTAACCATCCCTCCAAATCCCGGCCGGAGCACTAATCCCTCCGGAGAGTCTACTCGAACGCAGTATCTGTGCTTCCGAAGGCTTAAGGGCGGGAAGGAGCGTCACGCTTGCACGTCAACGAAAGTCGCGAACGACATGGAGGAAAGGGCGCGGATGGTTGCGTGCGTCAAGCGCGGAGTGGAGGCATCGGGAGAGGACGACAAGGACACTCTCTACTCCGTCGAGGAGCGGTCTGGCATGACCCTAGAGAAGCTGGTTGACTCTCCAGACGAGCTTATTCTCGCTCTTCGGAACCTCCTTGGAGTGGGAAGCGTCCCGGTACTCGACTCGATCCGAAGAGAGCTTCTCTTGTCATCAGTGGGCCACGCTCCCGTCAACGGCCGAATCGAGGCGTTCTTGTTGACCTTGAGCGAGGCCAAAGGATTCACGGAACCCTGACGCGGGCTGTAGCCAGCCGGGGCACCATGATTCTTGGCTGATTGTCCCAAAATGCGATTTGAGCTAACTATAGAGTGGAGAAGGGGTGCCTTCGCCAACTAATTCCGTGCGCCCGCGCCTCCTACGAGATTTAAGGCTTCGGCGGCTCGACGGGGTCTTAAGCGCCAAGCAGGGTGGTGACCATCACCGTCACCCCGATGACCGTGAATATCGCTATCGAGAGATATTTGATCCGCTTGCGAGACAGCACCGTGCCCAGCCTGTTCCCAAGCGCGGTCTCGACGGCCACCGCCGCGACCAGCCCGATGACGGCCCCTGCGAAGACGACGAGGGCGTCCTGATAGCGTGCCAGGAAGACGATGGTCACCAGCTCGGTGGCGTCGCCCGCAAGGTCGAGCGCGATCAGGGTGAGCACCGCCGGGATGAATATCGACCAGACGCCGCCGGCGCTCTTCTCGAGGAGCCTCTCCTCCCTCTCGTCGACGCTGCGCTCCTCGTTCGAGAACCTGTAGTATTCCAACGCCGCGTAGCCCAGCATTATCGAGCCGCCCACAAGCTTGATCGCGATGACGGGGACGACCGTGATCAAAAGCGACCCGAGCAGGACTATTATCGCCGTCGAGATCGTGAAAGCGACGGAGCCGGCGGCGAAGACTACCGAGACCTTCGTCTTGGTCGCGAGCGCGAGGAGGAAGAGGGCGTCCTTGTCGGTGAGCTCGGCAATGAAGATGGTGCCCCCGGTCGTGATGAGTGCCGTGAGGAGCATGCCCTGGTCCAAAAAATCATTCCGCCTCCGAGGCAGTCTTCGAACTCATCTCGCCGTCACCGCTCTCCTGAGGGGTCACCTCGACCGGGGTTCGCGTAAAGGCTTTCTCGGCCCAAGCGGGGGAAGAGTGATATCTGTCCTGAACCGGTGCCAAGACGAGATACCCGCTTGGGCAAGCTATCGATATGCTTCCAGGGGGAGCACGGCGCCTATAGCGAGGAGGCGATCTACAAACAGTTCGGGAGGGAGGTGAAGACCGTCCCCACGGTGACCATCCACGAGGTCTTCAACCTCACGGAGTCCGGCGCGGTCGACCTGGGAGTCGTCCCTGTGGAGAACTCGGTCGAGGGCAGCATCAACGAGACCTACGACATGCTCCTCTCCTCCAACCTCACCGTCATCGGCGAGGTGGTCCTGCGCGTCGTCCACTGCCTCATCGCCCTCCGCACGGCCAAGCTGGGCGGGATCAGGGTCGTCTACTCCCACCCTCAGGCGCTCGCGCAGTGCCGCAACTTCGTGACATCCCTGGGCATCGAACCGATCGTCACCTACGACACCGCGGGCAGCGTGAAGATGATCAAGGAGAAGCGCCTCGAAGGCGCGGCGGCTATCGCGGGGGAGCGCGCTGCCGAGATCTACGGCCTGAAGATCCTCAATAAGGGCATAGAAGATTACTCTACGAACTCGACTAGGTTCTTGATAGTCGCGAGGGAGGGGGGCGAACGGGAGCGCTCGAAGAGCCCGGCCGCCCGCCGCGGGGGCGTCAGCCACGGCAGCAAGACGTCCCTGATGTTCGCAGTCCCTCACACCCCTGGCTCGCTCTACAACGCCCTCGAGGTCTTCGCGAGGGCGAAGATCAATCTCACCAAGATAGAGTCGAGACCGACCAAGGAGCGCCCTTGGGAGTACTACTTCTTCGTCGACTTCGAGGGCCGCAGAGACGACCTGAAGGTCACCAGGGTCCTGTCCGAACTGGCCAAGAAGACAGCGTTCCTCAAAGTGCTGGGCTCATACCCTCGCTCGAAGGCAGATCGCTCCTGATGTCGGAAGGAAACAGACCCGGCGAAGGGCCGGGGGCCGTCGACTCGCTCGCCCTCGTCTCCGACGAAGTGCTACGGTGCACGAAGTGCCCCCTCTCGCTCACCAGGACATATGCCGTCCCTGGGGAGGGCCCGCCGGACGCCGCCGTGGTCATGATCGGCGAGGGGCCAGGGAGGAACGAGGACTTGCGAGGCAGGCCTTTCATCGGGGCTGCCGGAAAACAGCTTGACGGGCTATTGAAAGACGCGGGGCTCAGTCGCGACGAGGTCTACATCACAAACGTGGTGAAGTGCCGCCCTCCCGAGAATCGGCGCCCCGCCGATTCGGAGGCCGAGACCTGTCGTCAATACCTTGAGAGGCAGATCGGGCTGATCCGCCCGACGGTCGTCGTCCTCTTGGGGGATAGCGCGCTCAAGCGATTCCTCCCTGACCAGACATTGAGCGGCGCTCACGGCAGGCTTTTCCCGCACGATGGTCTCGCGCTTTTCCCGACCTATCACCCGGCCGCCATGATCTACAACCGGACGCTCGAAAAGGTGTCGGCCGAAGACTTCAAGGCGCTCGGGAAGATCTTGGCGGGTCTAAGGCCCAAGAGTCGACCGCAGGTCTAGGCGCCCAAGAGGGGCAGGGGGCTAGTCTTTCTTGTTGCTGACGAGCAGAAAGGCGGCCACCAACAGCAGGATAAGCCCGACGCCGAGCCCGGCTATGGTGCTCCGCTTCCCGAGCTCATACAGGGCTAAGGGCGACGCGATGAGGAGAATCACTATGAGGAGGTTCTTCTGGTTGGCGCCCTGCAGCCTCACGGAGGGGAGGATCAAGAAGCTGAAGAACACGAGCACTGCGGGGAACACAAGCGGGTATCTCCCGTCGACCATGTTGAGGACCCCGCTCCCCAGGTTCCCACCAGCCGAATACCAGGCGGCGATGAACGCGAGCACCACGGAGATGAGGGCGATGATCTGGAGTCTCCTGCTGAGCGCAGCGGTCGCGCCCTTCCTGGCGTTGGGGGCCTCCGAGTCGAAATCTATCACCACGGCTAGGGCGACCGCCGCGAAGCCGGCCAGGAAGATGTACGGGCTCTGCGTCACCTCGAGGTACACGAGCTGAGGCATGATCGAGGAGAACCCTGCCCCGAACCAGAGGTAGAGCGCGTATACGAAGTTCAGTATGAACGGGGCGGCGTAGAGGAGGAGAGCGACATCTCCGTACCTCGCTTCCACTTTTTCGGCCAAGGATATCCTCCCGCGCGTCCAAGACCGGGTTAAAACTCTTCTCTTGCGCGAGGCGCCGAGGCGACGGTCCGCCCCTATCCGAGCTTCCTTCCAAAGACCAAGTAGGCGGTGTGAGCGACCATGAACATCGAGGGCCTCGTCATCCCAGTCCTGGCCTCGATGTTGCGTGCGATGAGCTCGAGGGTCTCAGTAGCCACGAAGCCCTCGTCGTGGAGGGTCTGGACGAGCTTTTCTGCCTGGTTCATCGTTGGGCAGATCGCTGCGAGCATAGCAGACGGGGCAAGGGCCTCCTTGACGGGCTTTACGAGCTCCCAGGGGTCGCCCATGTCGAGGAGCGCCGCGTCGAGCTCCCTCTCCTCGATACCCAGCTTGGCGTCCTGCAGCTTCAGGGTGACGTTCCCCAGAAGCCCGAACCGCTCGAGGTTCCTCTTCGCCCCTGCCTGGAACTCCTCGTTGATGTCATAGCTGAAGACGTGGCCCCCGGGCGCCACGGAGTATGCCATGGCGGCGGTGGCGGCCCCGCTGCCCGTCCCCGCCTCGAAGACTCTGCTCCCTGAATGGATTCCGCACTTTATGACTATCATTCCGATGTCCTTGGGGTAGATGACCTGTGTTCGCCTCGAGAACTTCATCACGATGTCCTCGAGAGTCGGCTTTAGGATCACGAGCTCGTCGTTGAGGGTGGTGAGGACCCTAATGCCATAGTCCTTCCCCACTAGCGAGGTAAGGTCGAGTATCCCGAGGTGGGTGTGAAGCTTGGGTGTCTCAGAGGGCCGGACCAGCCACTTCCTCCTCCGGTCCCTATATACGAGGATGAAGGAGTCCGCGCCGATCTTCTCCATGTTTTCTTCTCGGCCGCCTTCGCTAACGTTTATATTTCTTTGAGATATAACATTACAACGGCGCCTAGGGTGCTACTTTCAGGCCTCTTTTCCCATCAATCATCGCTTTTACCACCACATATGCCGTCATCCGAGAAGCAATTCACCCTGAAGGAGGCGGGCCCGTTGCTCCACAGGGAACCGCAGACTCTCATCCGTACCTGGGCGCTATAAGCAGGCAGATACTCCTTGCCCTCTCTCCTCAGAAGATCCTTCTCCGCCAGAATTCATCGCGGCTCTCGGGAATCTGTTGTTCTCGCAAGAGTGTCATGGCCTAGACTGGCTAAGAATTCTTCGGCGCCCCCGTGGGCTCGATGCGGATGCCTTCGGTTCCAAACGCTGCGTCTTGTACCAGATACGCAACGTCGATGAGTCGAAGTAGCAACAGTCCAATCTACCCAAAACGTCAAATGACCCCGGCCCCCTCTACACCAAGTGCCCCATGAACCCTCGCAGCAAGGCCTCGGCGGTCGCGACCATCTACGTAGCGGTGGCCGTTGTCGTGATTGTCACGGTCGTGGCCGCAATCGGGGTGCTCGAGCTTGCTCCGGCCTCTTCGCCGAACATTTCGGCCACAACAAGCGCATACAGCGTTGTCACACGGGTGTCATCATCGGCTCAAAACACGACTGCTGTTTCGTCTCCAGTCTTGAATAACTCCAACAACAACCACCTGCCGGATTATTGTGGGAACGCGATCTTCCCGGTGCTCGGAAAGCAAGAGAACGGGTCAATCTTCCTGAAGATCGTGACCGACCAGGGTGCTGTGGTCGACAACGGGTCGGTCCTCGTAACGCATGTAGTATTGTCCAGCCCTCCCGCAACGGCTAACAGAACGACCTATTGCCTGCGCCTCGAGCCAAACGCGACGGGCTTCATCGAGCTGGCGAACGACGGCCTCCCCCAGGCTGGCAACTACAACCTGACTTTCTCCGCGGGATACGACCAGGGACCGGGGACTTGGGCTTCTGTCTATCTCTTCTCTGTCCAGCCGAACACGTCCATCTACGTCACCGTCTCGGTCCCCTCTAGGGAGGCTCAGATAGTCACCTCGACGACAGGAAACAGCACCGTCACCACAGTGACCACGACCGCGGTACCACAGTGACGACGACGGCGTCGACCGACCCGGACGAGCTGTAGAACACCGCCCAAGTCAGCCTGGTGGCCGCAATACTCGCCGGGTTCGTCACGTTGAGTTGAAGGACCCTGAACCCGCCGACCTGATTGATCGCCGGAGGAGACGCACGGGACCCTGCGGGCGGGCACTCAGGCCCACCCTCGTGGTCGTAGGGAGAGAGGGCTGTGCCGTTGGGAGCGCGCAAGACAAAGCTGAATTCAAGATAGCGTCTGTTAGAGCAGTCAAGTCTTTCCTTTTCGCCTGCGACTTGGCCTGCTGAACACCCTGTCTATGTGGTCATGCAGCTGCGCAGAGGCGTAGGCGTCGAGCCGGTCGTCAGGATAGAGAACCAAGGCGAGCACCCAATTGGACGTCGAGTCGTGCAGGACCCTTCTGTGAGAGCTTCCCATCCACCGTGAAGGATAGTCCTTCGTCTTGTGTATCTCGGGGAACTCTTTCCCAAGAAACAGTCGGTCGATTGCCAGATGCGTCTTCAGGTCAGGCATCCTATGGCATCCAGAGAAATAAAAACAGGAAAGAATACTGGACTTGGTTTATCCTGTTTTTGTGAGGCGGGAGCGGAGCGTCCGAGGCCCAGCTGTCATTATGTGAGTAGTCATCGGGGCTGCTCAGAATCGGGGAGCGTGAACGAAGAATGACTGCAAGCAACGTGATGGAAAGACTCTACATGGGCGACTGGCAAGAGGCGCGAGACGCGAGCGCGCCGAGGCTCGTGAAGCTCACCGTGGCGAAGGAGTCGCCCTTCGTCGGCGACTACCACTAGTGCCGCATCTATCAAGGTTGTCGCTCTTTCTTTGAAGGGCCCCTCCCCAACGTTAATGGCAGCGGTACCGGTCACACTCTGGGACGTAGCGATCAATTTTCGACCCATAAAACAGAGACGACCTTTGTAGATGCGGCACTAGCCGGGACCCAGGGCGTCCTTGTAGTATCGGCACCGTTGCTTTACTGGGCAGATTGAGCACTTGGGATCTCGGGCGGTGCATATGTAGTGAGCAAAGTCAAGAAGCGCCAAGTTCAGCTCCCTTACGTCGCCGCGTCCTACCTGGCGAAACAGCTCTGCGACACGCCGCTGCCCAACATCGTTTCGTCCCTCGCATATCCTAGAGAGGACCCTCGTCGAGTTCACATCGATCATAGGGAAGTCCATGCCGAATGCTATGCAGAGGACGGTCGCAGCGGTGTAGCTCCCGACACCCGGTATCTGCCGCAGCTCCTCGAGCGTCGACGGGAACCCGTCTCTCGTGGAGAGGATGACGGCCGCTCTCTTTAGGTCTCTGCTCCTCGCGTTGACTAGCCCGAGGGGCCTGAGGATCTTGCGGATTTGGGAGAGAGGGGCTGCGGCTAGTAGACCGGTGTCCGGATACCGATCGATGAACTTGGGGAACAGCTTGAGCGCCTGCTCACGCGTCGTCCTCCTGAGCAGCATCACCGCCACCAGAACCTTGTATGGGTCGTCGACCAACCTCCAAGGGAAGCTTGGGATAGATGCTCGTTGATGCCAGTGAATGATTTGCGCGTCGAGCGAGCTCTTCATGTGCGGAAATTCTTCGAACGTGACGGAAAAAAGCCTTTGGACCGATTCCTCCGGGACCGATGAGGTCAGTAGGTCGTGATGCTATTCTCGACGTGAGCTCGGGTTGGCCGAGGACGACTGAGGCTACCTCACGGTTGGTGGATGGGGCGGTGATCTCGAGGGCTTCGGTTGCTGATGTCCGTGACCCAGATGTCGCCCGACGTGTCGGCCGTGAGAGCGACGAGGTGATTCAGATATGCCGAGGAGATAGGGTTCGCGAGCATCCATTACGGTTGCTTCTCGTGGACCGCCGTAGGTGAAAGGATCCTGTCAGGCGGCATATACAGCGTGTCTTGCGTATTGAGATGCTTCTCGATGGTCAATCGTGCCATCAAGTAGCTCACCGTAGATTCAGCGCCCTGGTTGAGGTTCACATCGTTTTCTTCTAACCCGTCATAGCAGCCGCCTGTGCAGGGATTGTAAATGATCTGATGTAAATGGTTGTTTCCAAGGAACCAGGCGAAAGCAGTTTCCATCTTTCGCAGATAGTCTTCGTCTTTGAACGCGTTGTAAAACCTGCTTAACGCCAGGACGGTGTAAGCGACATCGATGGGCTGTTCTCCAAAATGGTCAGGGTCCTTTCCTTTATGCAGCCAGCCTTTATTCGAGATCACCCTTATTCCCTGTGTGTTAAATGTGCATGACAGAAGAAAATCAAATGATGCTTTGGCTATGTCCTTGTAGATCTGTTCTCCTGTTTCCAGCCACGCGCACAACATCGCTTCTGGCAATATGCTATTGGCATAAGTCATGTAACTTTCAAACCATTGCCAGCTCTCTTCCGATTCATGCTTGTACATTTGAACCAGCCTATTCGCCAGCGTTTTTATGAGCGACGAAATTTGAGGCGATTCCGCTTTACTGTTGTAGTAAAACAGTCCCTTTATGGTGAATGCGATGGCGCGCGTTGAGTGTGTCATTGCCGCGCGAGGCAACGCCCGTTGCATGATCGCTTCAGCGGTTGACGTTAATCCTGCAGGCAGCAGGGTGCAATTAGAGAGCAAATATCCCAGTGCCCAAATAGCCCTTCCGTTGGCATCAGCGAGATCGGTGCCGATATTCTGTCCGGTGAATCTTTTGTCGTTGTCTACATGATTCAAAAAGTCTCCTTCGGGCTGCTGGCAATACTTTACAAAAGCGAGGTAAGTGCGTATGTAGCTCATGTCACTCTCGTCACCGGTCAACTCGTATTGCTTGCATAGAGCAATCAATGCGCGAGCATTATCATCCAGTGTGTAGCCGGAACCGATGTCAGGCTGGTTGAATTTTGAGAACTGGATGATTCCGAAGTCCGTCGTCATCTTTTTTACATGAGCGAGGTTGATCTCAGGCAGTCTGTAGCGCAATGAAATTTCACCATCAGAGATTTTTTTAAGAAGCAGGGCATGTGCGATCGCGACGTTCTCCCATGCGGTCGGGGAGATGCGCCGCACCGTGTTGGAGGTGAATGCCTCTAGTAATGGCTCATCGCTCAGCAAGCGCATGATGCTTTTCGTTACCTGTTGCGGGTTCTGAAAATCGACGATGATCCCGGTGTCACCCAGCAGCACTTCCCGTGCATGGGGGATAGGAGTGGAAATGATCGGGCAGGCGCAGCTCATCGCATAAGCAAAGGTGCCGCTTACCGCCTGGCTAGGGTCCTTTGAGGTGAACAGGTAGATATCGGTAAGCTGCAAGCACTCCAGTAGATCCTGCAGGGGCAGGTAACGGTTGATGAATCTGACATGCTTTTGCAGCTTTAATTCTTCGACCTCCGCCATGAGCATGCTCCGGTACTTTTCTCCTTCCGATCTTAGCACCTCTGGATGCGTTTTGCCGATGACGAGGAACACGACGTCCGGGTATGTCTTGATGATAGCGGGCAGAGCTTCGAGCGTAGTTTCGATGCTCTTACCTGGGCCGAGCAGTCCGAAGGTGGAAAGAACTTTCTTGCCCTTTAATCCATATTTTTCTTTCAGGAGGTCTTTGTTCAGATGCAGCACCAAGTGGGTGCCGTGGGCGATCACGGTGATCTTTTCTTTCGGCACCTCATAATCGTCCATCAATATCCGCGCAGAGCTGTGGGTCATAACGACGATGGCCTCGCAGGCAGCAGCTACATGCTGGACTTCTGCCTTTAACGGCTCACCCGGTTGAGGCAGCATGGTATGAAAATTGATGACGATCGGTTTGGTAATCGCGCGTAGAAATCGCAGGAAATTGTCTTCGCTGATGTTCTGAAAGAATCCGAACTCATGTTGGATTACAACTATCTTGATGCGATCGTTAGAATTAATGGTGCGCGCCAATCGCGCGTACTTCGGTGAATCATTTGTATCGAGGACATATTCTACTTCATCCGGATAAGCATGATAATCTGTGATTCCGGATTCTAATGCACAGACTTTTATCGAGAATGAGTCGCCGAACTTGTTGCCAAGCGCCCTGATCAAATCATAGGAGTAGGTTGCGATGCCACATTCCCTAGGCGGATATGAAGTGATGAATAAAATTTCCGACTGGTCGGGAAATAATTTGTGTCCCCCACCATTCCCATTCAAAATGATCCCGTTTCGCTTTGCTTCTGGTACTGTTCCACCCCAATTCACTTCCTTCCACGTCAGCAGCTCCGGGTCCATGAAGACTTCTCTGTCCTCCATCTAGTAGAACATCTGGATGGGTGTCTCGCCCTTCAAGAGATTGAGGGCGCCCATAAGCCTCACCGCGTTGTGCCACGTAATGAACCCATCTATTGAGGAGGAGAACTTTACCTTCTTGTCGAACATATCGAAGGCTCTCCCATGTCGTCGTAGTCAGCATATTTATGCTGGACGGGCACTCTCCCATTCGCTCTCAAAGGAGCATTGTGGCTTTCGCGATAGCCTGCGGCCCAACCTGCTTCACGCGCTCTGTGGCGCAAGAACCTAACGGGCTCTAGCTGTCAGCCGTCCAGCCTGAAGGCCTTCTCCTCCTTCAGCATGATGTACATGGCACGCATGAGCTTCCTCGCTGCGGCCACGATCGCGATCTTCTCGCCTCTCCTCTTCGCGAGCTCTTTGTAGAATCCGGTGATGGCCGAGTCGCAGCATCTCACGTCCGTGCGGGTGACCTAGACCATTATCCAGCTCAGCAGGGCGCTCCTCGTCCTGCTCTGTGTGGCATGGCTCCTGTCCGCCGATTGACGCACCCCGGGCACCAGGCCCGCGTAGGAGCAGAGGTGCTCGTGGTCGGAGAAGCGGTTGACGTCCGCTATCTCGCTCGATATGAGGAGGGACGAGTAGTACGAGACGCCGGGTATCGTCATGAGGAGCTTGGCGTACCTGTCCCGCTCGGCGATCCCCCTCACCTTCAGGTCGAGCTCTCCGATCTTCCCGTCCAGGAACTCGATGGTGTCCAGGTAGTCGTTCACACCGTCGATGTGGAGCGACCTGAGATAGCTCCTGCCGTCACGCGTGAATACGTCCCCCTCGTGCTTTGTCCACCTGGTCGCGAGCTCCACCTTCACCTTGCTCTTGAACCCCGTGCGCGTCTCGACCAGGCTGTGCCTCCTCCTCACCAGGTCCCTGACCTCCCTGGTCTCCTCGTCAGGCACGTATGCCTCTGGTATCATGTCCGCCCTCAGCAGGTCTGCCAGTGTCCTGGCATCGACCTTGTCGCTCTTCACCTTTGCGTA
>Ga0307372_10008939_pt1 | contig 13958 bp, 14 predicted proteins | sample OX1MG_FD_202533 | JGI IMG/M metagenome (GOLD analysis project Ga0307372, IMG submission 202533) | Soil microbial communities from Risofladan, Vaasa, Finland - OX-1 | ecosystem: Environmental > Terrestrial > Soil > Coastal area > Acid sulfate soil | place: Finland: Risofladan, Vaasa | collected...
AGCACATCGATGCCTTCATCGCCGCCTACAACGAGAACGCACAGCCCTTCGCATGGCGAAAGAAAAAAGTCCGCCAGCGCCGCTTCAAGGGCCGACGTATCACTCAGCTTTGATTCCGGGTACTAGGCGGGCGCTTCCGGGCGCTCTCGACAAGCGGCGGCCGTCCGGGCGAGGATAACGCCCGATTCGCGGCCGAGGAGGGGGAATCCGGTGAGCGAGCTCGACATGCTCATCCGGCGCTTGATGGCGCAACGCGCGTCGATCGAGCGCGCGGCCGATCTCGTCGCGACGCTCGAGGGTCCGGCGATCCTGCTCGGCCTCGGCGATGGCGCGGCGCTCGACCATCTCTGCGAGGTTGCGCGCAAGCGCGGCGTCATCGTCTTCGACCGGGGCCCGATCGCCGACGGCGCGGCGCGTCAGGCCGCCGAGCGCGTCGAGGGCGATCCGCGCGAGACCTTGCCGCGCAACTGGGAGCGCCTGAAGCGCAGCGCCGCGCTGGTGCTGATCAACTTCCCTATCACCGACGAAACACGGCTGGCCGCCGAGGTCGCGCCGCTGGTCGCGCCCGTGCTGCGTCCCGGCGCCGTGGTGCTGAGCGAAATCGCGCTCGAGCTGCCCGGCTGGGAGAAGCTGCCGCCGCCCGACGGCGTGCGCGAAGACCGGCATCATCTCTACCGCGCGAGCTAGGGCCGATTGTCCGCGGGGGTGGCGCGGACGCGGCCGCCGCGCGTCGTCTGCTTGGTGACATTGGGGCAATGGTGCGGAGCGCGCGCCACCGATTGATCACAGGGCGCGGTCGCTCTGCCGCACCGCAGCGAATCGCTGCAATCCCGCATTTGCCTTCGCGCATCGGCAACCTGTCAAGGCACGCGCCGACGGACCACCGATTGATCACGATGTGGAGGCCCGCGCGTTAGCGTTTCTTCATTGTCGTTATTTTTGGATAGACGGGCCGGCGTGCCGTGGGGCGCGCCATCGCTTCAAACGCGACAAAGAGGCCCGCCATGTTGACCCTTCGCCTGTGGACTTTCGCCTTGATCGCCTTCGCATTGCTTTCCGCGCCGAGCGCGGCCCACGCCACCTGGAGCGACACGACTGCCGTGCCGAATGCCGCGCTTTATGGCAGTACCGCCGTGTTCCACGCAGACACCGCAGTCTTTCCGCAGTGGACCGACGTCATGCAGCGCGCCGCGCGTCAACTTCACCGCCAACGCGTCTGCGCCAGCGCCGACGATGGCGCCTGCGTGCCGGCCGAGTGGCGCTCGCTCATCGACCAGATGGCTGGCCTGCCGCTGATGGCGAAGCTCGAGACCGTCAATCGCGCGTTCAACGCGCTGCCTTACGTCACCGCCTGGCAGAACTGGCACCGGCCCATGTATTGGGAGACGCCGTTCGAACTGCTGGCGCGCGGCGGTCAGTGCGAGGACTACGCCATCGCCAAGTATCTGGCGCTGCACGCGGCCGGCGTCGGCGATGACGCGATGCGCGTGCTGATCGTGCGTGACACCGATTTGGGCGTTGACCACGCCATATTGGCGGTCGATGTCGACGGCACGTCGTATCTCCTCGACAATCTCGATCCGCGCATCCGGCCGGTCGCTGCGGTGCCGCAATATCGACCCTATTACGCGATCAACCTGAGCGGATATTGGACCTACAAGGGTGGCCGCAGCATGTTCGCGGCCGCCGGCTACGGGCGCTGAACCGTGGCGCGCGCGCTGCTCATCGAAGACTGCGCCAGGACGCGGCGGCTGCTGACGCGCATTCTGGCGCTCGAGGGCCACACGGTGACCGTCGCCGCCGACGGCGTGTCGAAGGACTGCGCGCGCTCGGCGGCAGTGCGCGCGGCCGCACGCCGTTCGAGCTGGTCGTCACCGAGCTCGTCATGCCGGGGAATGACGGCTTCGAGGTGATCCGCGCCGCCTGCGTCCTTCCGCAGCGGCCGAAGATCCTCGTCATCGATCATCCCTTCGCGCGCGGCGCCGTTCGGCCCAATCGCCCCGACTACCTGCGCATGACGCTCGAGCTCGGCGCCGATCAGGTGCTGGCCAACCCGGTGCGGCTCCGCGCGCTGACCCGGGAGATCGCCGCGCTGCTCGCCGACCAGGTCGAGCTGCGCCGCGCCGGCTGAGGTGCGGCGACGGGTGCCTCAGATCTCGGCCACGGCGCGCGCCTTGAGCGCGGGATAACGCGCCAGCAGGCCGGCGCACTCGGCCATCGCCTCGACGTCGTTGAAGACCGGCACGCCGGCGGCTTCCATGGCCGCAAACCACGCGGCCTTCTCCGGCAGCGTGCCCATCATCGAATAGAGGAACGGCACCGGCACCGATGACGCGAGCGCCGCCATGCGCGCCACCACCGGCGTCGCGTCGACCATGAAGGGGACGACGTGGATGCCGAGAACCGCGTCGAAGGCGCCGGCGCCGTTCCGGATCGCGGCCTCGAGCGTCAGGCCGAAACGGTCCTCGCGCGCATCGGCGAGCAGATCGAGCGGATTGGCGATCGCGGCCTCGCCGGGCAGGTTTGCGCGTAAGCTGGCCGCCATCGCCGCGGGCAGCTCGGGCAGGTCGAGGCCCTGCGCCGCCGCCTCGTCGGCGCACAGCACGCCGGGACCGCCCGAATTCGAGAGGATGAGCGCGCGCCGGCCGATGCCCTGCGGAAAGCTGCCGAAGCCTTTCGCCGCGAGCAGCAGCTGGCGCAGGCTCTTGACGCGCAGGAGGCAGGCGTCGCGGCAGAGCGCCTCGATGCGGTCCTCGCCCAGGGCCTGCGCCCCGGTATGCCGCAGGGCCGCCGCCGCGCCCGCCGCAGTGCGGCCGCCGATCAGCGCGACGACCGGTTTCTGCGCCGCGACCTGCCGCGCGACGCGGACGAAACCGCGCTCGTCCTCGACGCTTTCGATGTAGAGCAGCACCACCGAGATCGATCGCTGGGCGCCGAGATAGTCGAGATAGTCGCTAACGCCGAGTTGCACGGCATTGCCGACCGAGACCAGCGATCCGAGCGGCACGCTCAGGCTCTTCGACGCGGCGATCGCCTCCTCGCCGAGGGCACCCGACTGGGTGATGAAGGTCGCCATGCCGTGCCGGTTCGGCCCCAAGGGCAGGTCGCGCAGGAAAGTCGCGGCGAAGCGCGCATCGGGCGGCAGGTGGATGATGCCGGCGCAGTTGGGACCGACGACCGTCAGATTCTCCGCGGCGATGAGCGCGCGCAGCGCCTTGTCGCGCGCCAGGCCGGCCGCGCCCGCCTCGGCGAAGCCGCCCGGCAGGATGAGAAGATTGCGGTGGCCGCTGGCCGCCGCCTCGCGCACGGCGTCGACGATCAGGTCGGGCCGGATGACGATGACGGCGAGCTCGGCCGGCCGGTCGAGCTCGGCGAGCGATTTGCGCGCCGCCATGCCGAACATCGTGCCGCCCTTCGGATTGACCGGAACGATCGCGCCGGCGAAGCCGGAGATGCGCAGGTTCTGGAGGACCGCGCCGCCCGACGACGTCGGCCGCTCGCCGGCGCCGACCACCGCGACACTGCTCGGCGCGAAGAACGGCTTAAGGTCGCGCGCCATCAGCCGACCTGGAGCATGACCGGCACGTGGTCCGACGCCAGCTTCCAGTTGCGCGCGGCCTTGTGGACGCGCGCCGCCTTGAGCGCCGGCTGGAGTGCGGGCGAGACCCAGATGTGATCGAGCCGGCGGCCGCGATCCGACTTCGCCCAATCCTGGTTGCGATAGCTCCACCAGGTGTAGAGCCGCTGCCCGGGCGGCACGAAATGGCGCACCGCGTCGACGAATCCGCCGCGCGCCTGCAGCCGCGTGAGCTTTTCCACTTCGACGGGCGTGTGGCTCACCACCTTCAAGAGCTGCTTGTGCGACCAGACGTCGGTCTCGAGCGGCGCGACGTTGAGGTCGCCGACCAGGATCATGGTCTTGCGGCGCGCCTTCTCGCCGGCGAAGTAGGTCGACAGCTCGTCGATGAACCGGAGCTTGTGCGCGAATTTGGGATTGGCTTCGGGATCGGGCACGTCGCCGCCGGCCGGGACGTAGAGGTTGTGCAACTCGATGCCGCCGGCGAGCTTCACGACGGCGTGGCGGCAGTCCTCACGCTCGCACCAGCTTTGCGTGTGCGGGCTTTCGAACGGCAGGCGCGAGAGAACCGCGACGCCGTTATAGCCCTTCATGCCGTGCACCAGCATGTGCGTGTAGCCGAGCTTCGCCACCGCCTCGCGCGGAAAGAACTCGTCTGGCGTCTTGGTCTCCTGGAGGCAGATGACATCGGGCGCGAGCTGCGCCGCGAGGCGCTTCAGGTTCCCGATCCTGAGCCGGACCGAATTGATGTTCCAAGTGACGAGCGTGAAAGCCATTGGGGGGCGAACTAGAACACGAAGCAGGTTCCGCCGACAATGCCGAGCGGCCAGCGTCCGGCGGCGAAGAGAGCGTACTTGGCGGCGAAGGCGCGGCCGGCATCGCCGCCGGCGAGCAGCGCGAGAGCCCGCTGGTGGCAGGCCTGGGCGGCGGCGCCGCCCGCGACCTTGGCCAGCGCCTCGTCCTCGACGCCGGCGCGGCCGAGCACGTCTGCGGCGCGATCACGTAGGACAGCGGCGGTCTCGGTGACGTCGGTCAGGGCGGCGAGCAGCGGCGCGAGTCCGAAACGCGCCGCGCCCTGGCGGTGGAGCGCCTTCTCGCGCGCGCTTTCGGCTTGCCACCAGTCGCGGCTCCAATCGGGCCGCTGCGCGATCTCCGTCGCCGCGCGCCAGCCGGCGACCGGCGCGACGGCGCACGGCGCGAGACCGAGCGCGGCGACGTAGGCTTCGGCGTCGGCGATCGCCGACGGCGTCAGCGTCCCGCCAGCGGCGACGAACCACGGCAGCGCGGGAATTTCGGCGACAAAGGCGGCGAGAAGCTCGAACGCCGCGTCCGCATCGCCGCGCGGCGTTCTGCTCACGCCGCCTCGGCGACCTCGGGCAGCTTGAGCTTGAGATGGCCCTCGACGAGAGCGCGCACGCGCTTCAGGAAATCGGCGCGCATGTCTTCGTTGGTGTGCTGCTTGATGCCGTATTTGCGGTAGAGCGCGTTGTTCGCCGAATCCTTTCGGCCGAAGAAGGCGGGCATCATCGGGAAATAATGGTCGATCGCCGCCTGGACCTTCTTGCGGCCCTCCGCGGTCTTCACCAGCTCGGTGCAGGTGTCCTTGCCGAACTGCGAGTGGAAGATCTCCTCCGGCATGGTCATCTTCGCCAGGTTGCGCAGCGGCAGGAAGCTGCACTTCATCAGATCTTCGACCTGGATGATCTCGGCGAGATCGGCCAGCAGCTTGACGACGCAGAATTCCTCCCAGGTCTTGAGCGGAAACTCGAAGATCGAGAGCGGCTTGCGGCCTTCCGGCGTGAGCTCGGCATCGGGGATGCCCATCTGCTCGCCGAGCTGGCGGAAGCGGACGTGGTGGCCGTACTCCTCCATGGCGATGCGGCAGGTGAGCCATTTGAGATAGGGCGTCGGCGCCAGCGCGATCGCCGGCTCGTCGTAGACGCGCGCGCCGTAGAGCTCGTTGACGGCGTGGCTGCGGACGATCTTGCGCACGGCAAGCTGGTAATCCTCGGGCGCGGCCTTGAGGGCATCGACCGACTTGATCGGGGCAGCGGATATCGCGCTCATGGTCCCCTTCCTTTCGCACGAATTCTATAGGTCTATAGAACGGACCTTATCAAAGAACCGGCTTGTTCGCAAACGCTTCGAGGTCGGTCTCGAGCGCGACGAAATGGGGCGACAGCGACGCCACCGCGGCGTCGAGCCCGTCGGCCGTCTCGGCCACGGCCGAGGCGACCGGTCGCGGCTGCGACAGCAGGAAGATCTCGCGGCCGCGCACGCCGAAGAGCTGGCCGGTGATCGTGGCGCCGGCATCGCCCGCGAGATAGGCGACGAGATCGGCGACCGGCGCCGCCGGAATCGTCATGGCCCGGTCCTTGTAGGCCTGCTGCGTCGGATTCTGCGGCTTGATCGATTCCGTCACGCGTGTCGCGGCAAAGGGCGCGACCGCGTTGCAGGTGACGTGCGCGCGCGCCATGTCGAGCGCGGTGACGCGCGTCAAGCCGACGAGGCCCGCCTTCGACGCGGCGTAGGCGGCCTGGCCGTAATTGCCGTAGAAGCCGGCGGTCGACACCAGGTTGACGATGCGGCCCCAGCCGTAGGTGCCGCCGCTGCGGGCCGCCTTGGCCTGATCGCGCAGCAGCGGCGTCGCCGCCGCGATCAAATAGAACGGCGCGAACAGGTTGGTGCGCAGCACGGCGTCCCAGTCGCCGGGATCGGCCTTGAAGACGAAGGCGTCGCGCAGGATCGCGGCGTTGTTGACCAGGATGTCGAGGCCGCCGAAACGAGCGACGGCGAAATCGACTGCGGCCTTGGCCGCCGAAGGCGAGGCGACGGATTCGGTGAAGGCGGCGGCGCGCGCGCCCAGCGCCTTCGCGAGCGCCTCGGCCACCGTCGGATCGGCGCCGGTGCCGGCGATGCTGGTGCCGCTGTCAGCGATGACCACGGCGGCGCCCGCCCGGTGCAGCGCCTCGGCGATGGCGCGGCCGATGCTGCGGCCGCCGCCGGTGACCAGCGCGACCCGATCGTGCAGGGGTTGGTTCATCGCGCCGCATCCTGCATGGAAAAGGCGACCGGTCAAGCCGGCCAAGACCTTGAAAACGCGGCCAAAATAAAAGGCGCCCGACCAGGGGGGAGTGGCCGGGCGCCCGAAGTCCCTTTGAGGAGTCGAAGGGTCTAATGCGGCCCCCCGGCCCATCCGCGGCAAAGCCTGCGGACGGCTTCTAAGCCGTTACTTAGGAAGCAATCTGGGCAATTTTGAGGGCCGAGGCATGCAAAACCTGCAGCCGCCGCCCGACCTAGGCGCAACCGAGCCAGCGCCGCACCAGCGCCAGCAGCCGCGGCGGATCCTCCTGGATCATCAGGTGGCCGATGCCGGCGAGCTGCGTCAGCCGGGCGCGCTTCATGCGCCGCGCCATTTCCGGCACGGCGCGCGCGACCCAGTCGCGATCGGGACGGTTGGGATCGCCGCCAACGAGATCGAGCGGCCGCTCGATCCGGTCGAGGCGTGACCAGGTATCGCTGTGGCGGTGTGCGGTGAAGATGGCGGATTCGATTTGGGGCGGCGAGGCGAGCGTGAAGCCGCCGTCGGCCTTGGGCTTGAGCGCGGCGCGGCAATGCGCCTCGAGCATCGCCGGCGGGAAACGGGCGAATGGGCTGTTGCCGCCCTTGAGCCGGTCGCGGAACGCTTCGATCGTCGGCCAGTCGGCGCGGCGGCGCCTGGCGCCTTCGACGAGCCGCGCCTGGATCGCCTCGGCCTCCGCGCGCGCCGGCGAATCCGGCGGCGGAAAGATCGGCGGCTCGAGCAGCATGATGCCGGCGAAGTCGGGCAGCCTGCCGGCGGCGGCAAGATCGAGCGCCGCGGCGCCGCCGAGCGAATGGCCGAGATAATGGAGCGGCGCGCCGCCGAGCCGCGCCATCGCCGCCTCGGCGACGCGGCGCAGATCGTCGGCGAAGCGCTCGACGTGAAAGACCTGGTCGAGCGAACCGGCGGGCCAGGTCGCGCCGCCGTGCCCGCGCGCGTCGAATGCGAAGACATGGACGTCGCGTGCGAGATCCTTGAGCCAGGGACCGTACGAGCCCGCCGGCAGGCCGTTGGCGTGGCCGAGCAGCAGCGCCATGCCGCCCGGACCCTGCGGACACAGCTCGTAAACCGGCAGGTGCGCGCCGTCCGGCGTGGCGACGGCGAAGACGGCATCGGCGTCGGCGAGCGAGCGGAATTCGCCGCTCATGCCGAGGTGGCGGCGCGGCGCGCGGCGCGCGCGCGACAGGCCTCGCCGAAGGCGCGGAACAGCGCGCGTGAGAAGGCATTCTCGCAGGCGCGGTGCTCGGGATGCCACTGCACACCGACGAAGAAGCGCGCGGCCGGCGCGCGCACCGCCTCGACCTGGCCGTCGGGTGCGGTCGCCTCAACCGCGAGACCGTCGGCGAGGCGGTCGATGCCTTGATAATGCAACGAGTTGACGGTGACGGTCTCGGCGCCGGCGAGGCCGGCGAACAGGCCGCCGGACGCGAGGCGCACTTCGTGGGCGGCGTAGGCGTAGCGCTCGTCGAGCGGCCGGTCGGGCACGGCACGGTGGTCGAGCCGGCCGGCGACGGCATGCACCGCCGGATGCAGCGTGCCGCCGAGCGCGACGTTGATCTCCTGGATGCCGCGGCAGATCGCCAGCACCGGCAGGTCGGCCGCGAGCGCGGCGCGGATCAGCGGCAGCGCCGCGCCGTCGCGCGCCGGATCGCATTCGCGCTCCGGCGCCGGTGGCGGACCGCCGTAATGCTCGGGCGCCACGTCCGAGCGCGAGCCCGGCAGCAGCAGGCCATCGAGCCGCGCCACGAGATGCTCCGGCGGAATATCGCTCAGGGCCGGGATCAGCAGCGGCACCGCGTCGGCGCCCTGGCAGACCGCGCGCAGGTATTTCTCCACCACCGCGTGGGTCGGCTGGCCGCGGAGCGGCCGCGTGCAGCACTGCACGCCGACCAGCGGCGGCGCGGATTTAGCAGATTGCGGGGAATCGGCGATCGGCACGAAACGGGATATTGGCGGAGCCGCGGCGCGCCAGCAACGCGGTTATCGCGGGGGTGGCTTGCGCGTTCAGCCGCCCGAGTTGGTGCCCTGCGGCGCCTGCCAGTTGAAAAGCTGCGGATTGATCGGCACGCCGAATTGCGGGCTGTCGAGCGTCACCGTCACCGTCTTGTTCTGGGCGTCGAGAATGGTCCATTGACGCAGTTGCAGCGGCTGCTCGGTGAAGACCATGGTGACGCGGCCGCGCTCCGGCCGCTTGGTCTCGGTCACCGTGACGCGCAGCGCGCCCGGCGTGTGCTGCACGTCTTGCACCACGATGTCGCCACCGAGCTCGACGAAGTTCTGCAGCAGGAACCAGGCCGGCGTGTTGTCGAGATTGGTCCAGGTCACCTGGCCGAGCTGCGCGTCGTAGTAGTAGACCTGATCGTTGGTGGCGACGATGAGGATCGGATGCGGCGGACCGTAGACGATGCGCATGTGGCCGGGCCGCTGGAGATAGATTGTGCCGGTGGCCGTCGAGCCGTCGCCAGCGACCTGATCGAACTTCGACACCATCGTGCGGATGCCGTTGAGATAGCCCTGGATGCGCTGTAGGTCGAACTGGTCGGCCGGCTTCAGCGCGGCGCGCACGGCGCGCGGCAGCGCCAACGTGGCGGCGAGGCCGGCGAAGACGAGGCGGCGCGACGGGCGGGAAAGCATGCGCGTCATATATCGGGGTCCGGCGGCGCGTTGTCGAGGCTTGTCGCGCAGCCATAAGGCCGCGCTTTGTGGCGGATTTATGGGCGCGCGACTCAGCCGTCGCGGCCGCGGCCGAGCACTTCGCGCTTGCCGACGTGGTTCGCCGGCGTGATGACGCCCTCGGATTCCATGCGCTCGATGATCCGCGCCGCGCGGTTGTAGCCGATCTGCAGATGACGCTGAACGAAGCTCGTCGAGGCCTTGCGCTCGCGCAGCACCAGATTGACCGCCTGGTCGTAGAGCTGGTCGCCCGAGCCCTCGCCATCCGCGGCGAAGGCCATCTCGTCCTCTTCGTCGGCGGTGACGTCCTCGAGATAGGTGGGCGGCGGTCCATTGTCCTTCAGGAAGCGGACGACGGATTCGACCTCCTGGTCGGAGACGAAGGGGCCGTGGACGCGCGTGATGCGGCCGCCGCCGGCCATGTGCAGCATGTCGCCGCGACCCAGGAGCTGCTCGGCGCCCGCCTCGCCGAGGATGGTGCGGCTGTCGATCTTGCTGGTGACCTGGAAGCTGATGCGCGTCGGAAAATTCGCCTTGATCGTGCCGGTGATAACGTCGACCGAGGGCCGCTGCGTCGCCATGATGATGTGGATGCCGGCGGCGCGCGCCATCTGCGCCAGGCGCTGCACCGCGTGCTCGATATCCTTGCCGGCGACCAGCATGAGATCGGCCATCTCGTCGACGACGACGACGATGAGCGGCAGCGGTTCGTTCGAGAGCGGCTGCTCCTCGAAGACCGGCCGGCCGGACTCTTCGTCGAAGCCGGTCTGGACGCGGCGCATCAGGACCTCGCCCTTGGCCTTGGCCTCGGCGATGCGCTGGTTGTAGCCCTCGATGTTGCGCACGCCGAGCTTGGACATCGCGCGGTAGCGGTTCTCCATCTCGCGCACCGTCCATTTGAGCGCGACGACGGCCTTGCGCGGCTCGGTGACGACGGGCGCGAGCAGATGCGGGATGTCGTCGTACATCGACAGCTCGAGCATCTTGGGATCGATCATGATGAACTTGCACTGGTCGGACGACAGCCGATAGAGGATCGACAGGATCATCGTGTTGATGCCGACCGACTTGCCCGAGCCGGTGGTGCCGGCGATCAGCAGGTGCGGCATACGCTGGAGATCGGCGATCATCGGCGCGCCGCCAATGTCCTTGCCCAGCACCAGCGGCAGCTTGGCGCTGCTGCGCTCGTAGGCCTCGGACGCCAGCAGCTCGCGCAGGAACACCATCTCGGAGCGGGCGTTGGGCAGCTCGATACCGAGCACCGAACGGCCCGGGATGACGGCGACGCGCGCCGACAGCGCGCTCATCGAGCGGGCGATGTCGTCGGCCAGGCCGATGACGCGCGACGCCTTGATGCCGGCGGCGGGCTCGAGCTCGTAGAGCGCGACGACCGGACCGGGACGGACTTTGACGATTTGGCCGCGGACGCCGAAATCCTCGAGCACCGATTCGAGGAGACGCGCGTTCTGCTGCAGCGCCTCTTCGTTGATCGCGGCGCCGCGCGACGGCGGCACCTCGGCGAGCAGATCGAGCGACGGCAGCACGTGATCGGCGGAGTCGAGCGCGAGCGACGCCTGGCGCGGGCGCTTCACCTTGCGCTCGCGCGGCGGCAGGTCGACCGCAGCCGAGCGGCGCGGCGCGGCATCGACGCGATCGTCGTCGAAGCTCTCGGCGCCGGTGGCGTCGAGCAGCAACGGCTCGCGGCGCGGTCCGGTCTCGAGCGCGATCGCACGATCGACGGCGGCGCGGCGCCAGTGCGGCAGGCGCGGCACCTTCAGCCAGCCGAAGAGCCGTATGGCGAGTGGCGGCTTCCTCTCGCGCGGCGCGCGCACGCGGCCGGCCACCGACGGACCGAAGACATAGAGCAGGATGATGCCGACCAGCGCCGCGGCGGCCATCGCCGAGAGCGGCGGCGCGACGTTGAGATGGCCGGCGCCCTGGCGCGCCAGCTTGCCGACGAAGCCGCCGACGCCGGAGCGGATCGGCCACCACCACGGCGCCGGCAGGATGGAGACGGCGAGCGCCGCCAGCGGCACCGTCCACGGCGCCAGCAGCAGCTTGAGCCAGAAGCGCTTGAGGCCGCGCTGCGTCAGCAGCCGCGCCGCCCAATCGGCGAGGAACAGCGGCGCCAGCGCGGCGGCAACGCCGAACGCCTGCAGCAGCAGATCGGCCAGCTGCGCGCCGGGCAGCGCCATGAGGTTGGTCACCGGACCGGCGACGGCATGGTTCCACGACGGGTCGCGCGGATTGAAGCTGCCGAGCGCCAGGCCGACGAAGAGCGCGCCGAGCAGCAGCAGGCCGCCGATCAGGCGCGCCGCCAGACGCGGCCAGTGGATGCCGGCCGGCTGGCGGATGCGGCGGCGGCCGGCGTCGATGCTCACCATGGAATCGGTCCCTAAAAGCGGGGGAAAACTCTGTGATTCCCGAGGATAACTCGATAATCATACGCTAAGAGTCGAGAATCGCCAAGGAAGCAACCGTAAACCAAGGGTAAACGAATCGGCACAGCCGACCGATTCAGCGCCCGCCGGCCCGAACGCCTGCCATGCCGGCGGGCAAGAAAAAGGGGGCGGCTTGCGCCGCCCCCAGGGCACCACAAGAGGAACGTGTGGCTTACTGTACGATCTCGCCGTGGAGGGCGAGGTCGAGACCGTCGCGTTCGACCTCCTCGTCGACGCGCAGGCCCATGATCACGTCGATCACCTTGAGCAGGATCAGCGTGACGACGGCGTCGTAGACGAGGACGATGAGGATGCCTTCGGCCTGGTTCAGCACCTGGCCGGCGTTGCCTTCGATCAGGCCGGGCGTGCCGCCGTATTGCTGGATGGCGAAGACGCCGGTGAGCAACGCGCCGGTGATGCCGCCGACGGCGTGGACGCCGAAGGCGTCGAGCGCGTCGTCGTAGCCGAAGGCATGTTTGAGGCCGGTCGCGCCCCAGTAGCAGATGACGCCGGCGGCGGCGCCGATTACCAGCGAGCCGACCGGGCCGACGAAGCCCGAGGCCGGCGTGATGGCGACGAGGCCCGCCACGGCGCCGGAACAGATGCCGATGACCGTCGGCTTTCCCCTGAGCGCCCACTCGACGATCATCCAGGCGAGCGCCGCGGTCGCGGTCGCGATCTGGGTCACCGTCATCGCCATGCCCGCCTGCATGTTGGCGGTCACCGCCGAGCCGGCGTTGAAGCCGAACCAGCCGACCCACAGCAGCGACGCGCCGATGAAGGTCAGCACGACGTTATGCGCCGGGCCGGTGTCCTTGCGCTTGCCGAGCATCAGCGCCGTCATCAGGCCGGCGACGCCGGAATTGATGTGCACAACCGTGCCGCCGGCGAAGTCGAGCACCTTGATATAAGCGGCCGAATTGCTGCTGTTGAGGAAGCCGTCCGGACCCCAGACCCAGTGCGCGATCGGCGCGTAGACCACCGTCGCCCACAGCGCGATGAAGACGCACATCGACGAGAACTTCATGCGCTCGGCGAACGAGCCGGCGATGAGCGCCGGCGTGATGATCGCGAACGTCATCTGGAAGCACATGTAGACGGTTTCGGGAATCGTCGGCGCCAGCGGATTGGGATTGCCGATGCCGTTGGTGATGTCGCTGAGGATCCCCTGCAGGAACGCGCGATCGAGTCCGCCGATGAAGGGCGTGCCGGCGCGGAAGGCGAAGCTGTAATTGCACACCACCCACAGCACGGTGACGAGGCAGGTGATGAAGAAGCTGGTCATCACGGTGTCGCCGACGTTCTTCTTGCGGACCATGCCGCCGTAGAAGAGGCCGAGGCCGGGAACCGTCATCATCAGCACGAGCGCCACCGAGGTCAGCATCCACGCGGTGTCGCCGGAGTTCGGCTGGCATTTCTCGAGGACGTTGCCGCCGCAAACCGGCGGCGGGGGCGGTGCCGGCGGCGTCGCCGAAGCGGCGGCCGCGGGCGCGGCGGCGGGTGCCGGCGCGGCCGGCGTGGTCTGCTGAGCATGCGCCGCGATCAGCGGTAGCACGAGCACGAACGCGACGACCGGCAGCAGCCGGAGCGCGCCTCTTATCCATGAAGCAATCGGGCCATTCGAACGCATAGAGCAGAACCCCTCCCGGTGGACCAAAGCGAGGCCCGGTCCAGCGGAGCGGGCCGACTATCCGAACTCAAGATTCGTGCCATCGGCGGCCGTGCCGCGGACCCTGATTCCCAACCGATTTGCTCTGTGGATAAGCACGATATGCGGCGTTTTTAGCCAACCACCGGCTGTCTGATTAATTTTTAGGCGACGTTACACTTGGCGACCCCATATACCAGGCGTATGCTGGAGGCGCGGCCATAAAATGACTACCGGCCGCCGCAGTTTCACCGGTCATCGTCTAAGCGGGGACCAGCTCGTGCGGATGATCTATTTCGACGCCGCTGGGCTTTCTAATCCGAAGCACGAGCCATACATCGTCGTGGCAGGCGTCATCATCCACGGCGACCGGCAATGGAAGCCGATTGGAGACTATCTCGCTGCACTAGCAGGCTGCTGAAAAACGTTTTTGGACGCGAGAAGACGCAACATTGATTCGCATGGCGACCAGTTCACGCAAGAACGATTGAACTAAACCGCTCGCGCGGTAGGGGGAGCAGGCTCTTGGCGTGAGAG